>UMHT01009867.1_pt1 | contig 50022 bp, 30 predicted proteins | sample 1965601 | NCBI WGS metagenome assembly UMHT01 (sample SAMEA4836105, study PRJEB28245) | human gut metagenome | biome: gut microbiome; material: fecal sample | place: Denmark | collected 2008 | reverse complement strand
CCACTGATTTCATTAATAGTAATATTCGGTAATTTATCTTTTAATTCATTAAGCTGTCCGACAGTAAGAGTTTTAGTTTTACTTTTACCGCTTGCGACAGTCATTATTACATCATGAGATTCAACCGGAGTAATTTCTTTCTTAACAATTAAATCAGCATAAATCTTAGCAAGTTCTACACTATAATCAGAACGAATTGCTTCGACAGCATCAAGAATTGTAAAATTACCACGACTTAATGATTGAACTTCCATTCGATTAACTGCTTCAACAATAGCAGGTTGATGAATAAAAGCATCTTCATTAGTGAATCTATTAGGTTTATCATTGTAAAGTTCAATAGTAACACCAGATGATATAGCACGAGCTACACTTAAAGTATGAACATTAAGATTAAATCCAAGTCCAGCTTTAAGAACATCAAGAATACCAGAAGTAAACTGATTCATTTGAAGTTCAACTCGCTCACCACTAATATCCAAATGTTCATTAAGTGCATCATTATTAATCCAAACATCATTAACCCAAAGAGCATTTTCTTTTGGCAATAATTGGATATTTTCAGCACCATATCGTTTAGCTAAAAACTCTTTATATTTACTTGTTAATCGAGGTACACCTTTATCACTTACAGTGTACATTTCACTTCTATCAGCAAAACCTTTAGGTATCGGTAAAGAATTAAGACTAATCTTACGACGAATACCTTTAAGCAATCTACCATGTAAAGTAGAAATTGTTGCGATTAAAGTATCGAAATTAACAGAGTGACCTTTAAGAACTGTTGAACCCATACTCATGTTATTAAGAGTAATCTTATCCATGAGATTATTAGGGTTCAAAGTTTTAAGAGTATAATTCCAAAGAGCATTATCCCGGTCAGATACAGCTTGAATTTCAGCCATACCATTAGGTTTATTTACTTCCTCAGCATGATTTGGATTAGAAAGAACAGCTGTAATAATATCAATCAAATGATTATCACGAGCTTCTCTACTATTCAATTCATAAATACTCTCGTTTTGAACAAAGTCTTTTGTAAAAGCATTAAATGCTTTATCAATATTACTTTGAATAGTACTTAAATGAGGAACGATAGTTTTATCAGTATCCTCAACGAGATATCGAAATTTTGATTTGATAGTATCAAAATTACTAATTGTATCAGGAGAAATATCAATAGTATCTAACTGACTATTAACATTCTTAACAAACTTAATTAAATCATTGATTGCTTTATGAGCACGAATTAATAAATCCGAAGTATAAGCACGTTGAGTTTGAGTGTAATTACCAAAATCTTCAGTAACACCATCTCGCTTATTAGCAAAATATTCTCGAACTAAACTATTTACATCACCGTAATTCTTTGCAAATCCATACTGTAAATTATGCAGAATAGATTTAAGAATCTTAGTATATTCCGGATTACTTTTAACATCTTGCAAATCCTCTTTAATTAATTCAATTATATTATTAAGAGGAGATTGATTTGTATTAGTAGGTACTAAATTAGGATTATAATACCGGCTAATCCACTTAACAATAGCATTAAAATTATGACTTGTTAAATTAGTAAATTCTTGTGGAGTAGTAGCTAATTCGATGTACTTTTGCTTAAATACCGACCGTGTGAATTTACCCCCTATTTGGGCCTGCGAGGCATCAAATTTCGACTTAAATTCGACAGGTATATATTTGTCTTGCTCAAAAATTACATTGCGATAGTAGGCGTAAATCGAGTCAATATCAAAGTCCCAGCCAGTACGAGTAATAAGACTTTGTGGAAATATAGCTTGTGTAGCATTATTATTAAGAAAACCAACAACTTCAAATACAACCATTGATTGTTTACCCTCGGTAGGAATACGAATGCCTATCATCCGACGAGCTTCAACATCAAGTTTGTCAATATCAACAGTTATAATATCCTTAGTTGTACCATCTTCATTAGTAATAGTTTTAACAGTACCGATATTTTTATAGAAATCCATTTTCCACGGATTAACTATAACTTCTGCATAATGATAATTTCCACCCTCACAATATTCAGCTTGTAATTCAAGACTTCTACCAGTTCGTTTACATTCTTCAATAAAACTTGAAGAGTATGTAATAGAACCATTAGCAACAAGTTCATCAATAGTTTTATTGTAAAGTTCTTTATCAGAATAGAACTCATTATGTTTGATTAACTCATTACTTGCAGTAAATATATCTGCTCGAATAGGAGCATGAAATCCGGGAAGATATTTATTAATAACTTGTTTACTTAACATAGAAGCAAGTATCTTCTCTAACTTACCTTTAATAACTGGATAAGATAAAGGCATAGTCGGAAGACCATCTTCTTTAATTTCAAGAGCTTTTCGAATAGTTATAGCATCAACATCATCCGATATAATTTCTTGAAAACGATTAACAAGTTTATTTATATCAATTTGAATAGCACCGCGAGCATCAGTTCGAATTTCACCATTCTCATCGATACCACCAATATCGTAAAGTAATTGCATAGCATCTTCACGAATATTAGTAGCTAATGTCTTTTGAAATTCATCAAACAGTTCTTTACCAGTAACATTTTTGCCATCTAATTCATAAATAGCATTATTCCAATCAAGACCTTCCATAATCTGCTTAACTAACTGACCACCTAAAATAGTAGTTTCATCAAGCAAATCAGCTTTAATATCTTGTTGAATAACAAAATCACTATCTCGCATATAAAGAATAGACCTATCATCTACTCGATTTAATGCTTCAATATCAAGACCACCTTGGTCATTATGAAGTTTAACTGGTGTAATACCAGATACTTTAACAGCAGAAATAGGACTAACTTGGTCAATATTATTTTGAATCATCCAATCATATAATTGACCAATAGCACTACCTCGTGTCATACTTTCAAAAAGAACAACAGTTGAGTCTTTTATTTGAACACTATCTACTTCATCAGCAAATATATCAACTTCGTTACCAGTTACAGCCGGAGCATGATAAAAATCACCACGGCGACGACGAGTTGTACCAAACAATTTAACTTGTTCTACAACCTTAGCGTAAGATGTAGGATTAAATGTTTTAGTCGGGTCTTGTAAATCAGTAATATATTGATACAAAGGTTCACTTGGATTCCAACGACCAGTGGCTTTCAAAAGTTTGATAAGACCTACATCAGTCATAATAGACTGAGAGTCATTAATTGTAGCAGTAGCACGATAAGCATCCAAAATAGCTTCATTTTGAATACCCATTTTATCAAGAATATTACTATTGAAATTCATATCTTCCATAACAACAACTTTACGAGGAGTATCGTTATGAATTGAATCAATAGAATTAAGACCATTCTTAATAACTTGTGCTACACGTTTATTGAGGTCTACTGTATCTTTATATTCTTCAATATCACCATTAAATATAGCGTTCATACTATGACTATAGATAGTATGATTAAGTAATACTTTAAGTAAACTTAATCGAACACCATCATTATCCATAATATCATAAGTAGCAAGAACGTGCTGACGAGCGCTATTTAACAAACTTTCTTTCTTTAATATAGGGATAGTATCAAGAGTATATTCTTTACCATCAGCTTTGCGACGTTTAATCCAATCATTAGCTTTCTGATTATATACTTCTTGAACTAAATCTGCTAAATAACTATCGAAAGTAGTAACGACACTTGTATCAGTTTTGATATTAGTATCGTAAATACTTTTAGCAATATTTTCAAAACTATCAACACCAGTTGTAGCATTCCAACGAATGTAAGCAGTTACGAAATCACGAATATTACCAGTATTAGCAACAAGATTTTCATCGTAAGGTTCATTACGAACTTGTGCAATCATATTACGATAAACTTCTGCAACATCTACATTATTTATCTTTGCAATATGAGCAGGTAATGTGATATTCTTACCATTCTCAATATAAGTAATATTCAAGAACTGAAACGCCTTACCAGTCGGAATACCTTTTGCATCATAAATAGCTTTACCATTCCAATATTTTCGATTATGACGAGTTTTCATTTGAGCAAGATTCTCGTCACTATTATCTCTTAATTGGAATATAATTTGTCCAAAAGTATTAAACTTAAAGACATCACTATTTACAATCTTTTCGATAGAATGAAAAATATTAGATTCTTCATTTATCGGATTATCTGTTATACGAACAAACTTATTTCGTGCAACAAGATTATCTAAATATTCAGTTACATAAGAATATATACGAGGAGCATGAGTAGCTAATCTACTACTAATACCATTCATCGGCAGATAAATATTTAATCCACGAGAAATAGCATCATTAATAAAAGGAACTACTCGACTTTCAAAATCTTTTACATAGGCATCATAATCTGCATCAGTAAAATAATCTGTTGTCGTAGGTTTATTCGGAGTAATATTCTCACCCTTAAAACCATCAATTTCGATAGTATTTTTAAGACCTCGAATAGATTCTTGTCCAGATATTGCTGGAGCACCTATCGCACGACTTTTAGTATTACCTGAGAAGATAAATACCGATTTAGGATGTGCTGCAACAGCCGCAGGTGTATAATTAGAACCAAAAGTCTTAACATGAATTGAAGTACGAGGTTTAGAAGAATCTTTAATAAATAAATCATCAACTTCAAGTCGTTTTGTAGTCATCATATAACTACGAGGACTATCAGATGTTAAGAATACATATTGACCAAGCATATTAAGAATAACCTCGGTATATGTATAAAGAGCACCTTGTACTTCACGATATTTCAGACCTTTATTTCCAATCTTAACACCATTAAATGCAGATAATGCAAATTGATAACGACGTTCAACATCAGAAATAAATGCAGGATTTACTTCGTATTCACCAATACTATTTTTAGTAAATATTCCAAGACCAGTCTTTTCATCATAAATAAGAATATTATCTTCTGCACCCGGAGCAGTTAAAGTCGGGTCATTAAGATAATCCTTAAATATATACTTGATATATTCAGTATTTACACCAGTACGAGTAACAAATCCACGAAGGAACTTTGTAAGCATACTATCATACTGGGGTGAATAATTAAGTTTACCTTGAACATCAAGATAACTCATATTCGTAAAACTGTTAAAATCATAAGTAGCAATTTGTGCTAATGAATATAAATATCCATTGATATTATGTGCAGGAATTTCCTTACCACGATATGTATTAACACGATGTTTAGTATCGTTAACTACATTTTCAAGAAGAGAATTAACTCTTGAATATACTTCATTAGCATTATCGTTTGCATTATAATATTGAGTAAGAGCATCACGAGTAATTGCTAACCCTAAATAATTAATTACAGACATCTGTTTATCTAACAGAGCTGCTTTATCAATCTTACTACGTCTTGAAATAGGTTCAAAAATACGTTTAGATTTAGGATTAGTATAAAGTACATCATTCAGATTATTATACAATCCAAATTCAATATTTGTACTTAAAACACTTTCAAATCTATCAATATATGTTTTAACACCAAATGATTCTCGATTATTCTGATAAATAGTAGCATTATTACCACCTTCTAATGCCATAATATTTACAGGAATAACAGCGAGTTTAATTCCAGAAATATAAGCATTTACAAAAGAATTATCATAATCAGAAGCAGCAGAACCATCATCTTCAAATACTCGTTGAAATATTTCAAGAATAGGAGTAAACTCATCATTTATAGCTGCAAGCTGTTGCAATCTATTATATACATCTTGAGGTTGAATATCGTAAAGATGTGCCTCAATAAGTTTATTCCATAAAACATTAATATCAATAGGAGCAGGAATATACGCTTTGTTAGCAGTTCTATTTTTGAAATTACTCGAACCTACAAGAAGAGCTATTTGAGCTTTAACATGAGATGCTAACGTATTCTTTCTATCAATACGTTCTTTTTGTAAATCATCCCACATTACTTCAATATCTTCAATAGCATCACGTTGTCCTTCTTCTGTACTTTCATCATCAACAATCCTATTATTTTGATAAGCACGCTTACGATTAATACCATAGTTCTTATCAATATAATCAAGAAAATAATTAAAGATTTGACTATTACCTTTATTTAAATCAGTAAGTACATTTGCTACAAAAATATCGTTAAATCTTGTAGGAATAAAATTAGGTCGAGCTTTATACTCTTCAAGTTCTTTATTAAACTCAGCAAGAATTAAAGCCTTAAATCCACTACGAGAAACATCTCGGTAATTAGCTCCAAAGCGAGCTTGTCTTTGTTCCGTAGTAAGACCTTTTAACTTAAAGTAAGCAGCAGTTAAAACACGAGCCATATAAGCATAATCCATCTCATCAAATGTAGCAGTATTTACAATAGACGGATTAAAAGCGTGTTTAATATCAAGACCTAATGCGTTACCAAGAGATTCAAAATCTTTACGAATATCTTCACTATAAGTTTCATCTGTCGAAAGAGCAGCTAATACAGATTCTAATTTAAGTTCTCCACTTGTATAAACGGGATAACCCGTAGCTCCATAAGGAGTACGGGCATCCGCTTCTGCATATAAAAACGCTGTAAGAATACGACGCTTAAAAGCATTCTCTAATGATACATCAGCATTATCTTCAGCATAACCTCGAATATTATTATAATCTTTAATAGTAGGTAAAACACCTTTTTCCATTAAAGATGTAATAATATCTTCAATAGGCTTAGTCTTAAAAGACTTCATTTGATGATAAAGACCAGATTTCTCAAGTCTTCCATCAGCAGTTAAACGATAAGGTTCAGGACTACATTGTGCATTCATAAACTAACAAATTTTGTTATTATTGTCATCAATATATTTATCAATAAATTCGATTACATATCCACCGTTTGAAGATACAACATTTTTCTGATTATTCAAAACATTTTCAGAACTATTTGAAAAAACCTGACCAGTGGGCGTCAAACCCACTCCCCCACCGGGTATCACTATGTTCGGGCCAATATCAGAAACATCAAGACTATTAAGTGTTTCAGAATTATTGTCATCAAACGTAATTTCGCTGTCATCATCAAGAAAATCTAATTCAGCTTGAGCTACTCTTTGATTTTCTGTCAGAGGTACATCAGGTGTTTTAATAGGTTCCGTAACTGATAAATTATCATGTGTTGCATCATTTGTAACATTAGTTTGATTAGTTGTAACTGAGGTTGGCTCCGCTGCTGGGCTTCGCCCAGCGCTCCGCTCCCCGGTGGGAGAGGAGGTTGCACGCCCACTGGTCGGACTTTTTGCGCGTCGGCTGTTCACACTATCTAAACTATTAATTACTATATTTCGTACATTATTAAGTAAACTATTATCTGTAATTGTATCTATACCAATAACAGAAAGAATTGCATCAATAATTTTATCCCAAAGACTTTTACGTTTTTTAATCTTTGGAGCTTCTTCTACAATAATCCTATTTGCCAAATTAGCAAACTGTTTATTTGTAAAAGCATAAGTAACTATTTCAGCAGGAGTTTCACTTAATATTTTAAGATATGTACGAAGATAACCAAGTTCAAGTTCAGTTAAATCGCTCTTATATTTAGCATTAAATTCTTTAGAATCAACTTTAAATGCAGTATCATTAATATCGCTAATTAATGTAGCAAGTTTATCGTATAATTCTTTAGAATTAGTTTGTTGTTCAAAATACTTATGAAGAGATTCATGAGTAATATTAACACCTAAATCAGTAGCAGTAAAATCACGTTTAGTAAGTTTATTGCTATTGATAACGATAGTTTCAGTACTTTTATCATATTGAGCAATTATGAAATCTTGTTTATTTGATAGTTTCTTAATACTGAAATTAGTTTTACCATCAGCATAAATTCTATCATATAATTCAGCGATTCTGTTAGCAACATCTTCAGATACAAAATCAGGTATAACACCTAATACTCTAAGACCTGCTACTTTATCATCTGTAATATTAACAAGTTTTTGATACCAGTTTGTTTCAGTATCACTTGTCATTGAACTTAATGTTGTAATTGCTTTAACAGCAAATTCTTTCGTCATATCTTCTGATTCTCGAATAGGATTATCAGAACTTTCAGATTTAAGTTCAAAGAACATTGCAGGTTGAATAGAATCAATAGTATAATTGGTAACAACATTACCATTGGTATCTCTAATTCCAATAACACTTGTTGTTAAAGCGCCGGTGTCAAGAATAAAATCTTGCATCGAATTAAATGTTGAAGAAACAAATTTATCAACGATACCTTGTTGTTTAGCCCAATTAAGTATTTTAGATTTATATTGACCTTTAACTGCTGCATAACCATCATCTGTTTTAACACCATAAGTATAATGGTCGCCTTGCAATGCAGTAGTAACACTACGTTGCATATTACCATACAGTTTACGGAATAGATTATGATTAAGTAAATCAGTTAAATCTTTACCAGTAATACCTCTTGCTTGCAAATCAATTACAGCGTAAGTTCCTTTGTTAGATTTATTCTTTTCAATAATACCATTTAATTGAGCAAGTTCTCGTGCTGTAAAAGGACTCTTAGCAATGCGAACTTTTGAAGTAGTTCTATTAACTGGAATTACTCTACGACTTAATCGAAGTTTAACAGGAGTAAATTTATCACCAGATTTAGCATATTCAATACTAATTCTATTGATATAACTTATTCCATTTCCAAGTATATTCTTTTTACGAACAACTGTTTGGAAATCTAAATGTTTAATATAACGAGTTTTTCCAGTAGCAGGGTCTGTATTTTCGTAAAGAGAACTAATATTAAACCATTCAGCTCCCGGAACTCCACGATTGTAACTTGTAATGATAGCTTCTGATAAAGGAGCTAATCGACTACGAATATTAGCATTATGAGCTTTAGTTCGAGTCTTATTAGTATCATCTACAAGAGTATACAGACCAGATTTAGCATCAGTCGGAAGAGATGTAAACGTAGCATCTGAAATAATATCACTCATAGTTTGAGTAACAAATTCCATAGCAGCTACATTAAATGGTGTATCTGCAACATCACTTGCTAAATTACCACGATGCAATGGAACATAACTTTTTCCATTTTCACCAGCATTAGCTTGAATTTCAGCATACATTTGGAAATGCCTATCAGATGAAGTAATTTTATCTTCAACAATAGGATTATTAAATGCAGTGTCAGTAGTAAGTGATGAAACTAACATTAAACCATCAGCGTCAGGCTGACGTTGAATAATATTAACAGCAGGTTTACCATTAACTGTAACAGTGCGTTGCATCTCTTCATTTACATTAGCTCGATAACCACTTGAATCGGCAAATGTAATAGGAGATTTATTAATACCTTTTAATACTAAAACTGCAGAACCTTTTTCTTTAATTTCAGTAATAAGTTTTTGACTTTGAATAAAGTCGTTTCCGAGTTTAGTATTTAGATTCTGATAAGCGTTCTTGATTCTAAGTCCATAACGAACATAATCATTAAGATTTTTAAGTCTTACATTATAGAACATAGGACTAATAAGATAATAAACCTTATTTAAGTCAAGAGCTTCGATATCAAACGCTTCTGGACTAACACCTTCGACTTCGGTATTATATTGGATAGCTCCAATAAAAGCATTGATTATTTCAGAATGTTCAGTTTTTGATGTATTACCATATTTATCTAATTCTTTAATAATTGATTTCAGTTTTGAAACAACTGAATCAGAAGTTTGTTGTTCACGAGTTAAGGCTTCAGTATATACTTTATAAAACTCCTTTGTTAAGTTAAATATTGTATCACTTCCACCAGCTTTTCGGATAATAGTATCTACAAATTTAGATGTTCCATAAGAATTACCAAAAGCAGAATCGTATTGATTAACTCCAATTTCATCAATTCTACCTAATTGGATTCCATGATAAGTTTCACTATCACCTAAACCAATTCGTTCAATTAATAGTTTCTTACCATTTACATCTAAATTGACATCGACATTACCATCTTTATAAGTAACTTCAAATTCCTGACCTTCGTGTAAAGTTCTTAAAGCATCAAATAATTCAGTAGCCTTGAATTTAACACCATTAACTGTAATGTTGTTTTTAATAACACGAGTTTTAGGATTATAATATTCAGGACTTGTGATAATCTTATAAACTTCAGGTGTAAGACGACGTAAACCTTTGAAACCATTAGTTTCAAATTCACGTTGAATATGAGTTTTGAAGAAATCACTTAAAAACTTACCACGAAGATTTAAGTTACTATCAAGATAAGCACCATCTGTTGTTTGAATAGGATTAGCAATTCGTTTATTAATAATATCAAACAAACGTTTAAGAGCATCGAGTTGTTCTTGTGGAACACCATTCTTACTCATTTGTTGATATATTGTATTAACATTTACATCATTTTTGAAATATTTAAGTGCATACCAGATAGGTTCATAATATTTGATAACATCATTACGACCATCTGTTTGCTGATATATAGAATCAAGAATATCTTCGTAAGTATAAACGTGATTATCAGTAAATATCTGACGACCATCAAGTTTTACAATAGTATTTTCAATAGCATCAAGAGCATTACGCATTGAATCACTAATGTAATAACGATAGTCATTAGTATTAAATTCATCTCTCGATTCAGTATCATCTATAAAGTCAGAAACACTGTTAGCAAGTACATCAAGACTATTAAGAATAGATACATCATCGTTTAATTCAGTACCACTTTCAAAATTATAATATCTCGAAAGAATAGAATAAGCCATTCGAGCATTTCTTAATAAATCAAGAACATTACTTTGACGAACAGCAGTAATAACATCCACACCAGTAAGATTCAAAGCATCAACATCAGATACCAAATAAGGTTGAATTGATTGAGCTAATGTATGAAGTCTTGTACGAGCAGGAAGATTAGGGATAGCACCATAATCTAAAAACTCTTTTGCTAAATTATTTACGGCAGTAGCAAATTCCATAATTTTAGAAGTTTGACTACCAAAGCCATCATCATTTACAAGAGCATCATGTAACGGACTATCTTCATCTTGTCTAATAGCACGAATTTTACTAATAAACCTATTCATCACACTGTTGATATATGCGATATTAGTTTTGTAAAATTCAGTTGTACTTTTAGCTACTTCATTAATAATACTATTTTTGAATAGAGTTATTTTATGATAGAAATCTGAATATCTAACAGTATCAAAATTACTATTAAGATTTTCAAATTTAATTTGAGTGAGACCTTCAATTTGTGCTCGAATTACATTATGGTCTACATTAATATTCTTAAGAGTTAATTTACCATCAGTTATAGTATAATTATTGTTAAGAACATTAGCAACGTTAGCAATATAGTCAGCAATAGCTTCACGCATTTTAGCGTTTTCCTCTTCACGATAACCAACTATATCACCACCATAAAGATTCCAAATCCAATCTTTAAAAAGATTAGATTTAAGATTGTTTGCAATACGAATATTACTATCTGATAATAACTGTTTTACACGATTAGCTTTTTCTAAATTCTCATTACTAATTTCAATAGGTTGATATTCATTTATCCAACCAATAAAATTACCAATAATATTAGTTCGTAACGTATTAAGTTCAGTATTATCAATAGGAGATAATAATGCTTTATAAATATCACTATTAGAATCAGATAATTCTTTATGTAGATTTATAATAGTATCTAAATAATGATTTTCAAATTCATTTGCCGAAAGTTTATCTTGAATACTATAAAGTGTTTTATAAATAGCATCAAATTTAGTTTGAACTTCACTTCGAATTTCAGTAATATCCATACCTGCAAGTTCTTTTGCAGAATATGTATCTTCCTTACCAGTCGCATCATCTTTTATAGTAACCATTACAGCACTAAAATCGGTTTCGTCGTCGGTTACGACCTCGATTCTTTGCACGGTTTTGGGCGATTCTGCGACATTAAATTTTGAGCCTACCGAATATACCTTATTTTTAATATCGACGGTATTTGGGGCCTCGCTGTCATCGAGAGAGTACGAAATCCCGTTACTGTCTGTTAGCACCTCGGTAGTAACATTTTCGGGTTCTTTACTTGCTTCTTGATTAGTAGTTTCAATAGTTTCTTCTACTTTATCTTTAGCTTTTTCAATCTCTTCTTGTTTATCATAAACCTCTTTAAGTAACTTACTTCGTTCAGCCATAATCTCATCTCGGTTATTAACATTTTCTTCGAGAGCCATTACAGCCATACTTAGTTGAATTCGAGCCTCTTCAAGAGATTTATATGTTTGATTATTGTTATTACGAGTTTCACGCAAACGTTTTGCAGCTTCATTATATTCAGCTACATTATTATTTTCACGTTCACCTTGTTCTGCAATATCACTATTAATTCTATTAAGTCTTGTATCGTAATCAGTTAAATCATTTTCAAATAATTCAATCTTCCTACGAGTATCAGCAATCTCACCATTATGAATAGCAAGTTCTTGTTCGTATTGAAGTTTACCAACTTCTAATTCTGCAATAGCTTGGCGAGCATTTGCAATTTGTTGTTGCAGACTTAAAATAAATTTCTTACTATTTTTAATTTCAAGAAGATAAGGTTTACGAGATTTACGATTAGGTTGTTTTGTACTAATAGCACCTTGATTGGCAATATAAGTATTTAACTCATCAATTTGAGATTGTAAACCATTGATTGTATCTTCAATAGTTTTAATTTTATTTACTAATCGAGTACGTTTACCTTTAAGTGTACTAATCGCTTTATTACGAGTTTTATCTTCAAGCTGAGTTTTATAATCTTCAATAACTTTTTGCAGTTCTTCACGTTCTTGTTCAAGAACAGTTTTTTCTACATTTAAGCTATGAAGTTTACTATCAATAGCTTTAAGAGCTTCATCTCGTTGCTTACGAAGATTAGATGCTTCAATATCGAAAGTTTGAATATCAGTATCAACGATAGCTAATTGACGACGATAATAGTCAAGTAAATAATCATCAGTTGATGCCTGAACTTTAAGAACATTGTCGAAAGGATTACCCCAACTTAAACCCATATTACGAGCATGAATATCTCGCATAATAGTAAATTCTCTACGAAGAGCATCTACGACAGGTCGTTTGTTAGCACCGTAAACTTCTTCAAGTTGAGCATCTGATAATTTACTTAATTCATCAAAATATTCAACAGCATAATTGAACCCATTAGCAGAACCAATTCTACCCATAATACCAACAAGCAAACTTGAAGCAGGGTCAGTAATAGTTCTATCAACTTTTGGAGTACCATCACTATTCATAACTTGATTACCAGCTTCATCTAAAACTGGAGTTTCAGTTACTTTAATATTCATATCACCGTCAAAATCAGCAATAGCTGCGGCAGTATCTTGAATACCATTTATAATGTTAGTAGCTCGTTTATTCTCAGCTTCTTGTTGAGCTTTACCATTAAGTATTCGTGTAACACCACTACGTCCAGCAGACATTACACCACCACCAATAGCACCCCAAATAAAACTATCCCATGAAGAAGCTTGTTCAACAAGTCTTCCCATACGAGCTAACGGAGTTAAAGCAACAGTTTCATCTTCAATTCCAAGTTCTTTTTTTGCAGCAATGACACCTTCATTAAGTGCCATATCAACTCGCATCTCTTCAAGACCTTCAGATAAAGCAACAGAAAAGAAATCTTTTGTTTTACGAAGTCCAACACTCGGAATGAGTTTACGATTAAGTTTAGATGTTTCACTATCTAAAACAAAAGTCTTACCTTGTTGTGCAAGACCTTTTATATTACTTCTTAAACCTTTTTCAATAGAAATACTATTAACTGGAGCTTCTTTAATACCACGAAGCATACTATTGAGTTCAATAGCATTAAATAATACTCCATAAGCCCAAGCATCATTGTAACTTTCAGAAGCATAAACAGATGCAAACTTACGAGCATCATCTTCACTGAAACCTAAATCGAGAGCATATTGATATTGTTCATCATAACCACGAACAATTTCTTCCATACTATCAAGATGTGCTCCATATAAAGTACCGATTATCTGTTGAGTATAAGGGTTTTGTAATGCACGACCTGCTTTATTCAATGTAGAACCTAAACGGCCAACACCGTTAATCATGGTTCCTAATTTACCAACAGTTTGTAAAGCTCGCATTTGTCCAATAACAGGAAGCATAGATGCGGCCGCAGAACCTACGGTAGGAAACATACTTGCCCACCAAGTAGCATCACCCATACCACCAGCAAAACCGCCTTTTTGCGCTTGTTCTGTTTGATAAATAGGCATTGCTTTACGACCCCAATTCTCAATGTCTTTACCTATTCTCTGCCATTCAGAACCAAGACCTTCGTTAATAGCTTTGTCCCATTTATATTTGGCATTATCATCCCATATTTGACTAATAGCACGATATGTAGTAGGAAAGAAATTAAGAATACTACCAATACCAGTAATAGTACCACCGAGAATAGTAGTTCCTAATTGACCAATGGCATTCTTAGTTAAATACCAACCACTCTGATTTTGTGCTCTATTTTCATTAAGAACGCTTAAATCGAGATTAGGATTGACTTGACCTCGACCTAATATATTTTCATATTCAGAAATATTGAATTTTCTAATAGCTGATAATTTTGCACCACGAGCATGTTCAGGCTCCGGCATACTATACGGTAAAACAGGAGTAGCTCCTACTCCTTGAATTTGTGTTTCAGAAGGAGTAAGAGCTTTCGAACCTGTAATAGGAATCTTAATATCTGTTAAATTTGGCATAGTTTAATATCCTATATTAGCATTATTTATTTTATTCATTTGAATAGCCTCAGCCGCTTCTTGCATATCAAGAATAATTCCATATTGAGTTAAAATATATTCTGTGATAGGCTTTAGTGCTTCATTTATGTTCTCATAATATTGAATGTTGTTAGGGGTCATATCTTTAATTGTATAAAGACTATTAGGAATTGTGTTATATCCAAATTCTCCATAATGAACAGAACCATCAGGATATTTCAATCCACTAATATCTTTTATATAATAACCTTGTGTTGTTCTACCAATCTCAACCTTACGACTATTACCGTCAATACTATTATAGAAAGGTTCGTGAATATTCAAATCATATTCAACTTTACCTAAATCATCAACAGTTCTTTGAAGGTCTGCGATGTTTGCAACAGCAGGACTATTATTAGCACCAGTAGTATTGAAATCAATAAATCCCGAAGCGTATTGAGATTCAATTATTCCAGCACTACGTTGTAAACCTTCACCACCAATTTTAGCATAAGGTTTAATATTACGGTAATTATCAAGAATTTGACGAGCAATAGTAGAAGGGTCTACTTGTTCGGAAAAAATAATATTACCACGAGCAGCACCGGTTTCATCGAAAAGAGTAATTGCATATTCATTACGACCTTCACGAGCTGCAATTCCATTAGCAATCGGACTAACCTCAGTCTTATAAATATCGTAATCAAGACCAAGTTCTTTACCTGAAAGAGGTTTAGAATTTTTAGTAGCATTACTTTGACGAGTTACACTTGTACCTTTTGAATTAGTAGTTGTCGAAGTAGGAAACGCATCAAAGTTCATATACTTAGCTAATTGCATTCCGGTAAGACCAGTACCTTTTCCAGATGGAGTTTGAACAACACTAATATTACCAGCACCTTTTTTCCAATTTACCATAGCAGCTGCCATGTAATTTTGTTGGAATCTTGAAGGATTAGCAATAATATCACGAGTTGCTGTAAATTCAAGAGGTGCATCAGCAATAGCTTTACGATAACGATTTGAAACATTATCTGCTGCATTAGACAGAGTAGATTCAAACTCTTCTTTTGTCATAATATTATCTCGGCTTATAGCAATATCGCCATCAGCAGTTTTATAATAAAAACCACCATCTGGTGTTACAGGAATACTACCTGTTTTTTCATTTCTATTATAATTATTATTTATAAAATCAAGATATGCTTCATAACTTGAAATACGATTATCAAGAATTAATTTAGCTTGAGGGTCAGCTACTTTGTACCAACCTAATAAACCAGATAATTTATCTCGATGTTCTTTCCAAGTATCAAATACAGAATTAAGCTGAATTTCGTCAGAACGAAGTTTAGCTTGAAGATTATTATAATTACGTTGAGCAGTCTGAACTTGTAAAAGCTTACCTTTAAGATTAGCTGCTGTTTCTTCGTCAAGACCTGCTGAATCAACCAATCTTTCAGCAGTAGAAATATTAAGTGTTTTAACAATATTACCATCTCCCGGATTAAGACCTAAAATTCCAAGTTCATCAGATGTAAATATCTGATTCATAGAATTTGAAAGTTTAGTCATTTGGTCAGTAATTTCATTACGACGATTAATGTTTTCTGCAACACTATCACCAGTAACTTCAAAACCACTTAATGTATCAAGATACGGAGCATATTGTTGAAGAGTTTCAAGTTCTTTTTGCTTACCTTTTGCACGAGCTTTAACATAAGCTGTATAACCGGGATTAGCAATTAAACCAACCGTAGTCTTAATATCTTGATAAGAATATAAACCTGCGGCAGCACCAGCTAAACTTTGAATATTATTGTTAATAAATTGACCAGACAAAACACTTTGTGTAAAAGCTGTTCTATCAAGATTCTCAATATCATCAGTAGCTCCAAGTACACCCTTAGCGTAACTTTCAAACATTTTATCTACATAATTCTGTAAACCAGCTTGAATAAGTTCAGGTGGAACTTGAGCTTTATTCTGTAATATATCAAGAACATTAACACCATATTCTTTATTAACAGTATCTAACAAAGTTTTAACTTCAGCAGGCAATTTAGAATTAACAGTAAACTTACCGTCTTTTGTAGGAGCACCAAGTTCATTTATGTTAATACCTAATCCATTAAGAGCAAACATCGTAGGATTACCAGCAAATAAAGGAGCATAATCTCCTAATTCGTAATCTCTTAAATGTCCACCAGCAGAACTATCATCTTTTACAAATCGAGTAAGAGCATCTTGATTCTGCCAAATAGTAGTAAGATAATTAGTATAATCAGGATTAGATTTGAGTAATGACATAGCATAACTCATAATCTCTTGTTCTGTAATACCTTCTCTTTCACTACCAGTTTTAACAAAGTGACTTGCTAACTTTTCACCATCAAAACCTGTTGCAACATCTAATCCATACTGACGTATCATATCAGGATTAGTAACAAGATTTTCAAATGATACTTTATCAGCTTTAGCTTTTGAAAGAATATCAAATACGTCTTTTTGATATTTATTTACATCGAATTTTTTACCGATTTGAACTCCGTTAAAACCACCGCTTACAACAGTATTAGTTTCTGCATCATAAACAATATCAGAAGATTGTAAACGACTACGAAGCAGGAAAGCATTTTGATTTTGAGTATCCCAATCACTCTTTTTCAAATCTTCCATATATTGCTGTTCCAAAGCATAATCAGCTTGAACAGCTTTAAGACCTTCATTAGTTAGAATATTTTCAGTTTGCTTATAAATATAATCATCTGCTGCAAACCAATTATCTTGTTCCTTAAATTCATTAGCACCTTCAACAATCTTAGCTCTTTCAGAATCAAGAACTTTTTGTCCACGAGAAGTTGCCTTAATTTGACTTAAAGGATTAGCAATTCTATTAATATAAGCTTCACGATTTTGGTAATACTTTTGATTCAAAGCATTTCCAACAGCAGCATATACACTTCCATAATCTTGTAATTGTGGAGTTTTTAATGTATTAGTATCGTATCGACCTATTGCAATTTCTGCCATAATTTTATAATGATTAGTTTGTAAATTAGTTGTAACTCGTATGGCTCCGCCTGCTGGGCTTCGCCCAGCGGCTCCGCTCCCCGGTGGGGCAGGAGGTTGCACGCCCACTTGTCGCGCGTGTTTGTACCACTATTTGTATCATTACAAATATACAAAAAATCGTGAATATCGGACTATCCTATAAAAGAATAATCCGATATATCACGCACTACATTAAGCTCTTTTACGTCTTGCAAGACCACCACAAGCAAAACCACTTCTCATGTGATTAGTTACTCCACGAGGCCATAATTTCTCGTATAAGCGGGCACTTGCGTAATTATTAACTGCTCCAGCAAGACCTTCAATTCCTTGCAACATTCCTTGTAATCCTTGCGTTCTGACTGCCATTAACTGTTGATTTAAGCCGACAGCTTTATTATATTCATTAATAGCGTCTTGATACATAATTTGACTATTAGCATTTCGAGCATTAACTCGTTCTTGCCTATTCAAATCATATCTTTGACGTTGATAATATTTCTTAGCCCCATACAGTTTATTTCGAGCAAGTTGAGCATTAATTGCAAGATTTGCTACACTATTTCGAGCAGTTTGAACATTACTTGTGTTATCAGTAATATATCGAGCAGCTCTACGTTCTTGTGTACCAAGTTCTTGTAATTCTTCACTAATATCATAATCTGTACTATATTGAACAGCGTCTACTTTATTACCTTTCGGAACATGAAGTGTAGATTCAAATTCAATAGCCTTTCGATTAGCACGAGTATTAAGAGCGTTACCTACAATTCCAAACAGTGAACCAGCAAGATTCATACCAAGTCCAAATTCATTAAATCCGAACTTAAATGTAGAACCACCGCCAGCACTTGCAGTAGTTTGAATCGGCGGTAAAGTAGTAAGTTTAGGAGCTGAAACTCCTGTAAGACTATAAGGTGAAGCATATCCACCAAAAGGTCTTTTCTTTCTTACCATTCCACCACAACGCATAACCGGAGCATCATTACGAAGTCCTAAAGCAGTAGCATAAAGTTCTTGGGCTTCAAACAAATCCTCTGTTTTAGCATCAATAGCTTCAGATTCACCACGAGCTTTATTCATTTTATAAACTAATTTTTCAATATTACGAATATTTGTTCCAGTTTGTAATTTGTTAGTTTTACTCTTATCCAATGCAGACAAAGATAATGTAACTCCATCAGCAAGTTGAATGACTTGAGCTTCTTTTTTACCTTTCATATCAGTAAGTTTCTTTGCGTAATCAGCGAAAGTACGATTTGTTCCGGGAACTTTAATCGTATCACTAAATACTTGACCACCTTCAGGAGTTTCACGAACAACTTCACCAGCATACATTCGACCATTTTTAGCGCCGCCGCCTTCAATTTCCGAATCTCCATATATGATTCCAGTTTCACCAGTAGCAGGATTATATTGTTCATGAGTTTGACCATAAGCAACAACACTATTAGATGAATTAGGAACTACTTGACCGCCGGTGTTTAACTTTCTACGACCAACCATTCCACCTAATTTAGCATAAAATCCTGTACCTTCGGAGTAATTGCCAAGATTACTTTGTCGAATAGTTGCAACATCATTTTCAACTTTATCTTGCATATTACCCAAAGTCTGCTGACGTTCCATTTCAGCTTGTTCAGCTAAAAGTTCTTGACGACGACGTTCTTCTTGACGCTTTTTCTTACGCCCAGTAAACAGACCAACAATGCCACCAATTAATGCACCGATACCAGCACCGATAGGGCCAAGCCAAGAACCAGCAGCTGCACCAGTGGCAAGCGCCGCAGTTCCACCAACAGCAGCTCCAATTCCCAATCCAGTCCCAGCTCCACTTAAAGCACTACCACCTACGATACCTTCGCCGTCTGCACTATATTTAGATTCATCAATATCACTGGCTTGAACTCGTGTACCCCATTGAACACTACCGGGGTCATTAATACTTGTTCCACCCCAATAGAATTTTCTACGAGGAGTTCCAACAAGTCCACCGAATTTAGCAGTAATACCACGAGAAGTTAAAATTTCATTATTGATTTTGTTCTGCATATTTGCATAAATAAGTTTATCATTAGCAATCAACTTATCTACATAGTTCTTAACTGGGATTCCAGTATCATCATTCTTTCCGCCATGATATAATAAATCAATCACACCATTACCGAAAAAACTATTACCGGAATTACGAGCCATTCCTAAATAATCAGCAGTAGCATCATGTGTAGAACGAATACCACCGAAATTATATTTTTTACGATTAGTTTTACTCATATCTTCAACATAATTATCAGGATTATCATCAGTATTAAAATTAGAAAATAGTCTATTTCTAGTCATATCATAATCATTAGAACTATTATTCTTAAATATTTCTAATTCAGATTTATCTCTTCTTTTATTACCAGTAGTATATTCTTTAATAATACTATCTGTATTACGTTCATTAGCACCTTTTAACAATTTCTTATATTGTCTAAAACCAGTTCGACCTACTCGATATGCAAGATTAGACATAAGATTAACAATAGGCTGAGGTAAAGTATTGAAATCATCAATACCATATTTCTCAGAATAAATATCACGAACATCATTGTAGGCTTTCGCCATACGACGATTCAATTCAGCATCAATTTGTTTTCTTGTTGCTTTACCTTTTGCTTTAACAGATTTAGTAAAATCAGAAGTATCATTTAACTTAAAACCGGGGCCAATAGTATCATCACCACCTTCATACGAGGGATAAGGATAATAATATTTACCATCTTTTGAACGTGAACGAACAGTTTTAAGTTTACCATTTTCTTTAACACGAACAAATTCTTTATCACCAGTCAATTCGTTATCCCAAATATGTTGAGAATACTCATTAATATAACGAGTAACTTGACGAAGACTATCAGGATTAACTTTACGATTAGACATACCATTAAAAGTTTGAGTAACACGACAAGTGGGCGTGCAACCTCCTGCCCCACCGGGGAGCGAGGCCGAAGGCCGAGCCGCACAAGTTGTTACAAATTATCTTTGATTATTACGATTATCAAGAATCCATTCAGGATTAACATCAATAAGTTCCCAAAGTCTGTTATTATCACTATTATTAAACTTCATTATACAATAAACATATTGACAAATGAACTTATTAACATCATACCATTTAGCTTTACGTTTTAATGCAGATTCATCTACAACTAAATCAGTAATCATAAAAGGTATTTGTTTGTGTATATCATTAACATTATTAAATCTCCAAAGATTTACTTTATTAACACCAGTTGTACCATTATACCAAATATCATTAAATTTAACAAGTTTATAACCAGTACATTGGTCATCATTATGAACCAATATAGCATTAATAGTTTTCTCAAATTCATTAATAGTAGGTAACAGATTATTAACAATATCAACTCTGTCTTTCCAAGCAATATTATTTAATAACTTATTATAACTACTATTGTCGTTAAGAATAAATTTAATATATGATTCTTTAACAAGTTGATTACCATTATCATCTTTTAAGAATCGACCATAATTATTTTTAGATATTGCATAAATACCATGTTTATCAAACCAGAATAATCCATTTCGATTGGTAATACCTACGATGGGATTATAATCATGGAATGAAATCCAAGCATTAGCAATAGGACTAAAACTAATTGTGAATTGTTTATTATCAACATTTTGGACTAAATATAAGATATTAGTATCTTCATTAAATGCCCAAATTCTACCATTATTCTTAAACGGATTAACTACATCTTTTACAAGATTACCATCAAACCATTTAAGAGCATTGAGAGCAGTCATATTACTTACTTTATCTCCATTGATATTGAAGATACGTCTATGAACTGCATCAATAACAAAATAACCAATAACATTAACGTGAGTATCAAAATAACTTTGACAACCTATATAACCACTGGGACTATATGTAACCTCTTGAGGTTCCATATTAAATATATCAGCTGTACCTAAATACGAAGTACCTTCATCCGTATTAGAAAGTGTATCACGAAGTTGTAATAAATGCAGACCATAAGTCTGTTGAATATAAAGATTTTTATTGTCAGTTTTTAATGCAATAATTTCACCTCGATTAAAAGGCATATCTTTATAATCATCACTTCTAAATAATCGCCAATTAAGATTAGCATTTTCAGCACTCTGTAATTGACTACGAATTATACGATAAGGATGGTCTTGAGTTCCGGGAATTTCTTCAAAATAAGTAAATGTTTCAATACCATTCTCATTATAAACAGGAGAATAACCTTTACCAACACTACTATTTATGAAATTATCAACTTGATAACTTAATTGATAAAATTCACGTAATTCATTACCACGTTTACCATGATATTTAAAAGATTTATCTACGTTATTAACACTGAATCGAGCAAGAATATTGAATTTACTTTCAAGAGGAACAGTAAATATCCAACGATAAACAGTAGCGTTACTATCTAATTCTTTTGCTTGAGCATCACCATAACGATAGTCAGACGATGGAGCAGTAGCTCGAAGGGTTATATATCCTATAAATGTATCACCAACTAACGAAGTTATTACTTCAGAAGAACCTTTAATATTAATTACATTAGATGCAATTTGAAGTTTCTGATTATTAACATCAGAATAAAGTGTTTCAGAATTATTAATTAAATCAGCAATATATCCTCTTGCCCATTCTTCATTATCTGTACCTTTATTAAATCCATTAAAACCTTTTTCAATACGATAATAACTATCGCCAGCAATATTGTTTTGAGAACTAATATTAGCATTGATATATTCAAGTGAAACATCTTTAGTTGCACGAGAAGTATCAATAGTAAGACTATTAATGTCAGCATCTAAGAATTGAGTTCCAGATTCATTAGGATTTGTATCAAATCCATCAAAATCTTCACCTTTCCATTTAGCTGGAAATACTTTTATATCATCATCAAGTTCTTCATTTTTAACAAATTTAAGAACATCAGTTTCAAAGTATAGAGGTTTAAGTTTACCTCGAATACTATTTATCTTATTATAGAGATATTCAAATGTATAAAATCTTGCATTATCTCCACCAAAAGGATTTTTATAAGTTTGATTTTTACCGAAATTGTTAGTTTCAGTATCTCGCATTGCGAAACCTTGTGTAACAATTCGAGAATTATTAATATTATGTTCAACAAAGAAATAAACTATTGAACTAATATATTTATTCATTAAGTCTGTTTTACCAACAAGATTAGCTTTGATATTAATATTAGGACTTAATGTATAAGTAGGATTCCATTCAGAAGAAGTAGAATATAATTGAGTTAACCAATTAAATGTCGGAGCGGTTGAACCATTAACTTTATAACTTAATCGAGCTTCAATTAAAATATATTTAGTTTCTTTTGCATCAAGATTAATTACAAAATTAGTTTTGGTATTAATTGTACTACCAATAAATGTAGATTTACTATCAGATGCTAAAAGATTAGATTCAGAAATTTCATAATACCCAGTTTCAACTTCAGATTCTTCTGAATCAATTTGTTTAACTACCGATGTAGCATCATAAACTTTTGTAGTTAAATTTATACCAGCAGGTATCAAACTATCTCTACCAAATGTAGGACTACATTCAACACCAATTAACTGGCTCGATGTACTCTCACTTGTTATCTCCAATACTACAACTTGATAATCAGAAGGATTAACTCCACCTTCAGAATCTTCAGTTGTATACGGTAATGGAAGACTTGGTAATTTCAGTTTACCTTTTGTTAAAGAACGACCTTTTGCTTTAACTGTTGTATGTCCAGTCGAAACTCCGTATAAAGTAAAATAACGATTACGAGCTATTGTAGGTTTTTCACTACCAACACCAGTTTTAGCAATTTCATCTACTTGTTCAGCAGCATCAATATCAGGTAAACTCTTCCAACTCGGACTTATAATCTTACTAATACTTTCAGATTTATAAGGAATTTTATGAGCATTTTGATTAGTAGAACCTACAGGATAAGCTTCAACATCATAATTGTTAGCTTTCCAAGGAATATGATGTATATTTACAAGGTCACCTTTATAATCATAATATCCAGCATAAAGAACATAAACTTCACCACTCTTGAAATAACGTCGAGTACTATTAATATAAAAAGAACTCGGATTCCAACTTAATTGAACATCAAGATTGTTCTCTGTAAATTCTTTAAGTTCACTATCAAGTTTACTATAATCAAGAGTTTTTACATTACCTCGAATAAGTCTATTATTGAAATTAACAAGAGTGTTATCTCGAATATATGATATATTTTTAATAAAAATATCATCAAGACTTATAGTAGATAAATATGAAACATCACTTACAATATGAGTAGTACTTACACCATTAATTGAAATATCATCTGTTTCATATGATAATTGAGCTTCGTCAGTAATATAAACAATAGCAAATCTACAATGTTTATATTTAATACCACTATTTCTAAAACTAATAGTAATATTTTTATTGATTTCGATACCTAATGCATAATCTTCTTCGTAATTACCACAAACAATAAGTGATGTACTCAAAGGAGAATAGTTTGTATAAGTACCATCATCAAGACGATATTTGATTGCTATTTGATAAGCACCAGTTTTAAGATTACCACCGTCTTTAACTTCTAATTGAAGTTCAGGATAAGTAACATTTGGAATAAGATTAAATGAATCAACTTCATCAATAGTAATATTATATCCTATAGCAGTATCATCTCCATTGTTACCATCATAAAACGGGTCAGTCATATTAATAATTCTTGTTTCATTTGCTGATTCATCAGTTCCTTCAGTAAATGTAACAATTAAATTTTCTTTATAATTGTATATATAATCTCCATGAATTGGTCTATCAATACTGAATCCAAATGCACCCGATGTACTATACAAACAACGTTTTACAGTTGGGTTATTATCATCAAGATTAAGATATATAATAGCGTCGTTAGTTTGTAAATCAGATTTATCTGCATTATTCCAATGTTCTACAACGCAAAAAAGTACAACACCAACATTAGTTGGAATTGTACCTATAATATTATATTTGTGATTATCGGCATTACTATAAATATAAGGAATGATATGCCGATTTGTCGGATGATTTTCAAGAATATCATCTAATTCACCTATGAAATCAAATCCTCTTTCATTAAAATAACTTTGACCTTTGTTATCAATAGTTATATTTTTAGCATATCGCAAAGATTTATCTTGTGCAATATAAGGTGAATTATCTAAATCAAGACCTAAAACTTTCATAATTTCTATTATTCTAATGTACGAAGAATAGTAGTAATATTCTCTCGACGGTCGTTACTAAATTTATTACAAGAAACTCGAACTTGTATTCTCATCCTATCGAGTTCTATCGCAGGATTTGTATAAGGATTGTTTGCTGTAAGACTTACAACCGGATGTTTATAACCTCTTAATAACATTTGTTTGAGAACATAAAGTTTAAGATATTTTTTAAGAGGGCCGTTATTATAAATAAGAGGAACATCCATATTTATAATACTGTCATAAACAACAGGTAAAGCTCGATATCTTAAATGAATAGTTCCATAATCAATGTTAGTATGAATCCAGTTATTACTAATGTAATAATAAGGTTGTTCTTTATCAACCGAAACATGATTAAAACTATCGTTTTTATCACCGGGACTTGTTATATCTGCATTTGGAATACCGGGATAAGGAGTATATGTCGGAACAGTTGTTACTTTTTCAGTAATAGTATCTTTGTTAAATTCAGCTGAATTTTTAAGAACAGCTTTTTTGTTATTTATAATGACATCAATCACACCACGAAAATCCCATGGTAATTGACAACGATGGTCATCAAATTCAATATCTTTTTCTATATCAACATAAGCTTGAATGAATTTAAGTTCTTCCAAAGCATTTGCAACCCAAATAGGAAAACGACTTACAAAATCATCACTTTGTATATTATAATCGTTATACATATCTGGAATTAATGTAGCACTACTAATGAATATATTATTATCAATCATAAAGCATTATTTTGTTTAGGAAGATTATTTCGATATAGTTTAATAGCTTCGTCAGGATGATTAAAACAAATTGCAAGAATTTTATTGAAACAATTAAGTCTTCGATTGGTTGCAATTTCATCAACAGTTTTACCTTTCATTGCAAAAGGTGTTCTATCGATAGTTTTTTCACCATTTTCATAAGCACTACTTGTATGACCAAATTTGAATTTATAATAGACACTTTGTGGTATTCGACCTTTGACTTTATGATATACAGCTTTTATACACCAGTCATAATCATAATATATGAAATAAGGAATACCATTTGGATTATCAGCAGTTCGTATATTAATACCTTGTTCTAATAATTTCTTTTTTAAGTCTTTTGTAGCACCCCAATCGACAACACTACATACATCACCGGGCATTGTCTTTTTATAGTAAACATAAACGTAACCTACGGAACTACCAAAAGAATAATTATTACCTTTACATAGTAAATTAGCTATCTCATTATTAACTTCATCTTGCATATAAGTATACATTTCAGAAGGTAATTCTTTAAGAGCAGCAAGAGTTTCTATATCATCATCAAGTTTATCAAGACGTTCATAAACTAAGTAATTATAACTACGAATATAACTCATTAGTTTAGTACCAAGTAGAACATCTTGTTTCTTATTAAAATAAATCTTACTACGATTATCAATATCGAATACTACCGAAACATCAACACCAGCTTCTTGATATTTAGCAAGATTATCTTTGATATTATAAATACAATCATTACGCCGTTCATAAGCAAGATGTAATTGTTTAATTAAAGAATTAAGTTGTATTTGAACTTCTTTAACGAAATCTCTCCAATAATATTCGTTATCAACCATAATGATAGAAGCATGATATTAATCTTGACCATTACCACGTTGAGCAATAGTAGGATTATTATTATTTGTTTTAATATCCAAATCTTGAGGATAAATACCAAATTCAGTTTTAAGTATTTCTTGAATTATACCTTCAAGCATATCATTAGGTAAAGGTAATTCAATATCTTGACCATCTTCATTCTTAAAGAACGAAAGAACTTCATCAGGATTTTCAAATATACCTGTAATCATTACTTCATTAATTGGTCGTCTATCATCAATATCTTTTGTACCAACTTTTTCAGCAATAATTATATGACCGTTTAATATAATATAAGCTCGTGGATACCCGGTGGGAGAGCAGGTTGGACGCCCACTTTGACGTAGTTTAAGAGATGTAATAGAACTTTCATACATATATCCATTACCAACAGTATCACCTACAAACGCAAAAGGCGCATCACTTTGTATGCGCACGGGTGTAGGAACTTTGTACTTTGTTCCTAACAATCTAATTTTATTAGCAACTCGATATTCAGTAGGAAGAATATCACTATATTTCAACTCTTCAACAGGAGCAATAAAAGTAAGTTTAAGAATATCATCTATTCCATTTTTCTCAACGCTTTGTCGAATACGATTTGCAAACATAGTTTTAATCATATCCTTAACACGTTCTTTAAGTTCGTGATTATTAGGTTGATTAACCATGTTTGTAATACGAGCTGCATATTGATTAAGTGTTCCCATATCTTACTTATTTAGATTCAAAAGATTAGCAATAGTATTTTGTTTTTTCCAAATATATTTTTCATCATCAGGATTAAATCCTTCTACGATATTATATTCAAGAGAAATAAAACCAATAGGTGTTTCTTTAATAGGGTCTTTAATAAGAAAAGTATAAGCAGACTTCATACCTCTACTTTCAAGTTCATCTTTATAACATCTATCTTGAAACTTATATTTACTAACATCATTACAATAATGACGATTTCTAACAAGAAGATTATGAAATAAATAAGGAAAATTATTAACAAGAACATCCTTAAAAGATTTCTTATAAGATACTACACAACAATCATAATCTTCACCAACAACAGTGTATTTATCCATTTCTACACCATTAATGAAATGACCGCCATTATGAAAATAAGCAATATAAACAGCATTAGCGTGAATAGTATCTCGAATAGAAGCACATATCTTATCAAGTTCTATATAACAATTACTTTTTTCAATAGTAAGTTTTTGTTCTTTACGTTTAGGAAATAACCATTCTTTTAGATAAATACCAGCAATCGTACTTATGGATGTTATTATAGCTACTATAATAGCTGTATAATCGAACATAGATAGGCGTATAAGAGGATTAATATTAATAGGTATATTATATTGGGCTACTAACAAATATACGTTAAAATAGTCGATTTCCCACCATATTCACTATAAAAAAGAGGTGCTACATTAGTAACACCTCTCACCATTTCAATTCAATCTTTAACAATATAAATTGTTATATTACTAACAATTTATTTCTTTACTTTCTTACCAGTGGTCTTTTTACCACTTTTCTTTCCACCACATGCCATAGTAGTAATCATCTTAATTAATTAATGATTTTGTTTATAATCAGCACCAATCTTTTTTAGAATCGGTTTGAATATCCAACTCCAAGCAACTGGTGCAAGAATAGCAGAATTAATAAGAATTGTAGTATTCTCATATCCACCTGCTACATATCCTGCGGCAATAGCAAAACAACTAATTAACATAACCAGTCGTTTAGTCCATGTGCCAACAGATTTATCACCATTAATATCATCTATTGCTTTAATAAGTATGTATGTTAAAACATTCACACAAAGCATAAATGATAAATCGAAATGAGTACTGAATAACTCAACGAAATGTCCTACGAGTTGTTCCATTTACCATTCATCAATTTCATCGACCTCCATATTTCTTATTTGGAATATATTTTAAGAAACTAAAAGGAAACAATTTCTTTCTAAAATCTTTATCAAATTCTAAACTTCTTGCTTCATCTTCAAAACAAATATCTTTATAAGCTCGGTCATAAGGAGGTAATATAATTTCAATTATCCAACTAACAACATAAGCTAATAAAGGAAATATCGCAGTACCAAGTAACCACCACCAAGAAACATTTGTAGTAAGACTTAATATGATACTAACCAAAAAACTTGTAGCAAACAAAGTAATTTGCTGATAACTATGAACCGTTTCATGTCGTTCAACAGTTTCAGTAATTTTATCTTTGTATTCAGTTCGTATGATTAACCACCATAATATCGTCATGCATAAATACCCTTTGAACGGTAGGAATTTACAATAGACTTTAATCATGATTTTATTGTACTTGAATTTGTTTATAACAATTAGCGTATATAGTATTCATAAAATTTTCAGCAACTCCGCTATCATCAATAACTAAACCATCTTCATAACCTTGTAACTTCATTATCTTTTCCCATTCAGATTTTACTGTCATATTATTATAAACAGTTCTTTGTAAAATACTCATACCACCTGAATACTTATTATCTTCAACAGTTCTTAATTTAATAAGACTATGAATACAAATTGGTACTATAAAATCAATATTCCCCATACCCATAATGCAATTATGTACATAAGAGGTATAATCAATATCAGTATATATAATTGTTACAATGGAAGGTTTCTTTACTTCTTTTTCTTTAGGTACTAAATCATAATATGTAATCTTAAGAGCAGTAAATCTTCGAATAATAACATCCAAACTTGCAGTGAGATAATCCAAATTATCATCTGTCATACTTTTAAGTAAGGTGACATTCGGAACAGCATACTTAATATTAGCATTTACAGAATTAATTAAATTATTTACAGTACTAAATATGATAAATACTGGAACTGGTTTTGTACCATTCTTAATATCATTATTAAAAAATAAATGAAGACTAACAGATAATTGAGACATATATACACCATGTAAACTTCTATAATTCTTTATAGAAAGTTTAATGTTATTTTCATCACCATTTATATTCAAACTACCATCAGGTGAACCAATAATATTAAATATAGAATCTATAAGATTACCGAATTGAGCTTGTGTAGGTATTTTACCTGTTTCAAAATATTGTTTAAGCTGACTTTTAGTTGCCATAATTTGATTGACTGTTTTTGTATTACGAATAAATTAATCATAAAATGTACTTGATTTAGGATTAAATGAATTATTTATAACAACTAAAAGTCAAACTTAATTTAACTTTTAATTTGTAACATTAATATCTCTCATATATTTATTAATAAAACTCAACAGTTGTGTAGTTTTTAAATCTGTTGAATCTAAAATAGCATATAATTCTTTTTTATAATCATTCATATTTGCAATAGAAGTAAGAATGTAATTATATGTAGTTATAGCACCACCTGATACACCTATTCTAATAGCTTCAGAAACAATAGGGAATGTATCATTTTCAGTAGCATAAACTATTTTAAAATAAGCTCTTGTAGAACCATCAGTTGTTATAAAAAAGTGTTCTTCTACAAGGTCATTTTTAATAACTCTATGTGTATTAGATAAATAATACCAACCAACCCAATTCCACCTAACATTTGAAGGAATTGCTCCAATAAGTTCTAAATTAGTAGCTGAATGTAAATCACCAACTTGCGATATCATTTCTATTATCATTTCAGATGTTAGAATAGTATATCTAACAGGCGGAGTATGACCATATTCAGAAGGCGAACCGGTATTACAATGTACAATTATATAAGGTACATATGTAGCAGACGCAACATCATAAAAACCTATAAATATATAAGATTCTGTATCACCAGAATTAATAAATCTATAACCAAGTACGTTAACATGACTGGGGTCAACAAAATTTAATGTATCATCCCCTCCCCTAATTTGTCATTATTAGGGATTTTGTCTATCAAATTTTCAAAATCAGCTTGTGTAGGAATAGCTCCAGTTTTGAATAGAGCTTTAATTTGTGCAAGTGTCATTTCTCTAAAATTATTAGAAATTAAATGAATTTGTATAATAGTTTAATCTCTAATAATAATTAGAGATTAAAGAAGTTTTTTATTCCAAGTGCCATTACGTAATCTATCAACAATAACATTATCTGGATAACTAAATTCAACAACATTATTACCTTGAACCATCAAATGTTGATATGTACTACCAGCTCCACCTTTGATAGTACATTCAAGTGCATAACCTATTACCCATTTATTATTGTAAAATGCAGGATAAACATACCAAGTAATGTATTCACTACCACTACTGTATGTTACAACTCTCGGTGCAGGAGGATTATTATTATATCTATTAAATATTTTAAACCAATCTAATGCCAAATAATTAATAGCTGCAACAACGTTATCATCAGATGCTTCATTAAAAGTCCCATCTAATTTTTGATACATGTCCATAACTTCACTACTTGTTAAAACATGATAAGTTATTGTATCAGAATTAGTACTTGGACTATCAGTTGGAAAATAAAATAATAAAACAGGAACATTATCACTTAAATTATTATCCCAACAAGAAATAATTAAATAAGTATTGCTATCCCTATCATTAACAAATCTATAACCATTTACGTAAGGAGCACCGTTTTTATCACCATTACCAAGAACTAACGTTGAATCCCCCCCCATCGGGAATATTCATAACACTATCTATTAAATCAGCAAAGTTAGATTGAGTAGGTATTTTTCCAGTTTGAAAATATGTTTTGAGAGCTGCTTTATTTATTTTAGCCATAATTTAAACAAATTTAGTTAGAAATTTCTTAATACTTGCAAATATACTAACATCTTCATCAGATGCAGTTTCAGAGGTTTCATTAATAGACATAGGTTCAACACTTCTTGTATTACCACCTACTCTAAAAATAGGATGACTTGTTCCATCACCTTGTATCTTCATATACCCCAATACCATCCGGGGCCAGCTGCTTGTATAACATTAACTGACTTAGAAGTAGCATCAGAATAACTTGCAGTTACAGTAGCAGTTTTTGCTCCAATAGGATTATTAGCTGCTGTTAATTTATTACCATTTAATGTAAAACCTCCCGGATTAGTTGTTAAAGCTAACGTAGAAGTTGCACTTTCAGTTGTTGCAGTTCCAGTTGAACCTGATGTATAAACAGGAGTTTTAGAACGAGTACAACTCGAAGTAATTGTAGAAGTACCACCGGTTGCTGGAAGAGAAATAGGATTAGCAGAAATACTAATATTCCAAGAACCATAATTATATGACTCAATTCTATTACTTACAGAAATAGAGTCATCTACATATTTTGTTCTATCACTTTCATTATAACATCTAAATTTAGCAGTATCAGTTGTAACATTAGCTCCCATAGATGAATGTGTAATCAAATACGTATCATCCATAGAAAATCTATTATTACCATTACTAATCATTTCGATTTTATAAACACCAGCTTTAGTTCTTGTATAAGGAACTGTACTACCAGATGTATATAAATCATAATAAGTATAAGTATTTCTGACTACTCCAGCTGCACGTGCAGTACCTCCAGCAGCAGTAATTAGATTAGCCATAATAACCATTTCAGGAGTACCATAAGAACTAAGATGTTCATCGTAATTATCATCTATTACAGCATTTGCTTCTTGATAAATATACATAGTTTCACTGGCAGATTTACCATTAGCAGACCATGTAACAGCTTGACTTTTAACAGTGGTTTGAGCTGAAACAGTTGTACCCTTCGAAGAAGCAGTAGCAGTAATAGAAGCTACATTCGGAACAACATTAGCAGTTCCACTTGAAGCAGCTTCAGTAGTAACATCTTTTGTAGAACCAGAATCATATTGATAAGTAGTAATAGTAGCAGACTTGTTCCAACTTTGAGTACCATTTCCAGCTTTAGCAGTAGCAGAACCACCACTTGCAGGAATCGTAGCATTCGTAATTGTACCAGCTGTTATATTACCATATGTATAAATACCACCAGAAGTAGATTTAACAATTTTACTGTTTGTTATACTCTTAGAAGCCGTAGCTGATTTAGAACTATCTCCGTCATTTACAGCTTTTATAGTAATAGTATCAGTAGTTTCATTAGTTCCCATACTACTATGAGTAATCGTATTTCCAGATAAACTGAATCTACTATTACCATTAGCAGTCATAGAAATTGATAAACTACCACCAACGCTTCGTGTTTGATTCGGGCCAGTAGCACCCGAACTATACAAAGCATTATAAGTTTCAGTATTAGTAACAGAAGCACTTACAGTTGCAGAACCACCAGCTGCTGTTAAACCACTACCGATACTTATAGTAGGAGTTCCGTAAGCAGTAATTCGAGGATTGTAATTACTATTAGTTACTTTATTTTCAGCTTGATAAATATCAACAGTTTTCTTGGCAGTTACACTACCTTCACCAGTATAAGTTACAGTAACTTGTCCAACCTTAGTTCTTGCCTTAACTGTGGTTCCAAGAGAAGAAACTGTAATTTCACTTGTTTTTGAATAAGTAACTGTACCAGCACGAGTCGAACCAGATGTATAACTAATTGTTTGCGACATATTAGAAATACTGGTCGAAGAAGTTCCACCACTTGCAGGAATATCAGATGCTAAAACAGAACCACCTGTTAAAGCACCATAAGAAGCCTCATTGACTTCTTGATAAATAGTAATAGTTGATGATACTGTTTGACCATCAAATGTATTTGAATATTTACCAGTTACAACAATACTTCTCCTACTACCAACAGTTGTAGTTCGATTACTTGCAGTAACCTTAGTACCAGATATAGAAAATCCAGTAGCACTTCCTGATAGAACTGGTGTAACATTATCTGTACTAACTAAATTACCATTACGATATGTTTTAAGTACAGCTGTAATAGTTGCAGTTCCACCTTTTGCGGCAATTTCAGTATTATTACTATTTAACGTTAAATCATATGTATAAGTAGATGCTTCTTGTTCAACAGTAAGAATAACTTGTTTACTGGAATCTTTTTTACACTTTCCAATAAACTTCATACTTCTTTTAGAAGTACCTTTTTGAACAGGTGATGAAATTTTAACAGTCTGATTTCCTTGAAAAGAGGGAGATTCAATACTAATTGAATCTCCACTCTCGTCATTCCATTTATTAGTGATAACACTCATAAATGATTAATTAATTTATTCAGCAGGTTCGAACGTCCATTCGTCATTCGACAGAACTTTCAGAGTCTGCTCACCACCACCCTTCGGAATAGTAACAGTTGCAGTAGTTGTACCCTGCAAATTAAGATACAGATAGCTGTCACCAAGAGCCTGAATAATAGTAATAGTTTTAACAACACTCGCACCTTCACCCTTGATTTCAAGAGTTGCAGGACGAACTTTAATAGTTTCATTCTTCGGAACTACAATAGTTACATCGTAGGTGTATTCTCCAGTAGCACCGGGGTCACCAGCAATAGCAGTACCAGAAGTAGCTGTTGTACTACCATTAACTTTATAAGAGGTTACAGCAGGAAGACCAAAATTAGTTTTCCATGTAAACGTGAGAATCTTCGAGTTTGACTTACCAGCTACATGAATGGTTTCACCACCCTTTGCAACACCGATACTCAAACCATCAGGAGTAATGTATTCAGCAGCTGCTGTTTCAACAACAGTTACAGTAACACTATTCGACTTTCCAACAATTTTACCGGAAATTTCAGTAGTACGATTAGAACGACCTTTGTAAGGAGTCGTAGAATTAATCTTAATCTGTGCATTTCCAGTACCAGTTTTAGGAACCCATGATAAATAACTCGGAATAGTTGCCATTTGTTTTTTTTGGTCGATTAACTATAATAACAAACTAATTACCAAATTCCCATTCAGCTGTATCATTTGCGAAAACAGTTATGGTTTCATGATAATTATTATTTTTATTTAGAATAACAAGAGTTTTATCAACACTAAATTCTATAATAGGTTTATCTATTGGCCAAACTTTTTTACCATTAAGCCACATATCAAGAACCTGCCGACGATTACCATTAAGCATTACGACAGCTTCCGTAGCTCGTTCAAGAAGATTAAGTTGTGCCATAGTTGTAGAATTTTATTAACTTTGTGGTGTTTCAAGAGCAGTCACACGACTTTCCAAAGAAGTATAATTACTCTCTAATGTACTTACTTTACCACTTAAAGTAGTAACAGTTTCTTGTAATGTATTAACAGTACCTTCAAGAGTTTCTACTTTTGTTTGTAATTCTTGAACAGTTGAAGATTCAGCCTTAGTGGCTAAACCTTCAACTACAAAAGTAATTAACTTCTGAAAAGCACCAGTTTTCGGAGGCCAGTTTAAAGCACAAAATACTTTGCGAATTACTGATTCTTTCATATCATTAAACCGTTAATTAGATTCGACATTACCAACCCTAAATATAGGATGTTCAATACCATTACCTTCTATTTGCATATAGTCAATACCATCATTTTCAAATACTGGTTCAGGTACTAATTCAATAGTTGTAACACTATGATTTGCAAGATTATCATAACTTTGATTATATTCAGTGTAGCCATCACGTCTAACCAAAATTACAACCTTTGAATCATAAGTACCACTAATATGAGCTATACCTTGATAATCAGTAACGATAGTTTTAACAGAAGAACTAAACCGACAACTAATACCTGTGGTAATAGGAGCTTTAGTAACAGAATCTACAAATTTAAGAGCTATATAATCTTGACCTTCTTTCGGATGTAAATCAATATAATTGACAACAGCTTCAGAAGGTTTAGCTGCAATAAACAATGCAGGTTCAGTAGCTTCATAACGAGTATCGCCTAAAGTCTTATAATTACGTTCGAAACCAATCGGATTAGCTTCACTAACATAACCATCTTCTGATGAATCACAGTTACCTATCTTTTTACCAGTTTCATCATAAATGGTATCACTAAGCATGCAACCAGTTAAAGCATCCCGTGTACGAACTTTAATAAGGCCGTTATTATTACGAAGACATAATATCTCAACTGTTTTATCAGTATCAAATACTACTTCTTCACTACCAATATTATACCCATCAGAAGATAACGGTAAAGCATAATAAGTTATAACACTATTTTTATTCTTTGTGATTACCAAAGGTTCATCAGGTCTGGTTGTACCAACATTAGTTCCAGTACTTGATATTTCTTTAATATCAGCAGCTAAATAAAGTTTATTACTATCATAAATTTCATAAGCCTTGATGGTTACAGAAACCTCTTCGGGTTCAGGCGGTAACTCTTCAAGTACAATAGTAACACTATGTTCACCAGTAGAATTAATCGTACCAGTTCCAGTGTTAGTTATATAACCAGTTTTAGAAGCTCGGAAATCAACACTTGTTCCAACTGGAGCTGTAACAGCCTCAGATTTGCCAGCAGTCGATTCATCATTATTAAGAGGTTTCCAATCGCTTTCAGTACTGAGTTTATACTCAAACGTAACACCGTCTAAAGCAGTAGATTCAGTATTTACAGCAGTTGCATAGATAGTACCAGATTGAACTGGAACTTTATCCATTTCAACAGTAACTTCTGCGGTAGGAATTGCATAAGTTACCAGTTGTTCAACCTCTATATAACCCGACGAAACAAACCTCAAAATTCGGCTCGTATTGACATCTCCGGTGAGTTGTAGCGGCGTATCTTTTGTTACTTGACCTAATATACCACCCGTGTCCTTATCATAGACGTATGCGGCTATTTTGGCCTTTGTTTCGCTATCGACCACCGTAAGACTTACAGCACCTTGTTCAACTGGTAAAGCTGTAAGAGTAATATCACGAATTATATTCTCATCCAACGTAATACGCTCTTCATAAGTTTCATATCCACTTGCACCAGCTTGAATTAAAATATCACGCGGGTCATAAGTTTCATATGTAAGAGTACCAGTACCTTGAGCAATAACTACATTAGAAGATTTATCAGTAAATATAATTAAAGCATTATCAGGAGTTGCATTTACAGTTAATGTCTTTTTAGTCTTAGGTGTAAGAACAACATTAATTGTCGTATCTTCAACACCTACATCGACATAAACATCTTTTGTAATGTAATTCTCTTTTTCTACAATATAATGTAAACGACTTTGAATTAAACATTCAAGACTTGCACTGCCAACACCTACCGATTCTTTACCTTCCGAATTAATCATTCGTATAGTAGAATCAACCGGAACAGCTTCAATCTTAATTGTTATATAATCTTCTTCATTTCGAGGAATACGAATCCAAAGTGTACCATCTTCAAACGTAGTAGGAATTTCGCTTGTAACTTCAATTTGATTAATACTGTTGCTACGAACATGATTATTATGTTCTACAACAATACCATAAATCTCATTAATAGCATCTACAATACGTTTGTTATCAGTAACAAGTTCTTCAGAAGTTTTATCTTGCTTATTAATAAGCAAACCTTGAAGTTCTTGAGCTTTTTGTTTTAATTTCTCAATGTCACTTGCGGCAGTTGGTAAACCAACTTGTGCGGCAGTAACTCTATGAGGATTATCATAATTACGAATATGAGCATTGAAATTATCTTTGTCATTCTCGTAATCTTCTTTATCAAGTTTCTTGTTTATAGCAGCCCAAACATCTTGAAACTTTTTATTAACTTCTGTAACATGATTGTTAATCCAAACATTCAACTGTTTGAACCAACCTTTAACCCTATTTTCAAGAGCATCAATGTACTCTTTTTGAGGTCGAGATACAGGTTTATCCATATCGGCAGTGTTATCAACATTGCCAAGACCAACTTGTTCTTTTGTTACCTCATGAGGATTAAACTTATTATTAATATGTTCAAATAAAAGTTTTGTAAGTTGTTCAACAGGATTTAAGTCCTCAGCTGTAAGCTCACGAACATATACTTGAACATCAAGAATCTCATTAACAGCATCATTAAAATCAAAATTGGTCTTTACATTCGTCCGATAAATCCACCAAGATTTACCCTCGTGAACATAAATACCAGTAAGAGTGAATATCTGATTACTTATGATACCTTGTACTGTAATTGTATGTATAGAACGAACAATCGGTACAAGTATATAAAGATATTGTTGAGTTGATTTAACCCACGGAACTTTATATTCATAATGTCCTACATTAATATTTCGAGATTCAAACTCGGTAATCTTTGCAGAACTAATATCAGATTTTTCAGTTAGCTTAAATAGAGCACTATTATCGTAAGCAGTTACATTAGTTAAGTCTATTTCAATCCTCTCCTTTGTCCTATATAAATATAGGTGGCCATTCTTTCGATAGTACATATATAATGTAGGAACTGTTTTAATACCAGCACCTTCACCATCTACTGTACCAATATATTCTCCGGTTTGGCCATTATAAACACTCGGATATACACCATCTTCGAGTATACCGAGCGCTACAACATTTCGAAGATTAATTACTGCCATACCAAGAACAATAACGAAATGAATACTCCAACTACAAAGTTAATAATAATAGGATGAATTTTAAGACCAGTTACTGTTTTCTTTCTTGCAGCTTGAATACCACAAGTAATGATTTGATAAGCTAATGTAATCCATAAGCTCATAAACCAAGTAGCAACAGTAGCCTTAAATAAAATACCTACGACAGTAGCAATGACGAAACCAATAATAATATCGTCTTTATGTTCTGAATAATAACCACTTAAAAAAGTAGTTATTTTATTCCATATTTTCTTTATCATAATACTAATCGTATTTATTGTTATATGACGATTAATAATAATGGTGCAACTTGTATGGCTCGGCCTGCGGCCTCGCTCCCCGGTGGGACAGGAGGTTGCACGCCCACTTGTCACATAACATTAGCATCATTAAGAGAATAACTCCTAACACCACAATTAATAGCATTAGGAGTTATCCTTGTGGTTACATTTTTAACAAATCAATTTCTTACTTAATGAGTGCTAATACCCCTTCAAGTGTAGTAATTGCAGTACTCTTGGTATTGTCAATAGCAATAAATTGAGTAACCTGTAAACCCTCTGTATGTAAATTAAAGGGATGTGTGAAATCAGCACGAGAAGTAATTACATAAGTGTCATACATAACACCCTCGGTAGCTGTAAAAATATCACCATAAACACGGTCATATTCCTTGAAATTAGGATTATAACCTACACCGGCAACATCTGCTTCTTTCTCAAGTTTAGCAACTTGGTCATAAGTACCAACCGGAGTTTGATTCTCGTCACCCTCTTCAAGCGTAGCACGAAGAATACCATCAAACGTCACATAATACTCAAAACCTGCGGCGCCAGTGAACGTAACACTTGCTTCGGTAAAATTATCAATCGTGATGCTATCAGCACCAAAGCGAGCATTAATCTTAGTCAAAGTCTTTTCAACCTCAACTTTCAGACGAGCAATAATATCTGCACTTGCTTCGTCAATTCCATTAATAGTTACACTGGCATTGTAAACTTCCAGAGGATAACCACCAAACGAATTAATAGGCTTGCACGAGATAATAACCTCAGCATCGAAACCTTGATAACCAATACCACGATTAGCTACGAGATTCGTAAACTTATACGTTTTACCAGCAGGAGCAAGATACTTTTCTTTATGTTGCTTCGACCACTTAGGATTAATCCAAACGCCGCGTTTAACCTTGCCATCACCAAGACCAAGAACAAACTGCAACATCTCATCATCCTTGACATCCGAAGCAGCTGCAACGACTTTACCAGCCGAATTAAGGAGAACAGCTTGTCCGCGAGTCAGCTTGCTAACATCGTTATTAGCAAGTGTTGTCAGAAAATTATTTGCGACAATTACACTTTTCATTTTCTATTCTAAATTTGATTGTTGTTTAACAGCACTAAAACTGTCATCTTTAAGAACAAGAAGAATATCGCTAACTACACTATCTATGAAATCAGGTGTAATTTCCATATCTGACATTTGGTTAATATCAATATTAAAAAGACGTGGCTTCTTAATATATGAAATCTTAACCGCATCAACACAAAAATCATCACCGTAATAAACAAACAGCCTATCATTAACAAGTTCACTTATTGGATTAAGATGTCTATTTTTATTACCATAGAAGTTGTTTAGAGTAGCTCGAATATTTTCGGTAGCAATTAAATCATTTTCAGAAAACTTATTTCCTACATTTACGAACTCATCATAAGTAGTATTATAAGTAATAACAGGAATGTCTGTATCATTAACTTTTAATGTAATTTCATCTTTTGCATTAGAAGTAATAATAATACAATCTTTATAATAACGACCAATTAGATTCTCCCAATAAACATTATATTCATTAGAAAGAGCTTGACGTAATCTATCACAAGTTAAACCTGCAATTTCATACAAATCAATCTTATCTGAATCACTATCATAAAGAGAAAGAATATCTGAAATATCAATCTCATTCCCATTAACAATAATTTGTCCATTAAATTCATCACCAGTTAAGGCAATTTTAGACAAATCAATTAGATGATAATATAAATTCTTAACTTCATCATCAGGATAGACCTCATGTAAATTCTCAACAAGTCGAGCTTTGCCATAAGTTAATCGAGAAGTAGAAGAAATAAGTTTTAGATAATCACCCGGAAGAATAACGAAAGCTCTATTTGGATAATCCGCATCTTGCTTATCACGTTTAAGTTTAAGCCACGGTGTTTCACGTTTTAATGATTGAATATCATCTACACGTTTTTTACTATCTTCAAGACCTTCGCCTTTATAATTAGTTTTCCTATTTGATTTAGTTTGTATATATTTAACGGCAGCTCGATTCAGCATCATATCAATAAACTGAGGAGCAATACTCCGATGTCTATTAGATGTTATCTGCTGTATTCGTTGCTCTATTTCGATATGTAACTCTTTTACCGTTTCATACATGACTAACCTTTCAAACTACGATACTTCGCATTCCACTCGGCAACAATACCTTTGTTGTTATCATTCGAGAAATACGAGATAGCATCATTAATATTATTACCAATAACATTTTCCGGATTAGAAGCATCGACAATGATAGAACTATTCGGAAGTTGTCGAATAATATTCATCCAAAGATAAATAGTAATCTTAGCTTTCATCTCCAGATGTTTATCATCAACAATACTAATAAACTTCTGCGGGTCACTGTCAATAAGTTCAAGAAGAACAGATTGCTTATCATCGGCAGTCATTGCCATAAATTCCGAATAATCGCCTACGCTACCTGTCGATACAACAACATTGTCAATAAGTGCGCTATTCGGATTATTAATAAGTTCTGTATATTTCTTGAGAGCATCAGTGCGAAGTTTCGTCCGAGCAGCTTTGAGTGCTTTACGCTCACTATCCGAAGTAAGATAAAACTGAATATTGACGCTTTTATTAATGTCTTCAACCTTATTAGCAACTTTACTACTTAAAAGGCAATATCTCCAACTAATATAATCGGGAATATTAACAAAAGTAACATACTTATAAAGTTCCGTTTCATCAAGTTCCTTAATCCGTTTCAGAACAATAGATTCAAGTTCCGAACCAGTTTCATTCTTAATCTTATCAGCTTTTTTAAGTTTACCGATAAGTTCGTCGATATTACTTTTCAGAGCAGGATTACCTAAATCTAAAACGTAAGAAGTATCGAACTCTAAGCCATGAACAGGAATCTCAAGAAGAAAATCATTTAAGTATGTAGTGATTCGTTCTTGCCAAGAACTATCAATAGGAGATACACCAACAACAGTAGGAAGAAGAACTCGCATTTCCTCACTACGGCTCAGCAGTTCATTAACAGGACGAATAGCAGAACCAAGACGAAGAAAGTCAGTTTTGAAAGCATCTTTATTCCGAAGTTCAAAAGAAGAAGGATTGTTCCTCCATTCAATACGAACTGAACGATTAACTTTAATCATATTTTTAACATTTTAAGTTATTCAATCTTTTATATGTTAATGAGTAGTAATAACCTTTCGATTATTACTACTCAAATTGGGTGTTTAGTTTAGAGCTAAATCAAGCCAGAACGAAGTAGTAGGATTATCAATATTAATACCCTGCGAACCAAGAACTTCATAAGAAGCAATATCCTTCGTATCCGACAGTTGAGTACCACTCGCAAGTCCCCACGAAGCAGGCAGTTCAGCCATACCCTTATAAACACCTACTTTATACTCACGACCCTCTTCACAAACAAACTTAATATTACGCTCACCATTCGAACCCATAGTATGGTCAAGGAATACAGCACTATAAGAAGTAATGGGCAGACCTTGATACATATTACCGGCTTCACGGTCACGACGAGCACGAATACCGTGGTCGAACATATCAACAATCTTAACAGTAAGAATCTTACCATTAAACATCTTGTAACGGTTAAAATACTTACCATAAGACATCATTTCACCATCGCTCTTAATCTCGTTATCACCAAGAGTTACAAAGTAATTCTTAAGACGAGCATCATAGTAGATAGCATCATTGAACATTCGTGCAAAACCTTTACCGCAATAAAGAACAAGTTCCTCAACGGTAGAGTCAATACGATTATCAAAGATACGAGTGATGATACGGTCGAAACGATTAAGTGTCAGAACAGAATACGTTTCATAATTACCAACGGCTTTGAGAATATCAAGAACACCAGCACCACGAGGAATTGCCTCACCAGTCTTTTCATCTTTTAAGTGGATAATACCATTCGAATCGCGGTTGTATTCCGAGAACCATAAGTCCTCTTCGAGCATCTCGCGTCGCATGATTTCCCACATCTTCATCTCATAAGGCATCCAAAGACTACGCTCACCACCAGATGCAGTATCAAAGGCAATATTAACAACCTTATTACCCATGTTACCAGCAATCTCTTTCGAGAAACGGTAGTAACCATACTGGTTAGTTGCCTTGCTGAACGACTGGTTATTCGAGCGGTTTCCGTCAGACTTGCTACCCGGAATAGTCGAAGCACCTAATGCCCAAATAGCACCACTAATGAAGTCTTTTGCAACAGCATCAGCCGAGATAGGAGCACCCGACATATTGGTAAAACGATAAACATATCCACCAGTCGAAGTAGCAATACCCTCATTCTGAATACGCCATTGCATACCTGAAGGAGCAATAGCCGTGTGCTGATAAATAAACCAATTATCCTCCATTTCAACCTCAACAGTTCCGTAAGGCTGAATAGCAGTTTTATTAGATACCAGCTTTTTCAGACGAGAAGTAACACGCTGACGAGGAGCAATTTCCCAAGTATATTGAGTATCACCACCATTCAGCTTAACTTTTGTTGTAACAGCCCCTTGACCCTCAGTAAGAGTAAGAAGAGGATACTTGTCACTATCTTTACCCCAAAGATAAGTAAGATTACGATTAAGTTTAACAGGGTCAATCAAATCAAAATTCAGAAGCATATTAGCATCTGTATATTGATTCGAGTCAAATTTCACAGTTCCAATTTCACGCATTGTAAATTAGATTTTTGGTTAAGTTATTATTATAAGGCAAGAACATTTGCTTTATTTAATAGGTAAAACAATTTTATCATCCTTTGCAGTCTTTTGAACTCTGGGATTACCATTGTTTTTACCAGTCTTACTTGCTAATGAACGAAGACGTTTAACTTCTTTTTTAGCAAGTTCAGCTTTAATCAGTTGGTCAACTCCACCATCAAGATTCATAATAAATCGCATAGCCAATTCAGCAGGATTAGAAAGACGATTAATCTCATCAATCTGTGCTTGACTATAAACCATTCCATTAATCTCTTGAACAGGACGAGAGAAATAATCAAATAACTCTTGACGAGAAACAAGTTTCTCACCATCAGTTGTCTTAATTCTCAGACCTTCTTTCGGAAGAGCGTATTCTCCAATCTGACCTTTAACAACAATTAAATCATAAAGACTACCCGGTGCATTATGAACTTTGACAGTACCGTCATCTTCATAAGAAACACCAAAGTATTTAATTTCCTTTTCAAGTTCAGCCTGCATTTCTTTGGCCTCACGTTCACGAATTGCTTTAATCTCACTCTCTTGAGTTTTACGCAACCAGTTAAGACTTTCAGTTGCATCATCTTTAAGAGTATTATTTGCTTTTGCAAACTCAACAATTCGTTTGGCACGTTCCGGAGAAGTACCTTTTTGAATTTCAGCTTTATAGATTAAATCAGCAAGTAAGTTATCATCATCTTTGATTTCAACTTTGCTATAATCTACATTTGCCGAATAACCTTCGATTGTACCGAACTTACTCTTATATTCAACAAGAGCTGCAATATCAGGATTGTTAGTTAAAAACTCATTAAAACCTTTTGCAAAACCCTCTCGTTCACCAAGAGCTTTTACAGCAGCTTCACGTTTAGCAAAACCCTCAATCGTAGGTTCAAACTTAACAGGTTCACCTTTCTCATCTTTAATAACAATACCACTGGCTTTTGAAATAGCTTCGATATAATCACCGTCTAATTCATTAGCACCTTCATCAGACATTGCATCAATTTGTTCCTTTGTGAACTTAATTTCACCGTTATCATCTACGGCGTTTCCATTATCATCAAGTGTGTAAAGAGTACCATCAATTTCTACTTGTTCCGGTTCAGTTTCTTCTTCACCATTACCAGCAGAACCACCCTTCTCACCTTCTTCTTCAGCTTTCTTACGAGCAGCTTCCTCTTCAGCTTTACGTCGTTCTTCAGCTTCTTGAGCTTCTTTAGCTTCCTTAGCTTTACGTTCTTCTAATTCTTTACGAAGACGTTCTTGTTTTTGCTCCTGAGTTTCATCATCAGGTATAACAACTTTTTCAACAGCCATATTAGTATTTATTTATAGTTGAATATTATTACATGAACAAAGATATACCATATATAATATATTATCAATAATTATAGTAGTATTATCTTGCAGGTTCTCTTGCTCGCCGTCGATAATTCTCGGTCATCATTGCTTTAATTCTTTTTGTAACTTTATTCTATTAACATCAGAAGCAGTGTAACCAGATTGAGCAGCCATAGCTTCATCTTTATCTATATTACCATTTCCATTGGTATCGACTTTAAGTCGCATATTCCAAATCTCTTTTTCACCTTCTTGTTTAAGAATCTCAAGATTAATATCATGTTTTCTATCAAGAGCATTTTGTTGAGCTTCAAATTCTTGCTTAGCTGCTTCACGCTGACTAACAATTTGTTCAACTTCAGCTTGAGCTTGTTGTTGAACTTGTTGCATTTGAAGTTCATAATCTCGACGAGCTTGAATAGCTTTCTTAATATTCTTAGCAATAGAAGTAATATTATTATTTTCAATAGCTTCAATAGCAACTTCCAGTTGGTCATTCTGACCTGCACTAAATGCAAGTTCTTTCATCATGTTCAGCTTATTCTGAACATCGGCATTATTACGAATATAAATTCCAATATTACCAGAGAAATCAGAAGAACCATCAATATCAACTACAACAACTTTATTAGTTGTCGGGTCTACATAAGAACCTCGTTTACCATCAATCCAAGCAAACTTACTGTAATCAATATTTGCAACATAATCACGTTCACGGAAGAGATTAAAACATTCAAGACTCCAAACACTTCCGGTCATTGCTTGAGAATAATTCGATTCATTAACAGCCTTACCTGCATAATCTTTAGCATCACCAAAGCGAGCATTATTCATATTAGCTGCTTCCCAAGCTTCTGCTTTCAAACCTTGTTTAAGATTATCAAGCATTTGAATATAATTCGTAATAGCACTCGTAGCTACTTCTCGAATAGATTGTAAAGCATTAGGTTGTGCATCAGAATCATCAAACGGTAAGAAACTATCTTTATTCGCAACAGCAAGACGTTCCTCGGTAGTCATGTCACTACTATCAGCGAGAATACTTTCAGGGAATAATAGCCAAGACTTAAACTTAGCTACTGCACGTTCTTGTTGTAAAGTATAAATACGATAAAGAGCAAGATAAGGTAAAACACGGAAAGGAATAGGATTACGAAGATTATCTTTATGTAAACCTACAATACCATTATAGGGTAATTTACAATCACTATAATTGTTAAACCTTTCACGTTGAACTTCGATAGGTCGTGGCTTAATATAAATACCACTATGACAACCACCTATACGCCAACCTTCCCAAACTTGATTTATCCATTCCCATTTAATTTCAATATCACCAGCGGAAGCATCAAATTCATAATTCTCGTCTACAACACTTTCAACGATATTTCCTAATAAATCTCGATGTTTAAGAATACCTTGTTTAATTTCAGTTTTCCAAACATAATGATAAATATCAATTTCTTTACCATATAATCGAGCTTCACTACGAAGCGCTTCTACGTTAGTATGTAAGATAGCTTTACGTTCAGCAAAATCTGTTTTATTGAAGATTTGAACTATGCCATCAGGAGCATCATATTTAGGAGATACAGTATAAATATCTTTAAGATAATTCATTTCTGCATCTGTAAGTTCATCACGAAATCTATCAATGATTTGAGGAATAGTCATTCGATAGACACGAAGTCCTGCATCATCATCTTCAATATATCGTTGACCACTTTCAATACGATAATATTCGAGAGGAGATATTACTTGAAGATAAACATCACCTTTATAAACTTCTCGATAAGTATAAACCTCTTCACAAGCCCACCAATAGAAATAGCATTGTTGATACTTGTCTTTTGCTTCAACAATAGTATTAATAAGTTCAAGACGTTTTTGAGTTGTAATAGTTACATCATCAATCCAATCGTTAAGAACTTCCTCAATAATATCGTTAAGTTCACCTTGCTTAATTGTCTTTTGACCAGTATTAAATCCTGCTTCATTAAGACGATTAATAATTTCTTGATTACAATAAGCCATTACTTTATCAGCAAGAACTTTATTGCGAGCAAGAGTTACAGAAGGGTCATTATTAAATACTTGATAATTAGAGAACATATTAATAAATTCTCCCATATATCGTTCTTTAATAGGAGTAAGAAAATCTACATCACGTATCTCACCATACATTACAGCTTTCTCACCAACCTTATCAATATAATTCCGAAGAACATATTCATAAGTTTTAGGGTCTACTAAACCATTAGCAGCATCAAGAAATTTCTGCGTAACAGTTTTATCATTCTGACCAATAGCAAGATTAATCCAATAATTACAATTAGGAATGTACCAAGCTTTCGTTTGTTTTGTAGCAGTACTTGCACGCTGGTCAGGCATAACAAGTGGAGTTGCTCTTAAATCACGTTCACTCATTTTAGGAATCTATTAACTTTACGACCAGTGTTATTAGTTTTACTTTTCGAGTTAGCTTCTCGTTCAAGTAAAAGAGAATCTTTACGAAATTCAAACATTGCAACGATAGCCGAACTTAATCGGTCTGCATTACGTCCAAATATAAATCTATCCAACTCTAATAAGAAACTTATATCATAAATTTGATTAAATCTATATATTGGTGTATCGTCGGACGTTTTTCCGACAATTTCGTATAAGAAATCCCGCACCATGCGCATACCCTCTAACTTAATATCGCCATCACCAATTACAATACCATAACCAGTAATACGAGGGCCATCAACACTTCGATTAATATAACTACTTGGGTCTTTCAACAATTTATCTCTATAACCCCATTTCTTGAAATTAGTAACAAGTTCACCAGTACCAGCCTCATAAAGAACTTTACAATTCCAACGTAAACAAGCATAAAGAACAAGTTTATCGACAGCTTCCATAGTATCAAGACGACCACAATAAGAAGCAACAAGTCGTTTACCCATGTAAGGAGTTTTACTGTTAGTACGCATCCACACTTGAAAACTTGCAAGTGAATTTTTTGTACTAACTTCTTCTTTATTTTTATCTACACGATACGGGTCATAAGAAATAAAATAAAGACTACCATCATTTGGAATAGGAGAATAAAACTCTCTTATACAACCATGAACATCAGTCTTTGAATTATGAGGTACATCAGTTATATATTCATGGAATCTATCGGAACCAAATATAGCTCGTTCAATACATTCCTGTTTAGTAACAAATCTAACACGTCCATCATCAAGTATATACCAACCATCTTCATAAAAATGATTAGACTTATCATATTTAATAGCGTTAATATGATTAGTAAGTTCCGGACTGTGAAAAATGTTCTCTTGTGTGTTCGTAAATGCCTCATTAGGACTGTTAGCACGTTGACCTACATAAATATTATATTCACCAGCATCTTTCTCTTTTTCTGCACCACGTTTCTTGTCATAATCATCCTTCCAAGAAGCAAACAGTAAAGAATTACCGTCTTCTACAAAAGGTTCATAATCCCATATCTGAGGAAAAAAGAAACCACAAACAGCATGTCTACTATTAGCATCCCAGATATTTTCCATAGGAAGCATATCGTTCTTTCCGGGATTATAAAAACAATTACCGAATGCTTCCCAGTTAGCACCTTTTGTACCACCAGTACCATACACTCGAATAGTACCAATTCTTTCAGCACCAGATTCTGCATTAGATAACATAACATCTAATGCCTTTTGAAGATTTGGACAACGACCAGCTTCTTCAAAATCTATTTCAATAGCTTTTTTACCTACAGCTGCACTTTCATTTCTACCAATAGCAACACTCAAAAGTTTGCTACGAAATCCAAAAGCCTTTTGACCTTCTTTTGTCTTTTTATATCCAAGTTCAATACCTTTATCGAAATTCTCACTTAAATAACCTCGTTTCCAATAAGTATGATTTTCATACCAATCAAGATTTACTTTAACCATATAAGATGTAGCATCTTTAACAGTTAAATAATCTAATGTATCAGCAGCAAGAATAACAGTTACGTTCTTATTAGAATTTAGAGTGTTAGCTGCTTGACTACCTCGTTTATATGAAAATCCTTTACGACGAGCTTTTGCTTTACATAAGTTACAACTGTTGTTAGCAATTAATTCATCTATCTTAAAATTCCAATAATCACCATCCCAAAAACGAGGAAATCCAGCAACAGTATGAACTTTGAAAAGACCTTCTTTATCTAATTGTTTACGTTCTTTTTCATTAGGAGCACGGTCTATACGACCATAGTTGAGATAATTATAATGGTCGCCAGTTATACGAACTTTATGAAGTAAAGCCTTACGTTCAGCATCAGATTTGGCTGCTAAATAAGCAGGAATATCTTTAATGTATAATTTACAATATGCTTGAACACCTTTAACTCGTCTATCCATTTCACATTGCCAAAACTTTATGGCATTAGGACTATCATCAGGTTCAAGACAATAACATCCATGTTTCTCATAAAAGTCTGCAACACGACTAAATATTTCAGTACCTACGAAAACAAAGTCTATTTTCATAAGTACACCACCACTTTCGCCTATAAGAAAATCATTATCTTTGTCAATCCAAGGTTTACCAGTAAAACGACAAATACTTGAAGATAAAGGTTTGTAACTTTCTTTATCTTCAAGTATATAATCTATAAACGGACTTCGACCAGTTTCATAACCATAACGATTGTCTTTACGATAATGTTTCTGTTTCGTTAGGAGCATTAGATGCTCTATCATTTGTTCCGTCATAGCTATCTCTGTATTCAGCTCCACCACGAATTGACGTTACACCTTTTTCAATCTTATCCCACTTATCATTAAGCTCAGTAAGACTTTCAACTCGTGCAGGAATTTCATTAGCAATTTTAATAATCTGTTTAAGAGTATCTTCACAAAGAGCTAAATCTTTCATTTCAAGTTCTTTCGACATTAAATCTTCTATACCATCAGTTAATGTACGAACTAACTTACTTGAAAGATTCAAAGATTTAATAGTAGAATTAATTAAATCTTCAACAGCTGTAATATTAAGATTTGATTTTACAAATTCAATAGCAGATAAAACAACTTTATCCGGTAGATAAGATTCATCCAAACCGGCATTAGACTTAGCATAAGCATAAGCTTCTTTTTTAGTAAGTCCTGCTTTCGTTACATAACCTTTTCTATCGGATAAATATAGTATAAATCTAAATTCTTTTTCTGCAAAAGATTTATCTTTACTATCATCACGAGCATATATCTGTTGAAGTAAAGGATATTGAAGTATTTCTTCTACATCAAGAATTAGTTTATCATTTTCTATCTTAAATCCATGTACCATATATCATCGACTTGATAT
>UMHT01057048.1_pt1 | contig 50130 bp, 42 predicted proteins | sample 1965601 | NCBI WGS metagenome assembly UMHT01 (sample SAMEA4836105, study PRJEB28245) | human gut metagenome | biome: gut microbiome; material: fecal sample | place: Denmark | collected 2008 | reverse complement strand
ATCAACAAGGCATATGACTCTAACTACTAGCTCACCTTTGTGAGCAATAACTACTTTAACTCCTTTAACTCCCGCCTCGAAAGCACTGATCAGCCGGCACAATGGCAACGTAGTGCGTCTTACGAAAATGAAAAGTTAAAAGTGAAAAAACGAAAAATCCAAATGTATTGTGATTTTCAGCCCGCCTTATTGTTTACATTGGCACTAAGCGCAAACGAAGTTCAGCATAGCTAATTATGAAACAAAAAATATATTATATAATAAAGAAAATAGAGAATTGGGCATGTAAAGAATCCCAATTCTCTATTTTTATCTTATTGATGCTGCTCGCGAAGAAGGTCGTTGACGGTCTTTACGGGGTTGAATGTTGACAGAGGAACTTCTACGAACACGGTGTTCCAGTTGCTCATAGCACCATTCCACAAGCCCGGCAACTCGAGAGCCTTCAGCTCCTTGCCGTTCTTGCTCTTGCTGCTGATAAATCCTGTTGTCTTGTCAACATAGTCTGGCAGATTGAACGGCTCGCCCTTATAATTTTTAACTGCACAAACGAGGTCAACGGGATTGAAGTGTGTACCCTCGGTGAACATCTTCATATATTCGGTGTTGCTCTTGTCAATCTGACTGCTCTCAAGTATCTGCAGACTGATGGTGCCGTCCTGATTGTAGGTAAGGAACGGACCTCCGCCCGGCTCGCCAACGTTCTTTACAACTCCACAGACACGGATAGGACGGTTGAGCTTTGAGCGCAGATAGATAACGAGGTCGGCATCCTCAAGATTCTTGATGTCTGGCTTGCGGCAGCACAGATCGTTCTGAACGAAACGTATGATTTCTTCAATCTGTGAATTGCTATACTCACCGCTGTCGAGCAGGCGCAGATAGCTGAACACCTTCTCCTGCAACGTTACAAGAATTCCGGCAATGAGCTGCTTGTAGGTTACGGTGTCGTTCTTAAGACGGTCGGGCACAACGTTGTCGATGTTCTTTACAAAGATTACGTCGGCGTCGATGTCGTTAAGATTCTGGATGAGAGCGCCATGACCTCCGGGACGGAACAACAGAGAGCCGTCGGCATTGCGGAACGGAGTGTTGTCCGGATTGGCGGCAATAGTGTCGGTGCTGGGCTTCTGCTCAGAGAAAGAGATATTGTAGTTGATGCCGAACTTGGCAACATATTTGTCTTTCTTCTCAGCCACCTTCTTCTCAAACAGAGCCTTATGCTCATGGCTTACGGTGAAGTGAACATTAGCCTCGCCTGCGCTTGACGCATATAATGCTCCCTCAACAAGATGCTCCTCGAGAGGAGTGCGCACGCCGTCTTCATATCTGTGGAAGAGCAGCAGGCCCTTAGGCAGCTGTCCGTAGTTAAGGCCCCTAGACTCGAGCATATTGGCAACAACAGCCTTGTAGTTGCCGGCAGCAACAAGGGCTGCGATGTCCTTGCCCTCATTCTTTACGCAAGCTGCGTTAAGCTCATCATAGAAAGCAAACTTCTCTATGTTGTCGAAGAATTTCTTTTCGAAGTCAGTACGCGGTTCGTCATAGTCAGCGCCGAGAAAAGCGAACATATCCTTGAACATACGGCTGGCAGCTCCACTGGCAGGAACAAACTTTACGATCTTCTTGCCTTCTGCCTTATAGGCTTCCCACTTTGCGATATAGTCGGCACGCTCACTGTCGGCAGGAGCAATGACGCCACGGCCTATGCCTGCTGCTGCCTCGAGCTTCAGGAAAGGAAAGCCTTTTTTAAACTCTTCGAGTTGGGTTGCTACTTGTTCTTCGGTTATGCCTTTTTCGGCAATCTGCTTTAAGTCTTCTGGTGATAACATAAGTATTATTATTTTATAAGGTTTCAGTAAATCAGTTACAAATATATAGTTTTTTTCTTAAAAAACATAACTTTAGATATTAAAAAGTTATTACTTATTGTCAGAAATGCCTTATTATTTAATTTATTTGAAAGAACATCCAAAAATATCAGGAAAAATGTGTAAGTTTGCATAACAATGTACTCCGGCAGACCATGAAAAGTTACCGTGCAAAGGCATTATTAACCTGTAAGCATACACGCCGGCACGCATGCTGAAACATGGAAGACAAGCCAAAGCCGGACATTTAAACGATAGATTCATCAACGGCAGACGCCAACAAGCGGCAATGCCCTTAACATACAAGAAGGATATGGCTGAAAAACTGTTCTTTACCAAAAAAGAGAGAAACGACATTGTAAACATAATACGCGGACTGCGCGAGAACGCACACGGCATGCTGAAAAGAGAAGACGAGAAAAACATCTTCAGGCATCTGAAAACCGCTCTCGAAAACGACCTTATACAGCGCGATGTGTTTGGAATGAACCCTATACTGCTGAGTCTGCAGACCGCACAGATTGCCGTGAGCGAAATTGGACTGAAGCGCGACGGCGTGATGGCCATACTTCTATATACAAGCGTGGCTGAAAACGACAACTCGCTTGAGGAAATAGAAAAGAACTTCGGAAAAAACGTATCTACCATAATTCACGGACTCAGAAGCATACAGGAACTGTATAAGAAGAATCCGGTGATAGAGAGCGAAAACTTCAGAAACCTGCTGCTGTCGTTTGCCGAGGACATGAGGGTGATACTGATAATGATTGCCGACAGGGTAAACCTGATGAGGCAGATAAGGGACACCACAAACACTGAGGCAAAGATGAAGGTGAGCGAGGAGGCAAGCTATCTGTATGCCCCGCTGGCACACAAACTGGGACTGTATAAGCTGAAAAGCGAGCTGGAAGACCTGAGCCTGAAATATCTTGAGCACGACGCCTACTACATGATTAAGGCGAAACTCAACGAGACAAAGAAAAGCCGCGACGCTTATATAGAAAAGTTCATAACGCCTATAGACAAGAAGCTGAAAGAGGCCGGACTGAAGTTTCACATGAAGGGACGCACAAAGAGCATTCACAGCATCTGGCAGAAGATGAAGAAGCAGCAATGCGGCTTTGAAGGCATATATGACCTGTTTGCAATAAGAATAATACTCGACTCGCCGGCTGAACTGGAGAAGATGCAGTGCTGGCAGGTGTTCGCCATAATAACAAACATGTATCAGCCTAACCCGAAACGTATGCGCGACTGGCTGAGTGTGCCTAAGTCGAACGGATACGAGAGTCTGCACATAACCGTGCTCGGACCTGAAAACAAATGGGTGGAGGTGCAGATACGCACAGAGCGCATGGACGAGGTGGCAGAAAGAGGACTGGCTGCCCACTGGAGATACAAGGGCGTGAAGGGCGAAAGCGGACTTGACGAATGGCTCAACAGCATCAGAACGGCGCTGGAGAACAAGGACGACCTGCAGGTGATAGACCAGTTTAAGATGGATCTTTATGAGGACGAGGTGTTTGTGTTTACGCCCAAAGGCGACCTTATGAAGTTTCCGAAAGGAGCCACCGTGCTCGACTTTGCCTACCGCATACACTCTAACATAGGCAACCACTGCACGGGAGCAAGGATAAACAACAAGGCGGTTACATTCAGATACATACTGAAAAACGGCGACCAGGTGGAGATTATGACGTCGAGCACGCAAAAGCCGAAACAGGACTGGGTGAACATCGTGAAGACAAGCCGCGCAAAGTCGAAGATAAGAATGGCCATAAAAGACCTTATGGTGAAAGACGGAGCGTATGCAAAGGAGATGTTTGAACGCCGACTGAAAAACCGAAAGATCGACTTTGACGAGAGTGCCGTGTCGCACCTGATAAAGAAACTGGGATATAAGGAGGCAAACGACTTCTACAAAGACATGGCAGACGGAAGCCTCGACGTGAACCAGACAATAGAAACGTATCAGCAGGTGCTGATGTTCGACAACAACACCGCACCAACGGCTCCGGCAAGAAGTGCGAAAGAGTTTAGCTTTGAGAACCCCAACGAGGAGATTGCCTACTCGAACGACGACGTGCTGGTGATTGACCAGAACCTTAAAGGCGTGGACTATACGCTGTCGAAATGCTGCCACCCGATATACGGCGACGACGTGTTCGGATTTGTAACCGTGAACGGCGGAATAAAGATTCACCGCACCGACTGCCCCAATGCACCCGAACTGAGAAAGCGATTCGGCTACAGAGTGGTGAAGGCGATGTGGAGCGGAAAGGGCAAATCGCAATACTCTATCACGCTGAAGATTATAGGAAACGACGACATAGGCATCGTGAACAACATAACGAGCATTATATCGAAAGAAGAGAACATCATGATGCGCAGCATAAACATTGACAGCAACGACGGACTGTTCCGCGGTAACCTCGTGGTAAACGTGGAGGACACATCGAAACTGGAACAGCTGATAAAGAAGCTGCGCAACGTGAAGGGCGTGAAGCAGATTATAAGACTGTAAGAAGAATGAGGGCGTGGCAGCGATGCCGCACACAATGAAGACATACAAAAGGCGATGATGCCTTGACAATAAAAAGGAAACGGACAAATGCACAGACCCAACAGCCGGCATTTGTCCGTTTTCATATAAACCTTTCTTTAACTTAAACCACAATAGGTTATTAGCCAGCACACAGCATTATCTGTTTTGTGCATTCATGCTTTCAGCCGTATAGTTGCTGAAGAATATGCGGAGCAATGACCTGTTTACGGTTAAAGAATCTGTTGCAGCATGTCTTTGTTCAGGAGCTTCATGGCGTCTTCCTTGCTTATCTTGCCGGTAACGTCGATAAGGGCACAATCTTCATCGTCTGAAAAGGCGATGAAAAGTTCGGTAACATAGTCGCCCTCACACTTGCCGAATACTTTTATTGTGTCTGACTCGTCAACGAACGAAGCCATGGCTTCATAAGCTTCAGAGTCTATCTCTCCCACCCTGTCGTTGAATGTCTTTATCTGCTCGTCGGTGCCCTCAGACAGCAGGACGAGAGTGCCGCCGTCAAGATTAGACAGGAGAGCCTTGACATTTTCAGGCATGGCGGCAGCCTGCGCAGCAATAAGGTCCTTGCTGAGCGTTATGGTCTGAGCACCTGTAGACTTTGTGATTTCGTTGATTACCTCTTGTGTGCTTTTGGCAAAGCCGGCCATGCAGAACATTGCTGCCAGCGCCAGAATAAACAGCTTTTTCATAATAGTGTCGTTTTGTTGTTAATTATGTCATTTGTTTCTATTGTCATAGACGTATGACAAGGCCGTCAGTGACATGAAAGATAAAGTTTTTCACACTTTTTATATTATACACACCTCATTCAGATCAAGCCGCCAGGCATGGCGTTGCCCTGACATGAGGCATAAGCCCAAATCAGCAATCAGGATTTGGGGTAAAACGGACGACGGCTCCGATGACATTTCGTTACATCATTGGAGCCGTCATACATAATGTTATATCGCAGGCAGCTGCGCCGTTATTGTCTGTTCTCCTTTATCTTCTGCACGTAAGCGTCGATAACGGCCACGGCAGTGATGTTGACAACATCGCGTACGCTGCACTCGAAGTCGGTGAAGTGTATAGGCTTGTTAAGACCCATCTGGATAGGACCGATAATCTCAGCGTCAGAATTCATTGCACGCAACAGCTTGTATGCGTTGTTGGCACTGCTGAGGTTAGGGAACACAAGCGTGTTGACATCCTTGCCCTTAAGGCGCGAGAACGGATACTTGGCGTCGCGCAGCTTGTTGTCGAGAGCAAAGTTTACCTGCATCTCGCCGTCGATGGCCAGGTCAGGATAACGTGTCTGCATAGCCTCAACGGCAGCATGAACCTGAGCCGGACTGCCTATCTCGTCGGAACCGAAGTTTGAATAGCTTATCATGGCTATCCTCGGCTCTTCGTTGAAGAATCTTACAGTCATTGCGCTCAGACGTGCAATGTCTACGAGCACGTCCTTGTCAGGATGGCGGTTGATAAGCGTGTCGGCCATGTAGAACACACCCTTCTTGGAGTTGATGATATGCATCGTGCCGAAATGGTTGTATCCGGGCTGTATGCCGATAACCTCCTTTGCCACCTTGATGGTGTTTGAATACTTGGTGTAAAGACCCGTGATGAAGGCGTCGGCCTCGCCGGTCTCAACCATCATCATACCGAAATAGTTGCGCTCAAACATCTTGTCGTTGGCTTCCTGGAATGTGTAGCCCTGGCGCTTGCGCTTCTCGGCAAGTATGCGTGCATAGCGCTCACGGCGGTCGTTCTGGTTGTCGTGGCGCAGATTTACTATCTCTATGCCGTCGAGATTAAGGTCGAGTTCCTTGGCAAGCTTCATTATGCGCTCGTCGTTGCCCAGCAGGATAGGCTGGCAGATGCCCTCGTTCCTTGCCTGTACGGCAGCCTTGAGCATCGTAGGGTGTATGCCTTCGGCAAAGACAACGCGCTGCGGGTGCTTGCGTGCTGTATCATATAGCTTCTGCGTGAGCTTGGTTTCCTGTCCGAGCATCTCGCGCAGGTGGTTCTTGTATTCGTCCCAGTCGGTTATCGTGGTGCGTGCCACCCCACTCTCTATGGCTGCCTTGGCAACGGCTGCCGACACTTCGGTGATGAGGCGCGGGTCGACAGGTTTCGGAATGAAGTAAGACGGACCGAAAGTAAGGTTGTTTACCTGATATGCGTCGTTAACGACATCGGGCACCGGCTGCTTTGCCAGGTTGGCAATGGCGTTGACGGCGGCAAGCTTCATTTCCTCGTTTATGGCAGAAGCATGAACGTCGAGAGCGCCTCTGAAGATATACGGGAAGCCGATAACGTTGTTAATCTGGTTAGGATAGTCAGAACGGCCGGTAGACATGAGCACGTCGGGACGGCTGGCCATGGCTTCCTCATAAGAAATCTCGGGCACGGGGTTAGCCAGGGCAAACACAATGGGCTGGTCGGCCATAGACCTTACCATGTCCTGAGTGAGCACGTTGCCCTTGGAAAGACCGACAAACACGTCGGCTCCCTTGACAGCCTCCTCGAGTGTATGCACGTCGCGGCGGTCGGTAGCAAAGAGCTTCTTCTGCTCCGTAAGGTTTTCGCGGTCGCTGGTAATAACGCCCTTAGAGTCGAGCATCACGATGTTCTCGCGCTTTGCGCCGAGAGCCATATACAGCTTTGTACATGATATGGCTGCCGCACCTGCTCCGTTGACAACAATCTTAACCTTTGATATGTCCTTGCCGTTCACCTCGAGAGCGTTCTTCAGTCCGGCGGCAGATATGATGGCCGTGCCGTGCTGGTCGTCGTGCATCACGGGGATGTCGAGCGTGCGCTTCAGTCGCTCTTCGATGTAGAAACATTCAGGAGCCTTTATGTCTTCAAGGTTGATGCCGCCGAACGTGGGGGCTATCTTCTCTACAGCCTCGCAGAACTTTTCGGGGTCTTTTTCGTCAACCTCAATGTCGAACACGTCGATGCCGCCATAAATCTTAAACAAGAGTCCCTTGCCCTCCATGACGGGCTTGCCGCTCATGGCTCCGATGTCGCCCAGACCGAGCACGGCGGTGCCGTTGCTTATCACGGCAACCAGGTTGCCCTTGGCGGTGTATTTATATGCGTCATCGGGAGTTTTCTGTATCTCAAGGCACGGAAACGCAACGCCCGGCGAGTAGGCCAGACTAAGGTCGGTTTGCGTACTATAGGGCTTTGTCGGTTTAACTTCTATTTTTCCGGGTTTCCCGTTCTTGTGATATGCAAGAGCGGCCTCTTTTGTTATGTTTACCATAGGCGTTTTCTGTTATCTTATTTTGTATTGTCTTTTACCTTATAACCATTTCACTTTATAATGAAAAGTCATGCAAATGTAATAAAAATAAAGGAAAGCAAATAGTTTTTTTAGAAAAATTATTAACTTTGCAAATAAAATAAGAATAGTGTTTATGCGCAAAACAGGCAACATAACAGTTTATCGTGAAAATCTGAAAACAAGGATACTCGAAACGTCGATGCAGCTCTTCAAACAGAAGGGAATTAGGGCTGTGAAGATGGACGATATTGCCACAGAAATGGGAATATCCAAACGCACCCTGTATGAGATTTACAGCAACAAGGAAGACCTGCTTTACGAGTGTGTAAAGCACGACTCTGAGAAGATGACCAAGCAGCTGCAGGAGTATGCCGAAAAGACGGACAACGAGATGGACGTCATAGCCTTCTTCCTTAAAGCCAAGCTGAGAGACCTGGGAACCATCAATCCGCGCTTCTTTCTTGAAACGCAGAAATACTCTAAGATTGTAGCTTTTCTGCAAGAGTATAACGAGAGGCAGCGCGCCAACTCATACCTCTTCATGAAGAAAGGCATAGAGCACGGATTCTTCAGGGGCGACATCAACTATGACATCGTGCACAAGATGAGCGACGCCGCTATGAACTATGTTATGCAGACAAAGATGTACCGCAAGTATTCGCTGAAGGAGATATTCCACACCTTCATAACGGTCTACATGCGCGGGTGCTGCACAAACAAGGGGCTCGACTATCTGGAGAAGTATATGGACGAAAGCAAGATAAACAAATAGGACACAGACAAGAGAATGACGCTGCGCGGACGGCGGCCCAAGGAGCAGGACAACAAAGTTAAGATTCAGGACGAAGCGCAACAGGAGGGCCTGAAATCAAATAAAAATCAGTATACTAAAACAATTCAGCCACATACGCGACCGCATCAAGGAAGCGAAGGAAAATCATAACATCAGCAGAAAACGACATACGCAACCGTGACGTCTCTACACACGGAGAGCATCAGCGCACCCATGAAAAGACATTATAAAATGGTGTGCGACAATGGTCTGTGCATGCTGACATATTGCCGGCACGGCGGACACGGTGCTTACGTTGTGATTTCTGTCAACGCTCCAGAATCTTGCTATTCTAAAATTTCTTTCCGCAGGACGTAAAATTCCGCTGTTTTTGTGTGCAAGCGTAAACTGCTATACAGCAACATGTTGGCACGCCAAAGAGCATCAGTGTGCATTTTTCTGACACCAAAACAGCGGCATTTTGCCTCAAAATTCACTCATGACACAAGGCATAACGCATGGCAAAAGGTGGCATTTTAGGATGCAAAAGGCCACAAACGGCAACACGAAAGGCGGCATTTTGCAGACCGGGATGCCTCCGGACGCACAAAAGCTGCATATTATCGGACACATATTTTCTATTTTGTCTGAAAATCCATACAAAGGCAAAATATCATAATGAACGGCATAAGCCGCTATATGCTTACACTTGTCAAGTGTTCAAATGTCCCAATCATAAACCAACACTTGCCTGCGAAAGGCATACTGTCAATGCACGCAGAAACTCAGACAGAAGCATGCTCAATATAAAAACAAAAATCCTGCGGATTATAATTGGCCGATTTAGGATAAAAAAGAAACGCCCACACAGAAGCCAAGCCTGCATAAGCGTTTCAGTCACTATGTTTAAACAGAATTAAAATATATAAAAACAAAACACTAAAGTTTGTTCATTCCCGGCTTGCAGACCACGTCTGCCCCATTGCTGCGGATGACTATGCCCGAAGCCTTGCTGCCCTTTATGTCCATGTTGAGCGCGCCGTCGGGCACATAGAACGTAACATTGTCGAAGAGCACGTTGCGGCTGTCGTCTATCACCATTGTGTTGTCAGTAGCCTGTATCTCCATGTTGCGCAGCGTCAGTCCGTCGGCATCGTTGAGCGTCTTTATTATCCTGTTGGTCCTGACACTGCCGTTCTCAAGGAGTACGCCAGAACACGGAATCTCTGGTATGCCGTTGACGGTCATTAGCCTGTCGGCCGACTCAACGATGAAGTTGCGTATGGTTATGTCCTTAACCGTAGGCGTAAGCGGAGTGATGTCGAGCGGCGGATAGCGGCGCGCAAGCTCACCCATATACATCTTCGAACCGAGCAGATCCCACGTGAAAGCCTCGCGCACGTTCACCAGTCTTATGTTCTCATAGGTGATGTCTTCAACGGTGCCGCCGCGGTTGCGCCTTGTCTTGAAGCGGAAACCCGTGCGTGTGCCGTAGAACACACAGTCGTGAAGATACACACGGCGTATGCCTCCTGCCGTCTCGCTGCCGCAGGTGATGCCTCCGTGACCGTCCTTGGCGAGACAGTAGCGTATGAGCACATTCTCCGTAGGACGGTTGACGCGCAGTCCGTCTTCGCATCGTCCGGCCTTCAGCGTGAAGCAGTCGTCGCCGCAGTTGAGCGTAGAGTATTCTATAAGCACGTTCTTGCATGAAGAGATGTCTATGCCGTCGCCGCTCGGCACGTCTGTAGAATTTACGGTTATGCCTCTTATTATCACGTTCTCACAATAAACGGGATTAACGTTCCACAGAAGGCTGCGCTCGAAGGTTACGCCCTCAACGAGCACGTTCTTGCAGTTGATGGGCGAAAACGACTTGGGGCGGTAGAACGTGCGGCCTTCCTTGCCGTCGCACAGACGCTCTTTGACGGGCATACGGTAGTCGATGTCGTTCTCAACTACGCTTTTGCCGTTAGGGAACTTGCGCATGGGCACGTCCATCGGCGGCCCCATAATCACGCCTTTGCCCGTAAGGGCTATGTTCTTTGCACCGTTGGCATATATAAACGCACCGGCACCCATAACCTCGACGCCCTCATGGCGCGTAAACACGGCAGGCTGATAGTCGTCCACCTCGCCCGAGAACTCTATCACGGCACCTTCATCCAGGCGAAGCTCCACATTGCTCTTCAGTTCTATTCTGCCTGAATACCACTTGCCGGCAGGCACAACCACGGTGCCGCCGCCACGCTTAGAGAGGCGTTCTATCTTTTCATTGATTGCAGGAGTTATCTTGCCCGATGCCGAAATGTCTGCCTTGCCCACGGTTTCGCGGCGGTCGGGAAATTCGGGGCGCCTTATCTTCTTCAGCTTGAAGGGCGCTTCGTCTACAGGAGCTATGCCGGCAGGCATTGCAGCTGCTCCTACGTTCTCTTTCTCTGGCACTACAATAGTGTTGCCGGCATCAGCCCCGTTGGCGAACACCGGCAACATTAAAATTAATGATAATAAAGATTTTGCGTATCTGTCCATTGTTATGTTTCTTTTAAAGAAAGAACGTAAACAGATTTGATTTGTAACGTTATTTATGCTGACAATTTTCACAGAATGTTTCTATTTTGGTTGATGTTTCGCATATTTTAAGCCAAATCGGTTATTTTAATCCGGCCTTATTGTCGTTTTGACATTTAGCTGGCTGCCGTTTGATTCTCCGCAAGCACTGCGGGCAATGTCAAGAAAAGGCAGACGGCAAGACGCCAACAGAAAGCAATAAGACTGCCGGAAGCCTCAATCTGCAGATAGAAGTAAGACAATGACCGATTTTAGACTTGACGCATTTATCTTCAACATGCATCCTTCAGAAACAGTCTGTAAGGCTGTCAATGTGTTGTTTCAGTCTGTAGACCAGACCGTTATTTATATAAGGCAGGCAGTGCCCCGGCTGTTTCAACCATGCCAGAATGCATCCGGACTGCACTGCCTTTACCATTATGTATTATCCGCGTGTGGCATACAGGCCGATTGTGGTGCCTGTAAATCCGCCGGCGTTGCGTGTCGACAGGAAGCCGGCGTCTACATTGTTCTTCAGCAGTTTCCATTCGCCTTTGCCCACTGCATAGTAGAAGTCGAACGTCAGACCGCGTGAAACAATCTTCAGACGTATGTCCTTGTCGGCCTTTGCGAGAGCCGAACTTGCCAATATTTCGTCTTTGCCTCCGTCAGCAGTCTTTCTAAGTTCAACGGCCTTGCCGGCTGACGTCTTGGCCACGCAAAGCAGATACTGATGTGTCTCGTCCTTGAAGAGCAGCATGCCTGCGCGCTCGTTTACGGTCTGAGGCTCGAATACCAGACGTGAAGAGCACTCAAACTTATGATGCTGTATGCGGCGGCCTACGTATGCCGGAACGGCTTTCTCGGCAGTTGTGGTCTCAACGCATTTCATTGACAGATAACCGGGCACGGCATTTGTGCTGCAGATAGAGTCAACAGGACCGCGAAGCGAGAACCAGTCGAGCGGCAGTGTCTTTTCAGAGAAATCGTCGTTGTATGCAAAATTACCGAAGGTTACGTTCTTTCCGCGTACAGCTCCCTTTACATTGCCTGTCATAGGCACGGTTTTTCCCTGTTCAAGTATGAGCGGGAAACCTTCGTCAGTCCAGCTTACAGGCAGGAGGAATGTCTCACGTCCAAGATTCTCAAACTTGCCCTCACAAGGACGGCATGCAAGGAACACAGCCCACCAGTCGCCGGAAGGAGTCTGCACGAGGTCGGCATGACCTGCACATGTAACAGGGTCTATGCGGTTAGGATCGAGGTCGCGCTGAGTAAGTATAGGATTCTTCTTGGCGGGAACGAATGGTCCAAACGGGCTGTCGCTTCTGAAAATCACCTCTGAGTGCATGTCGCTGGTGCCGCCTTCGGCCGACATCAGGAAATATTTGCCGTTAATCTTATACATATGAGGACCCTCAATCCATATAGGCTTGTCCTCCGGATGCACGCCCTTGTTCACGAGAATCTTCTCAGGACCAACAGTATTGTCGGTATTTACGTCAAATTCGCGCACGCGGATAGCCCTGTGGCCGTCGTATTCAGCCTTGCCTTCGGGTTCGTCATTGTTTACGATATAGGCCTTACCGTCGTCGTCGAAGAAGAATGAGGGGTCTATGCCTTTTACATCAGGCAGACGGATTGGCTCCGACCATGAACCGAACGGATCTTTTGTCTTAACGAAGAAGTTGCCCCACCCCACGTTTGTGGTTATCATATAAAAGGTCTTGTTGTGAGGATTATACGATATTGCAGGAGCAAAGATACCTGCTGAAACCTTCTGGCCGGCAAGAGGCAACTGCGACGGACGGTCGAGGATATAGCTGATCTGCTTCCAGTTTACGAGGTCCTTGCTGTGGAACAACGGCACTCCGGGATAATAAGAGAAGCTTGAAGTTACCATAAAGTAGTCGTCGCCGACACGGCAGATGCTCGGATCAGAATACCATCCGGGAAGTATCGGATTGTAGAATCCGCCCTCGCCTTCGAGCTTCACTTTCTTATAGATGTCGTCATCTCCACTATAACTGAAATAATCGAACAATGCCGTATGGGCAACAGTGGCAGGCGCCTTTGCGGCACTTGCAGCTTGAGCGCCGGCTGTCTGTGCCGAAAAGGCAAGCAATGCAGACGCAAGAATGCAGCTAATTTTAGTTTTTTTCATATCTCTATATATCAGAATATTAAAGTTTTTCATGTCCATGCAGAGGTCTTCGCCATAGATATGCGCCATCCGCTTATGGCTTATGCCGTAAAAGACCTGTACCGAGTACAAAGGTAAAAACTATAATCAATTAGCGCCCCACTATTCGTCACCAATACATTAATATTTGTTTCATGCACATGATTCATCACCATAAAACACATGAAATCAGGATAAAACAGAGATTTTCGTACTAAATGCGAGTTCAGGAAAAATTACAAATATGCTATAAAGTAAACAAAAAGGCGGCGTAATAAACTTACACCGCCTTTTGTGTGGAGCTGGAGGGATTCGAACCCTCGTCCAAACAGGGAAACCATACGCTTTCTACACGCTTATTCCGGCCTTCGGTTTTCGAGCTGCAGCAAGACCCGGACCACCAACTGCAACCTTATCCCCTAAAACTTCATCTTGAGTGCGGGGCCGCACAAGACTATTTCCGATTTAACCGCACCGCTTTACCGAAACGCTTCGGAACAACAGCTTTCGAGCAGTGTCTCGTCCTGTCACCTTGTGACTGGATTAAGCCGATAATCTACTATGCTTCGATTAGGCAGCGAGAGCGTATTTGTTTTCGCCAGATAAATTTTTGACCGCTGAGATTTAGGAGCCAACAGACGACGCTCCGCGTGCTTACGTACCATTCCAACCCGCTGTCAAATCCGGTCAACCCCAATCTGCCAAACGTGCCGGAACTACGTTTTATCCGTGCAAAGATAACTCTTTCTGTAAGAATACGCAAATTTATGGCTATTTTTTCAATAATCAGAGAGCAACTAACATTTTTTTCAAATTATTTGTGTTACCTTTGCAACAAATTTGAATATTTGGGGTTATTATAGAGAAACAATATTTTTTAGAAGGTGAACAACGTCTATACGAAAGAGGCGGACTGCATAAACTGCAGCCATGATGCTATGAATGCTACACAAAGGGCAATAAAAAGGGCTTTCGACTTTATATCAGCCTTTTTAGGACTGATTATATTATCACCATTGTTCCTCATTATATATATAATGCTCAAAAGACAAAAGAACGGACCTGCAATATTCTCGCAAGAACGCATAGGATACAGAGGCAAGCCGTTTACCATATATAAATTCAGAACTCTCAGCAAGGCTGAGGACAAACCACAGCTGGTGGCTAAATGTGATGACAGCAACTCGACCAAAACCGAAAGGTTTTTAAGAGAGCATCATCTTGACGAGCTGCCGCAGCTCTGGAACGTGCTTATCGGCGACATGTCGCTCGTAGGACCGCGGCCTGAACGCAAGTACTATATCGACCAGATAATGGAAATAGACAATTCGTATGTGCTAATATATGAAATGAGGCCCGGACTGACATCCGAGGCTACATTATATAATGGCTATACCGACAGCATGGAAAAGATGCTGAAACGTCTGCAGATGGATATTCATTATCTCGAGAACCGCTCGCTGGCGCTTGACTTCAGCATAATAATGCGTACAGCCGCAAGTATAATTAGTGGCAAGAAATTTTAAGTGGAAATTAATTTAATATGAAAAAATATATCATTCTTTTCTTATTCGCACTGCTGTTGCCTTGTTATGCGACAGCACAATCGTCAATGACAGACGAACAGATACTGAAATTTGTAATGAAAGAAAACGCCGAAGGCACATCGCAGGCACAGATTGTAACAAAACTGATGCAGAAAGGCGTAACTATAGAACAGATCAGGCGCGTAAAAGACAAATATGAACGCCAAGCAAAAAACAAAGGCCTTGGCACCGTAAGCAGCAAAGACTCGGAAGAAGATAACGGACGCCAGAGAAAGAATAACGGAAAGAAAGGCTCAAGCAAAAACGACGATGACGAAGAATCACCGCAATACAGAATAAAAGATACAAGAGAAAAGAAAAAGAGCAAATCAAAAGAAGTTGTCTATGACGAGACAAACGAAGACTGGCTGATGATGCAGGATGAGCTGAACACATTCATCCCTGACACAACTGCCATGCTGGAAAAACTCCTTGCAGAAAAAAGAAAGAAAAAAGTGTTCGGACGTGATATCTTCAACAACAAGGACCTTACGTTCGAGCCCAACATGAACATCGCCACCCCGCAGAATTACATCTTAGGCCCGGGCGACGCTGTTTATATCGACATATATGGCGCATCACAAAAGACTATAGAAAGCACCGTTTCACCCGACGGAGAAGTAACAATAGAAGGTTTCGGCCCCGTACAGGTAAGCGGCCTGACCGTGGCACAGGCAAATGCACGCCTGCGCTCTACGTTAGGAGCAAGATACAGCAGTTCGAAGATAAAGCTAACTGTTGGTCAGACACGCTCGATAATGATAAACGTGATGGGTGAGGTGAAAAACCCTGGAACCTACACTCTTCCTGCGTTTGCAACAGTATTCCATGCCTTGTATATGGCAGGCGGTACAAACGATATAGGTACGATGCGTAACATCAAGGTATACAGAAATAACCGACTGGTGTCTGTTGTGGACATCTATGACTATATCCTGAACGGAAAACTCACAGGCAACGTCAGACTTGCCGACAACGACGTCATTTCCGTTGGTCCTTACGACTGCTTGGTAAATATTACCGGAAAGGTGAAAAGACCGATGTACTATGAAATGAAGCGTAACGAAAGTGTTGGCACCTTGCTGAAATACGCCGGAGGATTTACAGGAGATGCATATAAGAAATCTGTACGCATTGTCAGAAAGACAGGAAGAGAATATTCTGTCTACAACGTTGATGAATTTGACATGAGTGCATTCCATCTTGCAGACGAGGACTCTGTAAGCGTTGACTCTATCCTGCCCCGCTTCTCTAACATGGTTGAGGTCAAGGGTGCCGTGTTCCGTCCCGGAATGTATCAGGTAGGAGGCGACATCAACAGCGTAAAAACACTTATTGAACACGCCGACGGTCTCCGTGAAGAAGCCTTTACTGCACGTGCCGTAATGCACAGAATGAAGAAAGACCGTACACTCGAGGTCGTTCCTGTTGACGTTGAAGGCATATTGGACGGCACCGTTCCTGACATACCTATACAAAACAACGACGTGCTGTTCATCCCGACTAAACAGGAGATGATGGAGGAACAGACAATCACAATACACGGAGAGGTACAATACCCGGGTATCTACAGATATGCCGACAACGAAACCCTTGAGGACTTCGTCTTGCAGGCAGGAGGCTTAAAGCAGACAGCCTCAACAGTAAAAGTGGATGTGTCAAGACGAATTGTAAACCCGAAGGCACTGACAACCGACTCAGTCATTGCCCGCACTTACACATTCGCCCTGAAAGACGGTTTTGTGATTGACGGCACACCCGGCTTCAAGCTCATGCCGTTCGACGAAGTGTATGTCCGCAAGAGTCCCAGCTACTACAAGCAGCAGAATGTTGTCGTTGAAGGCGAAGTAATGTTCAGCGGTACATATACGCTCTCTAAGAAGAATCAGCGTCTGAGCGACCTTATAAAGAGTGCCGGCGGCGTTAACGACCGTGGCTATGTCGCAGGTGCACGCCTCGAAAGGAAGGTGAACGAGAGCGAACGCGCACGTATGGAAGCCGTGCTCAAAAAAGCCAAGGAAGAGGCAGAACAGATGGAAATAGAAGCTGCTAAGGAAAACAAGAAAATAGATCTTAAAGACAGCGAGAAAATCAAGAAATTTGAAATACCTGAGTTCTATTCTGTCGGAATAGAGCTTGACAAGGCCCTAGCCAACCCTGGATGCGATGCAGACATTGTTTTGCGTGAAGGCGACAAAATCATAGTACCGCAATATAACGGAACAGTAAAGATAAACGGTGCTGTGATGTATCCTAACACCGTAGGTTTCCAGAAGGGCAAGAAGGCTAAATATTACATTAACCAGGCCGGCGGATTCAGCGAAAAGGCAAAGAAGAGCCAGACATACATTGTTTACATGAACGGCACTATTGCAAAGGTTAGCAAAAATGCCAAGCCAAAACCCGGATGTGAGATTGTTGTACCTGAAAAGGAAATCAACAAGATGACTATTGCTGAAAAGATGACTATCGGAACATCTGTTGCATCAATAGCAACTATGATTGCGACACTGGCAAATATATTGTAAAAAATAAAAGAAAATGGTTGAGAATATAGAATACAAGCTCAGGGAAATAGACCTGAAAAAGCTTCTTAACAGAATAAAGACACATAAGAAATTATTTATAATAAATCTTTCTGTTGCATTTGTTGTAAGTGCATTCTTAATTTTATGTGTTCCGAGATTCTATGTCTGTGAAGTTAAACTGGCACCAGAAACCACCACTCCAAATATAGGTGGCCTTGGTGCCTTGGCGTCGAGCTTCGGCCTAAACATGTCTAATATGGCAAATCAGGATGCCATTGTGCCAGAACTGTATCCTGACCTGATGGAATCTGCCGACTTTCAGACAAGCATGTTCCCCATTAAAATAAAATCAAATGACGGGAAAATAGAAACTACATATTACGAATATCTTGAGAAGTACCAGAAATCAGCATGGTGGGAAAAGATAATAGGTTTTGCAAAAGACTTGTTTAAAGACGAGGATGCTGAAGGCGGAGCTAGCGCAATGAAAGTCAATCCTTTCAAAATGACAAAGAAGCAAAACGACATAGCCAAACTGGTTGGGCAAAAGATTAAATGTAGCGTTGACAAGAAGACCAGTGTCATCACTATAAACGTTGAGGACCAGGATCCTTTGATCTGTGCCACTATAGCAGACTCTGCAAGGGTAAAACTGCAGCAGTTCATCATAAAGTACAGAACAAACAAGGCACGTATAGACCTGGAGTACACAAAAAATCTGTATCAAGAAGCTAAAAGACAGTATGAACGTGCAAGACAGGTATATGCGGTGTTCTCTGATGCCAATCAAGACTTGGTGCTTGAAAGCTACAAGGCAAAACTGGAAGACCTTGAAAACGAGATGCAACTGCAGTACAACAACTATCAGCAAATAAGTCAGCAGCTTCAACTTGCAAAAGCGAAATTACAGGAAAGAACGCCTGCGTTCACTACACTACAGTCAGCATCTGTGCCACTTAAGCCTACAGGTCCCAAACGCATGGTGTTTGTTGCGTTCTGTATGATTCTAACATTCATAGGAACATCTGTCTATGTTTTCAAAAAAAATATTTAATGGTAATGAACGCACAGCTTTAATAAAAAAGAACATTGCCGGTTCCATACTTATAAAAGGCTGGAACTGCATTGTTCAATTATTGCTCGTGCCCATTACATTAAATTGTCTGAACCAATACGAATATGGAATTTGGCTTACCATCAATTCCATTTTGTTATGGATAGACCAATTTGACATAGGCCTGGGAAACGGACTCAGAAATAAGCTTGCAGAAGCATTAGCAAAAGGCGACAAGGAAAAAGCCAGAAGGCTTGTCAGCACAACATTCATGATGCTGATCATTATTGTAATACCCATTGTTCTCATTTTAAGAATAATAATTCACAATATTGACCTTCATTCGCTATTGAACATAAACAGCGCCACAGTACCAAACTTAGAGGGTATATTTGTTATTTCCATTGTATTTGTAGGCATAACCTTTATCTTCAAATTTATCGGAAATGTCTATCTTGGGCTTCAACTTCCGGCAATAAACAATCTTCTCGTTGTTTCCGGCCAGACGCTGGCACTGATTTGCATATTTGTTTTGTCGCTAATATATAAGCTCACATTATTCGACGTAGCCTGCATCTACACATTGTCGCCCCTGATGGTCTACCTGATTTCGTATCCGCTGACATTTTGCAGATACAAATATCTAAGGCCGTCATTCAGGCTGTTTGATAAAACAGAACTTAAAGAACTGTTCTCACTAGGAATATTGTTCTTCATTGTTCAGATATCAGGTCTGATAATATTTGCCTCTTCAAACGTACTGATTACGCGCATATTATCTCCGGCAGAAGTTACGCCATACCAGATTTCATACAAATACTTCAGTCTGACGATAATGGTGTTTACAATCATCACCGCACCACTCTGGTCTGCAACAACTGATGCGTATACAAAGAATGACTGGAAATGGATAAACAACATGATGAATAAGATGAATAAAATAATGCTGGCGTTTCTCGTTCTTCTGATACTGATGCTCGCATCATCTGAATTCATCTATAAAATATGGATTGGCGGTAAAGTTGAAATAGGCTATCTGCTGTCTGCATTAATGGCAATATATATGTGTGTACTTATTTACAGCACATGTTACTCTAACATCCTCTTCGGAATAGGAAAAATACGTCTGATTACAATAATAACAGCGTTAGAAGCTATAATATACATCCCGTTGGCTATATTCTTAGGCAACAGATTTGGTCTTTACGGCATCATCAGTGCACTGATATCCGTTAATCTGATATGCACTATATGCAATAAGATTCAGTTTGAAAAGTTGGCAAACAATAAAGCAACGGGAATATGGAATAAGTAAATAAAGGCAAAATGTTGACAAACATAATAATATTAATATTTGTGTTCGCAGGAATGCTGTCTTTTTTCCTGCTGTCACCCAGATTCTGCTCTTATCTTCCAAAACGTCAGATATTCTCACCATGGAATACAACTCTGATTGTATGGATTATAATTCTTACGCTCTATACTTTTGTTCATAAGGAGCTGTATGCTGTTTCTGAACAATTTGTATATGGCTTAACCATTTGGGTATTTACCTTTGTCATTACATCTGCCGTCACCTTTGTAGTTTTCCCTTCATATAAAAAAAGCCCATGGAAAGTATGCGAAAAGAATGTTGACATAATAACATTAATTACACTGATCCTTGTTCCTATGGCCGTGTATAAAGCTGTGCAACATGCATTTATGCTCGGTTCGCCCGAAGGCCTGTTCTACACGTTAAGAGAACAGGCTGTCAACCCTGAAGAGAACCAGCTTGGCATTGTAAAATATTTTGTATACGTCATAAACACTCTGCTAATCATAGAAATATGCCGCAGCAAAATAAGGAAATGGCGCATGTTGCTTGTCATATCGCTCTGCTTTCTCTTCTTTATTGCGACAATGGGAAAGATGACATTGTTCATGTACATATTTACGAGTCTTTATCTGCTTTATGAGAAAGGAAGAATATCATTAAAGCCTATATTTTGGGGATCAGTGTTTCTTATTGCATTGGTACCGCTGATGTATATTCTAAGAGGAAGCTCAGACACCGAAACAGATGCCGAGGTTATTGGAGACTTGCTGATAATTTATTCTGTAACATCTATCATCGCATTTGGACAACTGTCTCCATGTTCATCTACCCAATGGGGTGAAGTAACTCTCCGCTTCTTCTATGGACTTTTTGAATCACTCGGATTCAACATAAACACCCCTCCCCCAATCGTTCAGGAATTCTGTACAACGCCTCTGCCAACTAACGTATATACAATAATGTCTTCATACTTCAAGGACTTTGGGTTTACCGGAATTTTTGTATTTGCCTTGATTGAAGGATTAATTATTGGCGCAATATACAAATATTCAAAAACAGGCAACAACCTGATGATGTATCTATATGCCTATATTTTTACATTATTAGTTACCCAGTTTGTTGACGAACAGATATTCCAGGGTTTGTCATCAATCATACAGATGACCGTACTTATCTTTATTTGTCACATCAATTTGAGCTATAATAAGGAGTGATGAAAGATGAATAAATTTACAAGAAGCAACAATCCTGCATCAATTGCCGTTGTAGTGGTGATTTATGGGTCGAAATTAACCAGCTGCAACGTATACAATACATTAATAAAAAATAATATAAACAACATAAGCTGTTTGCTTGTTTTTGACAACTCGCAGACAAAACAATACGAAAAGATAGATCTCCCTAATGGGAAATACGAATATTTCTGGAACCCGTCCAATCCAGGACTATCCGTACATTACAACGAAGCAGCAAGGTATGCCAGACAACACGGATATGAATGGATTTTGTTATCTGACCAAGATACGACATTTCCACCGGAAGCAATGGCTGAATATCAAAAGGCTTTGACGGAGGACCTTGACTGCAGTCTGTTCGTACCCATACACAAGATATCAGGCGACAGATTTCTGTCACCTGTCAGATCGTGTATTTGGAAACAGACGACATGCATAAAACCAGGCATGCATAAAATTAAAGAATATGACATTATAAATAGCGGGATGCTGATAAAAGTCGCCGACTTTATTAAAGCGGGCGGATATAAAGAAGACGTAAGCCTCGACTTTTCTGATTTTCAATTTATTGAAAGACTGAAAAGAGTCACTAAAAACTTCATCGTATTAAACATCGAATGCATACAAGACTTTTCGAATAACGCTGAAGACAAAACAAAACTTATCAGCCGCTTTAAGAAATATTGCCAAAATGCTGCCAACTTCGAGACCAGAAGCATATATACAAAAGCCAGGATATCGTATCTTGTCTTAAAACATACTATTGCCCTCTCTGTAAGATGTAAGACAACAGAAACGTTCAAAATATTAGTCAAAAGTATAATAAAGAAATAAAGTTGCCATGATTTCAGTCTGCATAGCCACATACAACGGTGAAAAATTCATAAAACAACAATTGACTTCCATACTGGAACAATTAGCCCCCGCCGATGAGATAATCGTATCGGATGATAATTCTAAGGATAATACAAGAAATATAATTGAGGAATTAAATGACGGCAGAATAAAGATTATTGACGGGCCCGGCATGGGTTCACCCACAAAAAATTTTGAGCAGGCACTGAAACATGCTAAAGGAGACTACATCTTCCTTGCCGACCAGGATGATGTATGGAAAGAGGGAAAAGTTTCTACATGTATGAAATATCTTAAAGATTATTGTTGTGTTGTCAGCGATGCAACAGTAACCGACGGTGATTTAAAGGAGACTTCATCTTCTTTTTTCAAGCTCAACAACACAAAATACGGGAAATGGTATAACCTGCTTCTAAAGAACGGATATCTTGGCTGTTGCATGGCTTTCAGAAAAGAACTGCTAAACGCTGCCATACCATTTCCTGAAGACACCCCTATGCATGACATCTGGCTTGGAAATGTCGCAGCATTCAAATTTAATGTATGCTTCATACCCCAAAGTCTTATTCTGTTCAGAAGACATGGACACAACAGTTCGTCAACAGCAAGAAAAAGCACCTCATCGTTAAAAGACAAAATAAATTTCCGGTATGCGATATGCAAAGGCCTCATAAAACTGTGACGGACAACCGCAATGATGTTTTGTTACATCTAAAATATTCAAAAATTTGCTCAAAATATTTATTTTGATTAACTTCGCATTTAATTTAGAGATGGCTTAACTGCAGACAATTGAGCCTGTCATGAAAAAACTTGCCTAATATACAGAAAATGATTAAAGTATCAATAATAACAACTACATATAATAGTGCCAAAACGGTTGCAAGCACGATAGAATCTGTATTAAGCCAGACATATTCTAACATTGAATATTGGATTATTGACGGAAATTCGTCCGACAGGACATTAGACATAATAAAAAAATATCAGGAACGCTTTAACGGCAGGCTGCATTATCTGTCTGAAAAAGACAAAGGTATATACGATGCTATGAACAAAGGCATCAGCAAAAGTTCGGGAGACATCGTCGGCATTCTCAACTCAGACGACTATTTCACATCAGATGACATCATAGAGAATGTAGTAAAGGCTTTTGCTGACAACAAATTAGATGCTGTCTACGGAGACATACATTTCATCGACGGAAGCAAGCCCGACAAAATTGTAAGGTATTATTCGTCTGCCATGTTCAAGCCATTTTGGCTGCGCTTCGGCTTTATGCCCGCACATCCGTCATTTTACGTAAAACGTGAAGTTTATGAAAAATGCGGAAATTATTCGTTAGATTATAAAATAGCATCTGACTATGACATGATGGTCAGGCTATTTCATAAATACCAAATTAGAACAAAGTACCTTAAAAAGGATTTTGTAACGATGCGAACCGGCGGCGTCAGCACTAAAAGCATCAAGAACAGAATACTGATTACGAAAGAAGACGTTAAGGCATGCAAACGTTACGGACTATACACGAATATGTTTTTTATCTCAATAAAGTATCTTTACAAAATCTTTGAATTTAAACGCTTTTCTGTAAAATAACTCGGCTGCATGATTTTATAAACGGCAATTTATAATACAGAATATATAAGTCAGCCCAATTGCTCTTTTTTGAGTTCAACCCATATCCACTTATTTTGTTTTTACGGGCAACAAAAGTTTAATTGCATTTAAACTTAAAAAATCTGAAAGTAATAGACGTATTTTTATTAAAAGTTAGATAAAAATACAGCCAATTCAATAAAGACTATAAGCTAAATCATATCCATAGGTTTCAAATCATTAACCTATTGTTTATGAGTCAAAACTCGGCCACTTTTGATGCAAAAGTGGCCGAGTTTTCTGTTGCAAACAAGTGATTATTTTTGAGCAAATCAGATATTTCGGGCTCGCCGATTTATTTTCTATATTCGGATTGCCGCCATTTTGTCAGAATAAAGCCTGCATATACCGAATAACACAAGCTTTAAAGACTTATCTACTAATATCCGGCACAATACAAAAAAGAGTATGAACGCCATGAAAAATCATACGCGCTCATACTCCGCTTTATTTCTTATTCAAGCCAGCAAACGTCTATCAGTGAGACGGATGCTCCTGAAGATAGTTCTTAGCCTCTATTGCCGCACGGCAACCGCTTGCAGCAGCTGTGATTGCCTGACGATAGTGAGGATCGGCAACGTCGCCGGCAGCAAATACGCCGGGCACATTGGTGCAAGGAGTATTGCCTATGGTCTTGATATATCCTATCTCGTCGAGGTCAAGCCACTCTTTAAACACATCGCTGTTAGGCTTATGACCGATAGCAAGGAAGAAGCCGTCGATAGGCAGATCGTATTTCTCCTCGTCGGGTTCGCCCTTGCGCTTAACGAGGTGAGCACCCTCAACACCGTTCTCGCCGTAAAGGCCGAGTGTGTTGTGCTCAAACAGAATTTCTATGTTCTCAGCCTCCTTTACACGACGCTGCATAACCTCTGATGCACGCAGGAACGGCTTGCGCACAATCATGTAAACCTTCTTTGCAAGACTTGCAAGATAAAGAGCCTCCTCGCATGCTGTGTCGCCGCCGCCTACAACGGCAACAACCTTCTTGCGATAGAAGAAGCCGTCGCATGTGGCACATGCAGACACGCCTTCGCCCTTATATTTCTCCTCGTCAGCCAGTCCGAGATATTTTGCCGAAGCACCTGTGGCAATGATTACAGTGTCGGCAGCAATAACATGTCCGTCGTCTGTTGTCAGCTTGTAAGGAGCCTCGCTCAAGTCGGCCTTAACGATAACGCCGTCGCGCATGTCTGTACCGAAGCGCTCTGCCTGCTGCCTCAAATCCAACATCATCTGATTGCCGTCAACACCCTCGGGATAGCCGGGGAAATTCTCTATCACTGTAGTCTGTGTCAGCTGTCCGCCAACCTGCAGACCGCAATACTCTACCGGATTCAGGTTAGCACGTGCTGCATATATCGCAGCCGTATATCCTGCCGGACCGCTGCCTATGATAAGGCAGCTCACTCTCTCTGCGTTTTCCATATTAATTTATAGTTTTTTTAAAAGACAAAGAAAAGCCAACAATACACCACCATGCTCCATAAGGTTGCACCGCGCTATATCATTGGCTTTTCATTTCATCTTATACAAATATGAATGTATATGTTTTTATTTCTTCAACAGTTCTTCAATCTGCTTCTCTATGTTCTCTATCTTCTCTGTAGGCTCGAAACGTGCCACAACTACACCGTTCTTGGCAACAAGGAACTTTGTGAAGTTCCACTTGATGTCTGCCTTGCTCTTATAGTCGGGATCTGCCTTTGACAGCATATCGTCAAGAATCGGAGCTATAGGATGGCTCATGTCCCATCCGGCAAAGCCCTTCTGACTTGTAAGATATTTGTACAGAGGATCTGCGTCTTCTCCGTTAACCTTCAGTTTCTTAAAGCGGGGGAACTCTGTGCCATAGTTCAGCTTGCAGAACTCGTGTATAGACTCGTCTGTGCCCGGAGCCTGCTGTCCGAACTGGTTGCAGGGGAAATCAAGAATCTCAAATCCCTGGCTGTGATATTTTTCATAAAGTTTCTCCAACTCCTCATACTGCGGTGTGAATCCGCACTTTGTTGCCGTGTTTACAATCAGCAGCACCTCGTTGGAATACTCCTTTAACGATACGTCTTTTCCTTTTCTGTCCTTGACAGTGAAATCATAAACTGTTTTCATCTTTTGTTTTTATCGGTTTATATATAAAATCTTCTACAAACTTTATGCCAAACGCTGCGACAACTGTTTATCACTAAACTGTTGGCATGATATTTTTATCTTCTGCAAACTTACACAAAAGTTTTGAATATCCCACATCCTTTGAAGAAGTTTTTTGAAATATTTATGTAATTGCACAAAGTCAAAAATACCTTTATATCTGTTTCCGTAATACAGGAATATTTACAAACGACGGCAGGCATACCAAAAATAAGGCGGCGCGGCTAAGACAAAACTCAAAAAACTGCGTCTTTTATTTGACTTTGCTCTCGCCTTTCACTATCTTTGAATAAGATAGGAAGCGGCTCGGCCAAGACAAAATTCAAAAAGCTACGTCTTTTATTTGACTTTGCTCTCGCCTTTCACTATCTTTGAATAAGATAGGAGGCGGCTCGGCCAAGACAAAATTCAAAAAACTGCGTCTTTTATTTGACTTTGCTCTCGCCTTTCACTATCTTTGTATGTCATTAAAAAACTATATGTGCCAAAAGCCTGATATGAAACAATATGCAAAACACGACGGCTCTGCCGTTACAAAAGACATAAGACCGCAGATAAAACTGTGCCGCAAAGAGGAATTTGAAAATCTGTGGCCACAGATAAACGATATATTCGACAAGGCGCGGCAATATATGCGCCGCAACGGCAACAATGTGCAATGGACTAACGGCTATCCGCAGAAACAGACCGTGGCGAGTGATGTTGCCGACGGGTGTTTCTATCTGATATGCCTCAACGCCCGCATTGTGGCATGCTTCTGCATGCGCCCGTCGCCCGAGCCTACTTATGCCAAGATATACAACGGACAATGGCCCGACGACGAGCCTTATAACGTGATACACCGCCTTGCGTCTGACGGCAGCGTAGGCGGCATAGCACTGCTTGCCATAAAGTTTGCCCTTGACAAAGGCAACCTGAGGGTGGACACTCACGAACTTAACTCCACGATGATCAGCATCCTGGAGAAAGAAGGATTCATAAGATGCGGCACTATTTACGTTGCCGACGGCACTCCGCGCATAGCATTCCAAAAACAAGGAACAAAACATACAAACCAAATAAACATAATGCCATGAACGAAAATGAATATAATCTGCAAAGATTCGTCGACGCACAGGAAACTGAATATGCAACAGCACTGAACGAAATACGCAGCGGAGGCAAGCGTAGCCACTGGATATGGTACATATTTCCGCAGCAGAAAGGTCTTGGGCACAGCTACAACTCTGAATATTACGGACTCGACGGCACCGGCGAAGCACGCGCATATCTGGCACACCCGCTGCTCGGAGCGCGACTGCGCGAAATATCTGCCGCACTGCTCGAGCACAAAGGCCGCACCACAATACGAAGACTTATGGGCTCACAAATCGACGTGCTGAAGCTGCGCACCTGCATGCAGCTGTTTGACAGCATATCGCCAGGCGACATATTTGCCGAAGTGCTCGACGCCTTCTTCAATACCAAAGAGGAATAACCTGTGGCCAGCAATGCGGCAACCGGGCTTTATCCTGACTCATTACATACCGAAACATATTTAATATAACCATAAAACCAAGCAAAACGATGTTAGCATACACATACATAGAGCGCGGACGGTTTGAACTTAAAGAAAAACCCATGCCGCAAATTAAAGACGCGCGCGACGCCATTGTGCGCGTAACCCTCGGAAGCATCTGCACAAGCGACCTGCACATAAAGCACGGCAGCGTGCCGAGGGCCGTGCCAGGCATAACCGTTGGCCACGAGATGGTGGGCATAGTTGAACAGGTGGGAGCTGAAGTAAGAAACGTTAAGCCTGGCGACCGCGTTACGGTGAACGTTGAAACGTTCTGCGGCGAATGTTTCTTCTGCAAGCACGGCTACGTGAACAACTGCGAAGACCCCGACGGAGGCTGGGCGTTAGGTTGCCGAATAGACGGCGGACAGGCCGAATATGTAAGAGTGCCGCACGCCGACAACGGACTCAACCGCATACCCGACAACGTAACAGACGAGCAAGCACTCTTCACAGGAGACATACTTGCCACAGGATTCTGGGCAGCACGCATATCCGAAATTACATCAGACGACACAGTAATGATAATAGGTGCCGGTCCGACAGGCATATGCACCCTGCTGTGCGCCATGCTCCATAAGCCACGGCGCATAATCGTCTGCGAGAAGTCGGACGAGCGCATCCGTTTTGTACGCAGTCATTATCCCGATGTACTCGTAACCAAGCCCGAAGACGCCGAAGCCTTTGTAAAAGCCAACAGCTGCCGCGGCGGTGCCGACAGAGTGATTGAAGTGGCAGGAGCCGACGACACTTTCGAACTGGCATGGCGATGCGCACGTCCCAATGCTATAGTTACCGTTGTGGCTCTTTACGACAAGCCGCAGACACTGCCACTGCCCGACATGTATGGCAAGAACCTTACGTTCAAGACAGGCGGCGTTGACGGTTGCGACTGCGACGAGATTCTACGTCTGATATCCGAAGGCCGCATCGACACCACCCCGCTGATAACCCACAGCTATCCGCTAAACGAAATTGAAGAGGCTTACCGCACGTTTGAAAACAGGCTTGACGGAGTGATAAAGGTGGCTATAACCGAGAGGCAAAGGCCATAGGCAGCGTATGCCTTCACGTTGCCGGCAGATACAGCTGAAACATATTATCATGTTTACTTGCCTGCCGCCATCATTCTGATTTTTCCGTTTTCTTATTGATAGGTTAAAATTAAGACTTTCTAAGACACCATAAACAATCAAAGGGGACGTTTTTTGATGCACTCAAAAAACGCCCCCTTTGATTTTCTTAATTCACAAAATATTATTTTTCTGCAAGTTTTTCCTTAAACCATCTAACCACGCGGTCAATGACAGGCTGCTGAAACCAGTACATGTCGCCATGCCCGGCATCTTCAACCTCTACATAGCTTACGTCGTTGTCTGCTTTCTTCAGCGCGTCATACAGCTGCCTGCTCTGCACAGGCGACACCAGTGCGTCTGCCGTGCCGTGCATTATCAGGAACGGAGGCAGTCCCTTGCGTATATGCCCCATCGGACTTGCCTTCATGGCCTTTGCCGTATCGCTAAGAATGCTTGCGCCAGGATAAGAGGCAAAAGCAGTGCCATGAACGAGCAGCGCCTCGGTAACGGCCTTCGATGCATGTATGTCCTGTATCTCCTTTGAATACCCCTCGCCTATGTTCATCAGGTTGCTTATACCATAAATTGTCGCTGCGGCCTGCACATCCGAACTCTGGTCGAGATAGTCGCCCTGGTCATATTCCTTGTCGTCGCCCGTAACACCTACCATCTGTGCAAGATATCCTCCTGCCGAATCGCCTATCACGCCTATGCGCTGAGGGTCGATGCCAAACTGACGGGCATGGGCACGAAGATAGCGGACGGCCGACTTGCCGTCGACCAGCAAAGCCGGAAACATGTCGGGCACGGTGCGATACTCTACTGATGCCACCACAAAGCCGGCCTCAGCCAGAGCCATGCGCATCTCTACATATCTGTCGTGTGCTGCCGAAAGAAATCCGCCGCCGGGATAATATATTATGGCCGGTTTTGGCTTGTCCGTACACGGCACGAGCAAAGTCATCTGCAGCGTGCGGTTGTCTGATGCCGATGTAATCTGCGAATATACTATGCCCGTAACGGCATCAATGCGCCCGCGTTCAATGTTCACCTTCATTGTTTCGTGTACGGCCTGCGCCTGTACGCACACCGGGGCAGCCATAAGGGCTGCTGCCATAATCAAGTGTTTCTTGTTTTTCATCCTTCAGTCTGTTTATTATTCTGCACGAATGCAAAGATACTAAATTAAACGGAGCTTTAAAAACTTACTCCCCACTATCTCGCGCTACACCGGACTATAAAGCCTTCTGCCGTTATCGCGCCCTCACTCCAGTGCGTCTCTCACGGCACGATTCATCTATGAAAATAGGCTTTTGGTAACATAAAAATAGGGAAATTCCTAAAAACAATATGGATTTATGCTTGCACAGGCAGACACAATGAATTATATTTGCAACAGAATATTTAAAACAGCGAAACAGAATATTAATAATTTAAAGCGATATATTATGAAAAAGTTTACATCTATCCTTGCTATGATAATGATGGCAGCCATGTCATTGACATTCGTAAGCTGCGACGACGACGAATACATAGCCGACACTCTGTGGGGCGTTTGGGAAGGCGACATGTACGTAACGAGCGAGTGGAACGGACACACCTACTACTCTTCTTACTCAATCCTGGCCTTCGACAGGAACCCTTACGAGTATGCTTCGGGCACAGGCTACTGGATTGACTATTACAGCGATGCTAGGTGGGACTATTTCGCAAGCCACATAGAATGGAGAGTGGACAACCGCGACATTGAGATTCACTCTATTGAAGACGACACCTACTTCACAATATACGACTATTCGCTCTCTGAGAACTGGTTCAGCGGCACAATCTTTGATGAATACGGCAACCCAATGCAGTTCAGGCTGCGCAAGACGTCATCACCGAACTGGGGTGACTTCGAATGGGGCTGGGACAGCTGGTATGGCTACTCTTATCCAGACTACTCGCCTTCAACACGTGCTGACGGCAGCAACAACGCCGACAGACCTGTAAGAAAGTTTATGAAGAAGACGGCTGAATAACAAAATCTTTATTATCATATTCTATTCCCCGTAAGCACAGTTGGGTGCTTACGGGGAGTTTTTTATCATAAGACAGCTGTGGCTAAAAGCTTAAACACAAACCGCCTTATGCATATAATTTAATTATAAATTCTCAGTTTTATCATAACCTTATGGATAGCATAAAAAAAGTCATAGGATTACGACTAAAAACTCGGCCACTTTTGATGTAAAAGTGGCCGAGTTACGATGCATAAACGATAGGTTAATGATTTAAAACATTTACGCATGATTTTGCTTACAATTCGGTTTAGCTAGATTGCAATTACAGACACACGTTAAGCAAAACAATATGATTTGATTACGATTTTCAGTGTCTTTTTCAATAACCGGTCTTTTAGCACCTTAAGCAAACCTAAATACCGAAGCCCAATATGAAGTTGGCACCATTATAATTGTCTATGCCGGCTGTGCGCGAACTGATATGGCGGAATCCCACACCGACGTTCATATGTATTTTTCCGCGTCCTAACTTCATCATCAGCGCAGCGTCGTATATAACATTTTTCCATTCAGAACTAAGTCCTGCTGCCACCGTGCCACGCACTTCGAGAGCCACGGCATCTGCTTGATATAATGTATAGCCTGCTCCACCTCCAAGAGTTTGTGTCCTTGCATAGCTTTTCTGTTCGTCATAATGCCCATACAGCGTTTCCGTATGCAGGAACAAAGACATACGAGGAAGGAGCTTATAACCTAAATTTACACTTGGCGAAAGCAGCGTGACTCCATTACACTTAGTTCCGCCACCAATTTCAAAATCTACTAATAACCTGTCAAAAAACTTTTCCGCATTTGATGCGTTCTGCGCCCCGGCTGATGTCATTACAGCCAAAAGCATAAATAACATGATGATTTTTTTCATAAAATATGATTTCTCTATTAAAAAATTCTGTATAAGATATTTTCAATATTTCCACAGCTATAGAATGGTATCTAACTTTTAGCTAGATAAATAATACTACAAGCTGTGGAAATATCTATATGTATTTCAAGTAAAAGCTACAAGCATATTAATTATTACCTATTTCTTGTTCACCATAATCACCATTTACATCTGGAAGTTTTAATGGCTCTTCCATCAATTTATTCTTATTCCATAAATGATTGCTTGCATTAGCAATAATAACAGCATTACACAACTGTTCTTTTGCCTCGTCACTTATGTTTGATGCTAAAATAATATCCAACATTTTTTGATAATATGTGCCATCGTCTGATGCTAAATCTAAATTATTCAATCCAGCTAAAACATCTTTTAATACCCCTATAATATTGGGATCCGTCAAACCTGCTTCACTCAAACGTTCAAAAAAGTCCTCTTCTGTTTCAGCTTCGTTTTCGATTTTTACCATAGTTTCTGAAACTTTGAATCCTGCTTCAATATAGTCCTTATTATTCAGCTTATCACCATAATATTTAACTAAATAAGGCTCTTTTTTCATTGATGACAATAAAATCTCTGCCTTATTATCATCATCCAATGCAGAAAAACTTTCAAACGACATCTCATTTGTAAATAAATTCTCAATTATTTTATTATGATAAAATCCAACACTATCCACCTTTGACACAAATGGAGACGTTGCCTCTGGAACGACATGACGGAATACTACAGAATCAGGATTAAAGACATTATCCACCAAGACTTGGTCACTTTGAAGTATCGGAGTTTTACATGGCTCATTGCTTGAAAGGGCTAACGCTGTGCCTACAGAAGAAGCAATTCCACAAATCAGCCCAACACCAACTGTAACAATTATAGGGCTACCCAAAGTGTTAACTACTCCAAGACCAGCACCAACAGCATCTGCGCCAATAATAGTAAGAAAATTTTTTTTCAGTGAAGTCCAAATTTTTTAAAAAAAACCACGTGTCATATAATCATTTTGAGTACCAAAGACCTCATTGTTATACTGTTTTATATTATATTGTAATTCAGAAAATGCAACTTGTTGATTGGCGTAACCAATAACACTATCGCTTTGAACCGAACTTACAAAATCACTACCAACGACAATACTGTCATCATTACTACATGATGAAAGTGCAATCATCATAACAATAGACATTAAAATAAAAAATGTTTTCTTCATATTACAAAAATTTTAAAGTTAATAGAAATAGTTATTATATTACAAAATTTCCGACTAAATAAATATCATTTTCAGTTTGCACATAAACAGAATACTCCCCAGCATCACATTCAGACAGGTCGTATTCTAAAACTTCATCTGCAGCCAAATCAAATACATCAGATGAAAGTTCTTCTCCATCCTTTATTAACATTACTGTTGCACCTGCTGTTCTATAATGAAACCAGACTGCAAGAGTTTTACCACATGAATCATAATAAGACGTTATCGACTCACCATGGTACGGAGATTTACACAAGGTCCCGTTTGTACCTAAATGTATTCGCTTTATACTAGGTAAATTAATACAAGAATGCGCTTTAGTTGTTATAGTAAAAAACGTAAAAAACGCAATAATAAAAATCTTCTTCATAGGCATTTCATTTTATTTCGTTACTTCCAAAATTAGTATTATGCCCTAGCACATCCAAATTTTTTCAAATTATTTTTTCGAGCGTGTTACATTTCAAAAACGCCATTAAAATACTGTAAATCAAAGCATTACGTTTTACAATCCAACATTTGCAAAACTAAAAATGTAACACGATGCAATGATAAAACGTTCATTTTTCTTGCTCGATTGGTATTATTTTCATACCTTTAATCAAAATTCTGAAGCAATGACAAAAATTATACTCTGCCTTATTTTATCCGTTTTAATATTAACAAATTGCAGTAACGACAACGACACACATGAAAAGCTGTCGGAAATAGAAAGACTGCTTGAAAAGGAGAAATATGAACTTGCCATGAATAACCTGTCGGACATAAATGCCAACAGGCTAAACAATGAAAACAAAGCATATTACGACTTGCTGATGACGCAAGCAAATTTTTGTCTCGACAAACAAACCGATTCAGACTCCTTGATTAATGAAAGCATAAGGTTCTATGAAGAAAACAACAACAAGATTTTACTGGCCAAGGCATATTATTATAAAGGCATAACATGCTATCAGAGGGGAAACAAAAGCGAAGGCATAAACTTAATAAAAAAAGCGGAACACTTGGCCAAAGGAACAAGCGACCTTAACTTCATTACGAAAATATACATCAACTTATCTTTTATAAATATCGACACCGGCAATTATCAAACCGGACTAAGCTATGCAAAAAGGCTCTTCAAACAGCCCGAAAAGCTAACAACAAAATTCTTATCGCCTTATCAATGAATAAGATTAATTTAGCTTTTAATCGTATTGAAGAAGTTGACAGCAGCATAGTATATTCAAAAAAAATAATTCCTTATTTAAAATATTTGAATAACAATGAACATATTGCTGAAATATTGACAAATATAAGTATAAGTTTCATCAACAAAAACATGTATGACGAAGCTATCCGTTATGCGAAAAAGTCTTTGGAAATTAAGCCAAATGCGCACGCATATTATATCATTGGCTCAATTTATTTTGAAAGAGGAGAGAACCGGAAGGCATGGCAACTGCTGAACGACGCACTAAACACTAACGAACTTGAACTTAAGGCAGAAGTGCTGTTGTGGATGGCTGACCTTAAAAAAGAAGAGGGAAAATATAAAGAGGCATCTGAACTTGAAGAAAGGGCTTTGGCCACAAAAGACAGCATAAAAATTAAGCAGCAGACAGAACACATGCTCAGTCTGCAAAACAATGCCGAAAGAAAGGCGGCTGATGCGCAAGCCCAAAACAGGCTCGTGATTGCCATATCAGCCGTAATGGTTTTGGCTGCGGCTGTAATGATAACCATGCTGACATATCACCGCCGAAGAATTAATGCAACAAAACGAGAAATTGAAGACATAAGCAGAACGACGGAACAATACAGACAGAAGATAAGCGAACTCGACAAGGAGAAAGACAAGAACGAAAAGGAAATAGAGAAACTGAACAAGAAAATTGAGAGTCTGAAAGAAAGGAGAATGACTATTCTCGGCCACGGACGCACGCTTTACGATGAACTGGAAAAAGGAGGTAAGACCATAACATGGAAGAAGGACGACTATGAGGCCGTGATTGAATATTACAGGACTATAGACCCTAAAACCATAGAAAGCATAGAGCGTAACTACAAAAAGCTGACTCCATATAACATTTTCCTGCTGATAATGATTAACAAAGGCAAAACCAACGACGAAATTATGCTAACCACCGGCATATCATACAGCGCACTGAGAACAATGAAACACAGAATAAATAAAGTGAAGAACGAAGAGTGAAGAACAAAGAAACAGTGTTCGACGTTAGTCAATTCAAATGCATAGTAATTGCCAATAAAATCTATACGGCAAAGCTATTGAATTCTTCGTTCTTCACTCTTAGTTCTTCACTTAAACCCTTCTATCTCACGCAGTTTTTTTACGGCTTCTCCAACGGTATTAATACCCGTAACCATCATCATGCGCTTGCCGGCCACTTCCTTCAGATTGCATGTCCGCGGATTATGACCGATATAGTTTAAGACTATGTCGAACACGTTGCTGCGATAATATGCGCTCATGGGGTTGCTCACAAACTGCATGCGCATCTGCCCCTGACGCAAGATGATCTTCTCACAGCCAAGACGCTTGCCTATACGGCGCAGCGGAACAACATGCATAAGTTCTTCGCCCTCGTGAGGCACAGGACCGAAACGGTCGACAAGACGAGAACGGTAAGCGTCGAGGTCGGCATCAGTCTGAATGTTGTCAAGCTCACGGTAAAGGAGCATACGTTCGCTGCTGCTAGGCACATACTGGTCGGGCAGATACATCTCGAGGTCACTCTCAATGGCGCAGTCCTCAACAAAGTCGTCGCCCGTAAATGTCTTGCCCTCGGCCATCTCGTCCTCATACATATCGCTGAACTCATCGTTCTTCAGCTCGGTTACAGCCTGATTCAATATCTTCTGATAAGTCTCATATCCAAGGTCTTCCATAAATCCGCTCTGCTCGGCTCCAAGCAGATTGCCGGCTCCGCGGATGTCGAGGTCCTGCATAGACAGGTTAAATCCGCTGCCAAGTTCAGAGAACGTCTCGAGAGCCTCAAGTCGGCGACGGGCCTCCTGCGTAAGCAACGACTTAGGCGGAGCAAGCAGATAACAGAATGCCTTGCGGTTGCCACGGCCGACACGGCCTCGCATCTGATGAAGGTCAGACAGTCCGAAGCGGTGAGCATCGTTGATAATTATGGTGTTGGCGTTGCTTATGTCTATTCCGTTCTCAACGATGGTGGTAGACAGCAGCACGTCGTATTCATAGTTCATGAAGTCCATTATGATCTTCTCGAGTTCCTCGGGCTTCATCTGTCCGTGACCGATGGCCACACGCGCGTCGGGCACATACTTACGTATCATGGCGGCAAGCTCAGGCAGGTTGCTTATGCGGTCGTTAACGAAATACACCTGTCCGTTGCGGCTCATCTCAAAGTTTATTGCATCGGCTATCACTTCCTTGTCAAAGGTGTGCAGCTCGGTGCATATAGGATAGCGGTTAGGCGGCGGAGTCTGCATTATACTCATGTCGCGCGCACCCATCAGCGAGAACTGCAGCGTGCGCGGTATCGGCGTTGCCGACATGGTCAGCGTGTCTACGTTCACTTTCATCTTGCGCAGCTTCTCCTTTGTTGCCACACCAAACTTCTGCTCCTCGTCTATTATGAGCAGTCCTAGGTCTTTAAACTTCACGCTCTTGCCTATCAGCTTGTGCGTGCCGACAATGATGTCAATCTTGCCGTCGGCAAGGTCAGTCAGCACCTCACGGGTCTTCTTTGCGCTGCGTGCGCGCGACAGATAATCAACACGCACTGGAAAATCCTTCAGTCGCTTTGAGAACGTCTGATAGTGCTGATAAGCCAAAACAGTTGTAGGCACAAGCACTGCCACCTGCTTAGAGTCGCACGCAGCCTTGAAAGCCGCACGCACAGCCACCTCGGTCTTGCCAAAGCCTACGTCACCGCAAACAAGCCTGTCCATAGGCCTGCGGCTCTCCATGTCGGCCTTAACATCGTTAGTGGCCTTCAGCTGGTCGGGCGTGTCCTCATATATAAAACTGGCTTCAAGCTCATGCTGCATAAACGAGTCGGCACTGAAGGCATAGCCCTGTTCGTGTCGGCGCGCCGCATATAGCTTTATAAGGTCGCGCGCAATGTCCTTTATCTTCTTCTTGGTGCGCTCCTTCAGCCTGTCCCATGCACCTGTGCCGAGTGTGCTCAGGCGTGGCGGAGTCTCGCTGTCGCGACGCTTGTATTTTGATATCTTGTAGAGCGAGTGGATGCTCACGTCCACCTTGTCGTTGTTCTGATAAATGATGCGTATCACCTCCTGATAGCTGTTGCCTGCCGGCACACGCACCAGTCCGGCAAAGCGCCCGATGCCGAAATCCACATGCACGATATAGTCGCCCGGCTCCATCTCCTGCAACTCTTTCATGGTGAGCGCCATCTTACCGCTGCGTGCGGCGTCAGAGCGCAGACTGTATTTGTGGAAGCGGTCGAATATCTGATGGTCGGTAAAGAAGCATGCCGGCATACTGTTGTCGGCAAATCCTTCATGCAGAGTCTTGTCAACAGGCAAGAACTCTATCCGTCCGGCTTTGCCTTCGTCTGCCAGCGTTGTGAAGATGTCTTTCAGGCGTTCGTTCTGCTTGGCGCTGTCGGCAAGGATATACAGTTTATATCCCCGCAGCATATAGTCTTCAAGAGCCTTTGTCAGCAGGTCGAAATTCTTATGGAACAGCGGCTGAGGCGTCATGTCAAACTTCAGCGTTGCCGCCGGTGTGCCCGTCGGCTTGGTGCCCATCTCCATACGTCTGAAACCAGAAGCATCGGTCATAAAGCGTGCTCCGCTTATCAGCATGGAGTCGGCCCTAAGCTCCTTCATCACTGCCTGCTGCTCCATCTCGGTCAGTCCCTCGAGACGTTCTTTCTTAGCCTGCTGCGAAAAGCCGTCATGATAGGTGCGGTCTATAACGTCGCGCACATACAGAATGTCTTTAGCCACAATGATGGTGTCTTCAGGCAGAAAGCGCATGAACGACACTTTCTCGTCGGTCAGCGTTGCCAGTTCGGGCACTATCTCTATGCGCTCGCGCTTGTCGCGCGACAACTGGCTCTGCACTTCAAAGGTGCGTATAGAGTCTATTTCATCGCCGAAAAAGTCGATACGGAAAGGATATTCGCTGCTATATGAGAACACGTCGAGAATGCTTCCGCGCAGGGCAAACTGGCCCGGCTCGTAAACATAGTCAACCTCTGTGAAGCCAAAGTCGCGCAGCGTTCTTTCCAGTTGTATAACATCGTGCGTGTCGCCTGTGCGCAGCAGCAATGTGCGTTCGTCAAGTTTCTTGCGCGACACGACAAGCTCGCTCAACGCCTCAGGACATGTAACCACATAAAGAGGATGACCTTCAAGCGGCGCCGACAAGCGGCTGAGCACCTCGGTGCGCAATATCTCGCTGGCCGGATCGCGCTGTCCGTACTTCACCTGACGCCGATAAGATGATGGGAAGAACAACACGTCTGTGTTGCCCATAATCTGAGTAAGGTCGTGATAAAAATAGCCGGCCTCCTCGGCATCGTTAAGAACAAAAAGACACATAGGACTGACACGGCGTGCGGCCGACGCAAACATCATTGGAGCGGCCGACGCAACAAGTCCCTGCAGGAAAACGGTCGGAACAGACTTGTCTTCCAGCAACCTGACCAGTGCCGCAACCTGCGGCGACTTGGCATATAAATCAGATATTTCCTGTATATTCATCGCGAATCCGCTGACAAAGATACAACTTTAAAACGAAACGTGAATACAAATCGAAAGAAGAATGCGATGAACAATTCATAATTCACAATTCATAATTCATAATTAGCTAACGCAGTTCGGTTTAATCCAATTATGAAACGAGGTTCAACGTTAGCTAATTGTGAAACGTCGTTCGGCGTAGCCAATTATAAATATATGAATTGTGAATTATGAATTATGAATTATCATCATATCTTCCGGCCATCCTGCGTATCACTTCTGCAACTTTTTTACGGAAACTTTCGGGAGATACCACCTCTACATCCGAGCCGCGCGACAATATCTCCTGTATCAGGTCGCACGTAGGGCGCATATAATACTCAAACACCGAGTAACCTTCGGCAGTCTCAACTTCCTGCTGCGAATGATGCAAAGGTTGGGAGCGCATATACGACGCATGCATGCCATACACCTTCAGACGGATTTTTACCGGATTGTCGTCACTTATAACTATGCCGAAGCTGTCTTCAAAAAACTTCTCCGGATTAAAGTCCTTGGGATAGACAAACTCCTTGTCGGTGATGTGCATATCTATTATATGGTCTAACGCAAATGTGCGTACCGAACCGCATTCGACACACAGCCCCACTGCATACCAATGCTGCTTGAACAATTTTACGCAGTAAGGTCTAAAAGTATAATATCCTGTCTCTTCACACCAGTAACACCTATATTCGAGCCGTGCCTCATGGCCGTCGCGCATGGCTTCAAGAATCTTTTCGAGATGCACTTTGTCCGAAGGCATATATTCAAACAGTATGCGCTTGTTGAGGTTATGCCCGTCTACAAGCAGATTATTAACCGAAAAGGTGTTCAGCAGCCAGTTTCGCAACCCGTTGTTTTCCAGGTCGTCTACATTCTCGATGTAATAATAGTAGCCTCCTTTTCTGTTGCATTCAATGTTTATGTCGAAAATCTGTTCTATGGCCGCACGCCAGTTGTGGAATGTCCTTAAAGGTATGTCCTGCCCGTCGCTCAGGCTCGACCTGAGCCACCGCTCATTGATTTCCTCAAACGTTATTTTTCGCGAGCGGTAAATTACATCAACAAGCCATATATACTTGTCGAATAGGTCTTTTGTCATAATTAATTGTCTATTTATTTTTTGGTTCTAATATCAATACACAACCGACATCAGCCGTAACAATAACGGCTGACACCGGCAACACAGCATCAACAACAGCCAGCTATTTATTATTTATACGCCAAGCTACAATCCGCAACGTACAAAAAATGTAAACCGCAACATGCCCGTGCCCACAACCATGCAGACAATACTGCAGCCTGTGTACGCCAAACATGCTTATTCATAAGAAACAAAAGCCCACAGCCCACCCATTTCTTTCGATTGCAAACAATATCTTACCCCAAAACAAAACCTATCGCTTCATCTAAGCATAAGCTTATCATTATGCAAATAACAAAGCTCCGCAACATACGGATATAATCACAGAAACTGCCTCAACGGCATCATTATCCTGCCAATATTGTCTGAAATCAAGAAATTACACCATGACATCACCTAACCAAAAGTCCAATTAAGTCTTATATTTCCTAAAAAATATTTTCTTAATGCTGACTCATTTTTTATATATGTGTTTGAAAGTATCATACGAAATTATTTAATTTTTGTGCAAAAATAAATGCCACTTATGCCAAACCGCAGCATAAGCAGCAAAAATTTTTCGATGAATTATATGTTTTTAATCCATGTCAAGTGAGAAATTCAGGCTGTACCCATACTGTATACACTATACAGCCTGTCTGTATAGGCATGAAAGCCGCCTCATACGGCCTACAGCCTCATTCCTCATAATAATATTTGCCGTTGCGCAGACAGTCGCAGAAGATTATCTTGTTGTCATTATATCCGCAGCGCTCCGTAATGTCGTCAACGCGGTTGTGGCCAACAATCTGCGTATATCCATGCAGCGGGTCGGTCAGTTCGCTTATGTCTGCCCAGAATATTCCTCCGATTTTGCCTATGCGTCCTCCCCTGGCATGCCCAAGGCGCAACATGGCGTTAAACTGGACTGACTCGGGATTATTCAACTGATGCGCTATAGGCTGAGTAAGGTCGCCCTTAAAGTCGTCTACAAACCAGCTGTGCTGTATGCCGGCATGCGTAAATATCCGGTTGCCCTGCTGATAGGCATACTGAAACAGCTCTATGTTGGCGTTGAACATAGCCTCGGCAAACCTCTCTATCTGAAAGTCGTAGCGCGAGCCGGGCAGAGCCCTGTCGCAGAAATAATGCAGGTCATGGTTGCCAAGAAGCAGCACCACGTCGTCCATGCGCCGCTTCTTAAGTTCTATGATGTCACGCAGGTTGTCCAGCTGTTGCCTGCGCGTAATGTATTCATACGGGTCGAGATAGTCACCCAGAAACACGATTGTGCAGTCTTCGTGCTCATCAACTATGCTTCTCCATTTTTCAAGACCGTGAACATCTCCTATGGCTACAATAGGTTTCATTTTTCTTCTTTGTTTAGCAATTACACACTCGACTTGTTTTCTTACTCCGTCTTTTATTCATTCTCAGTATATGTGCCACAACATTGCAGCATCACAATATCTCTCTTGCAATCCATGCACAGGCCTCGGCATCAGCAAGAACATTGTGGTGCATCGTTAGGTCGTAGCCGCAAAGGGCAGCAACAGTATGCAGCTGATGATTCTCTGCACAGGGAAAAGCCCTGCGGGCAGCGGCAAGGGTGTCGTAAAAGCAGTAGTCGGGATAATCCATCTGATAAACCTTGAACGCGGCTTTAAGGCAGCCCTCGTCAAAGCCTTTGTTATGGGCCACCAGCGGCAGCCCCTCAATGAGCGGCTCCACCTGCTTCCACACCTCGCTGAACACCGGTGCCTCCTCGGTATCTTCGCGCGTCAGGCCATGCACTCTGCTGCACCAATAGGTGTAATAGTTTGGCTCGGGCTGTATAAGCGAGTAGAACGTGTCGGCAATCTCACCGTCACGCACAACCACCACACCCACGCTGCACACCGAACTGCGCTCGCCGTTGGCCGTCTCAAAATCTATAGCCGCAAAATCTTTCATCTACACAATACTTGTTTCTGCCGCAAATTTAGCAAATTCTACACTTAAAACGTAAGCTATTTAGTTTTTTAACTCATACAGTTGTAAAGATTTATTTTCTTGTTTCCGGTTTAGCTGTTAATTCTATGCGTTATATCATCGCCCCGTCGTCATCATCCGGCGCCCCATATTCAGGCTCGGTCTCTGCCGCCATCATGCCGCAGTCGTCTTCCGGCAGAGAGTATCTCACGGTGCGGTCGCCCAGATATATATGGTTCAATGTGTATTCGAGCGACGTCAGCGTCTGTTCACGCCTGTCTGTCTTCAGCTCACACTCCCACACCGTCATGCAGTGCCATCCCATGGCGGCCAGCTCCTGCTGCACCCTTTTGTCGCGCTGCCTGTTGCGGTTTATCTTGGCTGCCCAGAAGTCAACGTTGCTCTTTGGCATCTTGAAATACTTGCACCCTTCATGTCCATGCCAGAAGCAACCGTTCACAAAAATGCACGTGCGATACTTGCGCAGCACTATGTCTGGATGTCCCGGCAGGCGCGGATGATTCAGCCTGTATCTGAATCCGCGTGAAAACAGATACTTCCTGACTATCATCTCCGGCTTTGTGTTTGCCGAATGTATGGCGACCATGTTTTTGTGCCGCTGCTCCTTAGTACATCTGTCCATCCCCCGCCCCTTTTCGTCAACTGTATGCTGCCGTTTTTGTCCGGCATAATGCCGTAAGCCTTTCAGCACGCCGTTATGACATGTACGGGCTTTCTGCCCTTACTTGTCTAACTGCAAAGATAATATTTTTTTATTCTTCATCAAAAACATCCGTACTTATTTTCTGACGGCAATAAAACAAAACTGCCACAAATGTTCTCATCCATATAAGCCTGCATAAAAAGCCTCATAGAATTTAAAGACAAAAAAAACTGAAAGGAAAACACATATTCTTCGTTAAGAAACAATCAGAGAAAGAACCTCTATAAAGAAAACTGTAAGCAAAACAACGAGTATATGTTTCAAATCATTAACCTATCGTTTACGGTCTAAAAACAGGCCACTTTTGATGCGGAAACGGCACAGTTTTTACCGGCTAACAGGTCGGTATTTATGGCTGTCAACTACATTCAACATTCTTGCATGTACATTTATGCCGCTGACACGTTTTTCTTATGCCGAGTTCAGGTTTACATTAAAGCCAAATCGTTATAAGAATCCGGTCTGTATTTTTTTACATTGAGCGGTTCTTCGTCAATTTTTTGCAGACACTTTTATAATTGGCTAACGCCGAACAGCGTTTCATAATTAGCTGCGCTGAAAACGAAGTTCGACGTTAGTCAACGTCAATGTTTTACTACAAGAAATAGGAAGTAATCGGATTAAAAAATTAGCTGCGCTGACCTTCGGTTCTGATACTCAATTCCGGCAGATTGCAAATCAGCCGGCACAATACCAAACGTAGTGCTTGCGAATAAAAACCACATGGCGCTTTGGACTTTACATTAAGCGGGTTTTCGTAAGATTTTTCTTGATATAGCGGGCTATGTCAAGAAAAAGCAAACAATAAGACGGGCCGAAAACATTAATGCACAAAATTGATAAAAGATGTGCGATCTGATAATCGATTGTTTTTAAGCAGCTTCTTGCTTTTTTACTATTGGGTTATTATGGAATGAGTTCGGCTGTTTTGCCTGCTATTCCAAATCCATAATTTTAGATAAGGAACAAAATAAAGCCAATAGACATAATTGGGTATTGGAGCAATAAATCTCCAATTTTACTATTCGACATGTCGCAAAAAGCATGAAAAGGTTGTATATATATAACCATATTCAAAGTTTTTTATATATTTGCAGTCATGATAATAATTTTTGAGGCGTATGAAATACCTAAATATCAAGAAAGCATTGGCTGCATGGCAAGAGCTGCAACCATTGTCTGATAAGGACAGGGAGAGGCTTAGCCGTCGTTTTACAGTTGACTTCAACTACAACAGTAACCACATTGAGGGGAATACACTGACCTATGGTCAGACGGAAATTTTGTTGCTCTTTGGTAAAGTGATTGGCGAGGCTGATGTGCGTGACGTACAAGAGATGGCAGCAAGCAACGTTGGACTTCGTATGATGACAGAGGAAGCAAGAGTGAAAGAAACTCCATTGACTCAGAATTTTATCAGAACATTACACAAAACTCTACTTCGTGAAGATTACACGGTATTTCGTAATCTTCCTGGTGGCGTGCAGACAAGTTATGTAATACACGCTGGTCAGTATAAGACTAGGCCAAATAGTGTCATTACAAGATACGGCGACAGGTTTGAGTATGCTTCGCCGGAAGAGACTCCCTACCTAATGGCAGACTTGGTAGATTGGTATAACAAGGCAGAGCAAGAAGGAAAACTCTCACCTGTAGAGTTGGCAGCGTTATTCCATTACCGTTATATACGCATTCATCCCTTTGAAGATGGAAATGGCCGTATTGCCCGACTGATGACAAACTTTATCCTAACTCGCCATAATTACCCGATGGTCGTTGTTCGCAGCCGCAAGAAGAGTGAGTATCTGGAGGCTCTGCATCAAACAGATCTCGAAGTTGGGCCTGTCCCTAGTGATGGTGCTCACGCAGAAATTAAGGATATCCGTCCTTTTTTGAAATATTTCAGAGATTTGGTTGCAACAGAGGTTTATAACGATGTATTGTTTATTAGCGAAAGAAATGAAAATGTGTGGTGGTATGATGGTGAACGCATTGCATTCCGAACCCCAAATTACACAAAGATTCTGAATGCTATGCAAACTGAACCGACACTTACCTTGGCTGACATGAAAGAAATTACAGGCATCAGCATCACAGCCATTCAGAAACTGCTCGATCAACTCATACAGAAAAAATACGTTGAACGAGGCGATAAGGATGGCAGCTGGAGAGTGTTTGTAACACAGTAACAACACATGTTAAAATGCGAGAATCGGGGGCCAATTAACAGATGTCATCTCTGCCGCAAAATCTTTGGCTTTCATACTTTTGGTAGGCAATAAATCTGCTGATGGTGCCTTGCGCCAATAGAAACAAAAAGGGCGGGCTGAAAACGTTAATGCACAAAATTGAAAAAGAGATGTGTGGTCTAATAACCAATTTACATTACATCTCTGTTACTGCTGTACAAAAGTTTCGTTTTCTGTTTTATTTCTTAAATTTATTACGCTATCTTTGCAGCATCATGAGATGCCGGTGCCGTCAGCATCACTGAAACAATGGCTCTTGTGCAACAGAGCCGCGAACGAAATAAGTCAGACAAAAGAATATACACTGAAACATGGGAAACATAAAAAAGACATTTCTCCACAAGACATTACGCATAGCAGCATTATTTATTGGCGGAATAGCCATAGGCTTCGGAGTTGGTTTCGTCATAGGCAAAATCATCAAGCCTGCGCTTCATGCCGACATATCAGCCGCCGACGTGTTTCTCACGATACTCCTGGCAGGGATATTCTTCATTCTATCTTTCATCATACACATCGTCATCCACGAAGCAGGCCACATGCTTGCTGCCATGGCGCGCGGCAGGAAGTTTCTATCGTTTATGATCATGGGCATTGTCCTGAGCCGTCGCGACGGCCGTTTCCGTCTGTCGCGCTTCAGCATGGCCGGAGCCGCAGGCCAGTGTCTTATGCTGCCGCCCGAAAACGGCGACACGCCCTTCGGCATAGCCCTATATAATGCAGGCGGCGTGTTGGCCAACCTTCTGCTCACGGTGATTGCATCTGTCATTATGTTCATGCCGTCGGCACATCATTCGCTCGTCACAACGGTCTTTCTGCTGTGCATCATCATCTCCGGACTGTATCTCATTGTCATGAACGGCATCCCGAACAAGCTGGCCGGACTGCCCAACGACGGTCTCAACATGCTCAATCTTCACAAAGACGAGTTTTCCACGATGGTATTTCTGCGCTCCATGCGCCTCATCGGATATCTTATGCAGAACGACACATCACGGCTTGAGGCCATGACATACATGTGCGACGACCGCGACATCAACTTCAGCAACCCCATACACGTCATGGCACTTTCGTCCGACTTGTCGTTAGCCATGCTGCACATGGACTTCGACAAGGCCAAGGCCATCATGCAGCGCGCCGAGCCGCACATGAGCCGGATGGTTACTATCTACCGCAACGAACTGACCTTGGAACGCATTTACCTCACGCTGATACGTCCCCACTATCCCGAAGACATCAACAGGCTGCTGGACAAGTCAATCAGCAAATACCTGCAAGTGCAGTCTGTCTTCCGTCCTTCAGCCCTGCGCGTTCAATACGCCCTCGCCATGATACACGAGGCTGACAACAGCAAGGCCGAAAAGATATACGAGAAATTTCAGCGTGTCAGCCGTAAATATTACATTCAGGGCGAAGCAGAATACGAGCAGCAGCTTGTTGATTTTGTCAGAAGCGGCAAATATCTGCAACAATAATCTTTCACGCGGGAGATAGGTTAAAACCTGTTTTTATCAAAGATAAATGACCATAATGTCATTAGCAGACATCATCAATATGAAATGCTCCTCATCTTGCCCCAATTTACAGAAGTCTTACCATTCTTGTTCCAAAGACATTCCCTCACTGTTATGACCCTGCTTTCTGTATCTATGCATACCACCTGATATGAAAGCAGGCTTTCATCGTCTGCCGACAACTCTCCCTTCATCGGCGAGTCAACCCTGAACACAGGCAAGGATATGCTTCCCTCCGTGCCCTTCCAGTCATAGAATTCATTATAATTGCAGTCTCCGTGGAAATATGCCTTTATCTGAGGATGAGACTTTAAAAACCTCTCCAGCCTGTTCCAGTTGCCAACAGGCCTCATGTCAATTGCATTTACGCTACACGTATCGCTCAACAGGTTTTCAAATTTATCCTTACTGTTTATGTCATACGGAAAGTTAGGATTTGTAAAGTGTTTGGCATCAGCCTCAACCGGATCATGTGCGAAGAGTATTGTGGATGTTGCCGGGTCATCTTTAAATATGCTGTCTAACCAACTACGCATAAAGCCGTCCGGCCATATCCCCACAAAGGCAAACCGGAGATTGTCTTTTATAAAAGTGTAATGAACTTTATTGGCTGTATAATCAAAAGACGAAATTTTCTGACAGCCAAATTCCGGCATGTTATGATTGTATATTTCTATAGCACTTGTTTCATCCTTGGCAGGTGTAAGTTTCATCGGATATCCTATGGCATTTGATATGTCATGATTACCGGGAACAAGATATATGGGACATCCGAGTGTTTCTATCCAGTCTTTTTCAAACTGCCTCCATGATGTACATGCCTGCCACACCCCATCATGCATTCTGTTCGATATATCGCCAGTACACACAACAAAATCCGGCTCGCCAAACTTTGTTCCCTCACCTACTCCTCCATCTGAGGGCAAATCTGTTTTATTGAGCAGATAAAACGACTTCACCATCTCGCCAATGACCTTATAGGCATCAACCTTCTCTCCCCGAAACTGTCGTTTTATTCCGTAGTGAAGGTCAGAACAATAAATAAATCTTATCTCATGGCCGTTTGCGGCAAATGCACTGACAACACCTGCGAGGCATACAAAATAAAATAATATTATGCGTCTAAGTTTCATAATAACTTTAACTATTTTCAAAATTCAACCTGTAACTGCAATTAAATTATAATTATGAATAAGTTCGTAATTTAAATATTACAAAACTCCATCTCTATTCTTCAGGCTCAGTTGCACTGATTTATCATCAACCAATTACAAGGCCGTATAAACGAGCCGTCCATTGATCCGTTCCGACTTCATTACATAAATCTTGCTTACAGTCATGCTTTCGCTCTCCACGTCGATGTCAAGAGGCATTTCCGACGGCTGGCGCACAAGGGTGATATGCGGACTGAACTTGCCCTTTGCATAGTCAATGCCACGTTGGTCAAGATTTCGTCTCAGCTGCTGCGCTATACCCTTCACCTTGTCCTCGCCTTCTATGCCGAGCCATACCACCCTGCTTCTGCCGTTAAAGCATCCCATCTTGCCCGTTCTGATTACAAACGGCTCAAACTTAACGGCATCAACAGCTGCCTTTATCTCATCCACTCTTTCCGTTTCGCCTATAAATGCCAACGTAAGATGCAGGTTCTCCGGCTGCGTATAGTTGCCTTTTACTCCATATTCCTTCAGTCCGTCCTGCGCATCCAATATTGAAGACTTGAATGCTTCAGTAAATCGTATTGCGATAAATATTCTCATGTCATTATAATTTTATACATATGCCCCAGCAACGCATGATTGCCTTTAAATTGTGATCTTATCAGTTTTATCCACGTGCGGTTATTTGTATTTAACTCACATTTTTTATATTACAGCTTAAAGTCCTTACGTTCTATATCTGCTCTGAATCCTTCTTCAGATACATTCTCCTTGCTTCCGGCTCTACCTCGTTCATGATACGTCTGGTGTTTTATCATATCAGATTGTGAACACGTGCGTTCACAATCTCTTGATTCTTGATATGCAAATATAATTTGCGGTAATACACCAAATTGCGTTTACTATAGTTATTTTCGCATATAACGGAAATCCGTTCTGCCGGATTAGCTCAATGTTTTAGACAAATAATAATAGAATACAAAATTATAGAATCTTTCTGTATTGCGGATGCCTTTTGCAGAACTTTTTTGACGCTCAAACAGGTAAACGTTAACTGATTACATCAGCAGTCTGCCGTTATCGTTCCACTCACCATACATAACGCCTTTTCGGGTGTTTTCTATAAATTTGTCAAGCCGCTTTCTGAACAGCTCGGGCTGACGCTTCTTTATTTGGATGGTGTCAATGCGCACATGCTTATACAGCTCGGGCAGGCGGCAGAAATTATGCCACACCACAGGGTCCGACTTCAATTCTTTCATTACATCATCGTCTATCACAAAGCCCTTGTCCGTCATATCCGGCAACACGGCTCTGCCGGCATCTGTCATCAGTCCGAGCCGTTCCATCCTGCGACATCTTTCCTTGTTCAGTTCCGACCAGTTGCTGCGCGCCTTTCTCGGGCACAGCCTCTGTGCCGTCACCCCGTCTGCCAGCTTCTTTGTCGTGCTGTCTATCCATCCGAAGCACATCGCCTCTTCTACAGCATCTATATACCAGAACGTGCCGTCGTCAACAGGTCTTCCACGTTTCACCACAACCCAACATTCCGGCTCCTTATCATGATTCTGCATCAGCCATTCGCGCAGTTCATCACGAGATTTGACGTTCAGCAAATTATTTATTGTCAAGTATTGCATTTTCACTTATCTGAAATCAATTCTTAAATCAGCAATATCATCCCAAATATACAAGATTAACTAAACTCATACAAAACATTTATAATGCAAAAAACACAGTAACACTAAAAAGATTAATAACATCAAATACCCTGCTAATATTTTACCACCATGAACAATAATTAAACATTTGTTCTTTGCATAGTCTTCAAATCCACCATCAGGTATAAATCCTAATGTGGCAGATTTTTTCCTAACGTTTTCATCGGTAAAACTTATTTTCATTATCTATAATTTATATCGTCATCTTTCTTTATTAATCTAGGATTCACATCGGATAAACAAAACATCAATGTTTCTACTTCATCTGTCAATGGAGAAATACCATTGTGTTTTTCCAACCATTTTTGATATCCAGAAATATAAGGATCTGATATACTAATGGCATACTCAATCCCGGCTATGCACATTATAAAATATATTTCTGCTTCAACCTTACCATTAGGACTGCGTTTGTATTCTGTTGTTAGAAATTTCATCTCATGAAGTATCTCATAGTGAATGTTTTCACTTTGATTAAAGAAACAGTCCCCTTCTGAATATATTCGACGTTGATTATATTGCCAATATTTACCCTTACCATATCGAGCATACACTCGTAAATCTTTTAACGCGTCTATTTTACTCCCTAATAATTCTTGGACACACAAATCATATTTTTCTTTGCCCATTATATACAAGAAATATTCATAAGCACATTTAGCAAGGAAACGAGACATAATAGTATTTGGATATTCAGGTTCTGGTATACATAAGCCTATCATTGTTCTTGTTTTACCAGCCTTTATTAATTCATAAAGTTCCATATCATTAAATGATGCAATTAATCCGTTTTTTGTTGATCTCATTTCAACTTCACAACTCTTTAACACACCAGGGAATATCATCTTTTCTTTAACAAATTTCTTTTTCTTTGTTAAAATTTCATTTCTAGATCGCATAGATATGAAATAAGGTTGTGACAGTAGTTCTTTTTCAACTTTGATAGCAAAATAATGATTACATTCATCACAAACATATCCATTGGGCAAAACACAATCCTTATTGCCCAATGATTCAGGAATTATATGTTCTACGCTTTTTGATGTAAAACTATCTTTATGACAAAATATACACTCCACTATATTTATCTTTTTAATTCTGCAAAATGATGCATTATCAATGCATTTAATCTAAAGTTTATTTAATTTGTAATTATAAAATAATAGACATTCTATGTTCTCATTAATCATACCAATCTTTATCTTAACGCTTCTTCAAGGGTACCTTTTCCTATTGTTGTGTTCTTAATAAACATACCCCTCGTAATATTCAATTCTTGAATAAGCGATAGATTATTAATCATTTTGTCAAATCTACATATATTATATTTTGGTGGATTACCAGGCTTCTTATTTATGAAATCATAAAATTCAATATCATTGTATTGCCATGTCTTTATTATACATAACGGATTTTCTTGATCACCACGTATCATATTCTGTTTTAAGGAAAACTCAAAAGCGCAAGTTCAAGATAGAAGTGCAATCGGTTGTCAGGTACAG
>UMHT01057274.1_pt1 | contig 50742 bp, 46 predicted proteins | sample 1965601 | NCBI WGS metagenome assembly UMHT01 (sample SAMEA4836105, study PRJEB28245) | human gut metagenome | biome: gut microbiome; material: fecal sample | place: Denmark | collected 2008 | reverse complement strand
GCACGCCGCCAGCGTTCGTCCTGAGCCAGGATCAAACTCTCCATCATAGAAATTCTCTCCCACTCATGTGTTTCTTTGTTGCCGTTTTTTGCCTTACTTTTGTAAGACCTCGCACTCTGGCGTTTTTTTGGTATTGTATTGTTCAGTTTTCAAAGGTCATTTCGCCTTGCGGCGACTTGTTTATCTTACCAAATTTCTTCCCCTTATGTCAAGGCCGGGGTTGCGAAAATATGCGAATGGGTCCGTTTTCGCAAAAAGCGGCGGCACACCGGCTCTGTAAGGCCGGTGTGCCGCTGCAAGCCGTTTTACTCTTCTTCCAAATTAACAATCTTTGCGGGATTCATGATGTCATTCGGATCGAGAGCCCGTTTGATGGCCCGAATAATGCGCTGTTCTCCTTCCGGTGTATGGCGCTTAAACTCCTTCATTTTCTTGTAACCGATACCGTGCTCACCGGACATTTTGCCGCCCAGGGCATAGACTTCACGAAACAGATCTTCATGGAATTTTTCCATCTTCAACATCCACGCTTCCGGTGAAAGACCGTCTTTATTTAGGGGAAGCACATGAATGTTGCCGTCACCGATATGGGCTACCGTCACGGCATAAAGGCCATGTTTTTCTTTAAGTGCCGGCAGTTTTCCCGTAATCGCCGCAATCTTGTCGAGAGGAACGACAAAGTCTTCGGCCACGTACATAATGTCAATGTCACGAGCCGCTTCGGCAAACTGACGCCGGCAGCTCCAAACCCGATCATCAGCCTGAATGACATCAACAGCACCGCAAGCTTCACTTATCTCGCTTGCTTTTTCCATCTTTCTGTCCAATTCGTCTTCATCAAAAGTCTCCACTGTGACGATGACATAGCAGACGCCGCTGTCCACGTGTGGCAAGGTAATTTTACAAAAAGCGGAGCAAACACGTAACGCCTCATTATCCATGTATTCAACACTTGTCGGCTCAATGCCCGCCTTTAAAAGCTTATTAGGCAAGGTAAAGGCCTGTTCGTCTTTGTTAAAAATCGCCACGAGATCAAACTTATACGGCGGCAGGGGACGCAGTTTAAGTGTGATTTCCGTAATAACTCCCAAGGTTCCTTCAGAACCGCAGAACAGTTGCTCCAAGCAGTAGCCTGTCGAGCACTTCTGCAAACGCGCCCCGATGTCGACAATGTCCCCCATCGGTGTAACGACCTTCATACCGTAAATCTGATTGCGCGTCGTTCCGTATTTAACAGCTTTGTTTCCTCCCGCATTAGTTGCCACGTTGCCGCCGATCTGACAGCTTTCGGCGCTGCACGGATCGCCGGCATAGAGGAGGCCGCGCCGACGGCACTGTTCCTGTACCTCACTGGTACGAACGCCCGTCTGGACAACAGCATACAAATTATCCTCGTCGAGCTCAAGAATTTTATTCATCCGGTCAAGCTCCATAACAATGCCATGGTAAACGGGGATGGCTCCGCAGGCAACACCGGAACCGGCAGCACGCGGCGTAATGGGGACGAGATGCTCGTTTGCCAACTTGACGACTGCCGCTACCTGTTCCGTCGTTTCGGGAAAGACTACAACTTCAGGTGTGCGGAACCAATAGGGATTACCTTCCTCGTCAGTCTGATACGTAAGGAGCTTTTCCGGATCGACGGTAAATCCCTTGTCACCTAAAATACTGCGCAGTTTCTCAATGAATTCGGGCGTTACTTTATTAAATCTAGCCATGTTGTTTTTCCTCCTTTGTTTATATTCATACCGGTTCAATTTTTTCCGGTTTTTCAATTTCATCTTCCGCTGTTTTACTTCCCCAAAGGGAAGCAATAAAAGAACAGCAAACAGTCGTCCAAACGACACCGACGGCAGCAGGTAATGCCGCAACGGGGTCAAAATATTTTACGGCAAGCGCAACGGCAAGCGCCGTATTCTGCACACCTACGACGAAGGTCATGGCTTTGCCTTTTTCTTTCGGCATGCGCAGGACCTTTGATACAAGAAAGCCGATAGCAAGGCCCATAAAAGTATACAGGACCATAGCCAGGGCCGCCGAAGGCGCAATGGCCTGCAGCCGTTCCGCATTAAGTGAAACGACGACAAGCACAATGAGTATAATGGCTATAATCGTCGTTAAGGGAACGAGCGCCAAAATAGTCGGTATTTGTTTGGCAAATATTTTGTGCATGATTAAACCCAAGAGTACGGGTATAATAACGATTTTGATAATACTGATAAACAGTGCCGTCCCGTCAACGGCAAGATACGTACCCGCATAAAGAAGGAGCAGCAGCGGCATAATAACCGGCGCCAGCATAGTGCTGATGCTGGAAACCGTAACAGACAACGCTTTATCGCCCTTTGCCAAAAAGGTCATGACATTGGACGTCGTCCCCGTAGGCGAACAACCGAGCAAAATAAGCCCGACAACGAGCATCGGTGCAAGTCCCAAGAGTTTACCGACACCCATGCCGACCAGGGGCATACAGATGTATACCGTAAGAACACCTATAATAACATCCTTAGGCCGCGTAAAAATCAACTTGAAATCATTCGGCGTCATAGACAGGCCCATGCCTAACATGATAAGGCTCAAACACGGCGAAATAATGCTGCCGTACGAGCGGAACGAATCAGGTGTCATGTAGGCGACAATTGCCGAGATGATAACCCAAAGGGGTACATATTTTGCCAAAAAAGCTATTCCCGCTTTCCAGTTTGCCATACTATCCCTCCTTTTCGAAAGATTATAAATTGTAATTCCGTTTATGAGTTAATTTAATTATACTATATGTACATAATTAAAGACAAATATAATATATAAAAATTTTTACTCTTGCAAATCGCAATAGCAATCAGGACACTGGTGCATATGTTTGAAAGCGGGCATCAACACAGTCGTAATCCGGAATTTTGCGAGGTAATTCGTTGACTCACCGTTTAATATGAGTAATAGTATCCGGGGATAGAAGGTTTAATAATGAGTACAAGACATGGGCAGGGCCTCCGGCTCCTGCCGCCGTTATTATATGCTCAATCTTGACAAAGTATAACTATCAAGTTAAGATAACAGTAATTTCAAGAAATAAGCAATAAATGTGATGAGCAAAACAAGTACGCATATGAAAGTCATACAGAGAGCGCCGGTCACCGGCTGAAAGCCGACGCAGCAGCCGTAATATGCCGAATGCCTTTGTGAACAGGAAGGTTGAACTTTAGTAGACTTTCTCGCAAAACCTGCGTTACAGGTGTCATGAGAGATAATCATCCTTTTGATTATAATCAGAGTGGAACCGCGGATCCCCGTCTCTGTAAAGGGGGATCTTTTTTTGTACCCATTTATACCTTAGGAGGTAATGTTTCCGTGTTTAATCGATTAAAACAAGATATTCAAGTAATACGGGATCGGGATCCCGCTGCAAAGAATACATTGGAAATACTTCTTTGCTATGCCGGATTACACGCTATTTGGGCACATCGACTCTCGCATTTTCTCTATCTTCACAAATGGTTCGTTACGGCTCGCCTTATTTCCAGCATTACCCGCTTCTTTACAGGAATTGAAATTCATCCGGGCGCACAAATTGGTGCCGGATTGTTCATCGACCACGGTACGGGTATCGTCATCGGTGAAACGACGATTATCGGCAACAACGTTTCCCTCTACCAGGGCGTGACGCTCGGCGGTACGGGAAAGGAAAAAGGCAAACGCCATCCGACCATAAAAGATTGCGTCGTCATAGCCAGCGGCGCTAAGGTGCTCGGCTCTTTCACTGTCGGCGAAGGCGCCAAAATCGGCGCCGGATCCGTTGTCCTTCATGAAGTACCGCCGTACTCGACGGTTATCGGTATTCCCGGACACGTAGTCATGCAGCACGGTAAACGCGTCGGCAGAACCTATACGGAACAGGACATCGACTTGGAACACAATCAGCTGCCCGATCCGATTGAAGACGAAATCAGAGAATTAAAGCAACAAATTGCATTCTTGCAACAACGCCTTAATGACATGAATACAACCGAACACACGCATATAAAAAAACTGGTACAGCACAAATAATCCCGCACGGATTTATCAGGAGAGGAGACTACGCAGCTATGCCCGACACAAAAACATATATCCCCGAGGGCACGCGATGTTGTCGTCATAGGTAAATTACTCTCATATTACAACGAACTGTTTTCACACCAAAGGAGAAATTACTTATGAAAACGATTTATACATCCGCACTGGAATTCATCGGCAATACGCCCTTACTTGAACCGGTTCACTATAACAAAAAAAGCGGCATAGACGCAAAAATATTGGTAAAATTGGAGGCCTTCAATCTTTCGGGCTCCGTAAAAGATCGTATTGCCAAAGCCATGCTGGAAGCAGCCGAGAAATCGGGCCAATTGCAAAAAAACTCCGTCATTATTGAACCGACAAGCGGTAACACGGGTATCGGCTTAGCTGCAGTTGCCGCGGCAAAAGGCTATCGCGCCATTTTAGTTATGCCTGAAACCATGTCCATCGAGCGGCGCAACCTTATGTCCGCTTACGGAGCTGAAATCGTTCTCACACCGGGTAAAGAAGGTATGCAAGGTACGGTAGATAAGGCAAACGAGTTGCTCAAGGAAATTCCCGGCGCTTTCATTCCCGGCCAATTTACAAATCCCGTTAACCCGCAAATTCATTTTGAAACGACAGGTCCCGAAATTTATGAAGCTACGGACGGTGCTGTTGATATATTCATCGCCGGCGTAGGCACAGGCGGCACACTCTCCGGCGCAGGTAAGTATCTAAAGAGTCGGAAAAAGAATATTTCCGTTGTCGCCGTCGAACCGACGAACTCACCTCTTCTCTCGGAAGGGCATGCAGGTCCGCATAAAATCCAAGGCATCGGCGCAAACTTTATTCCCGGCACGTTGGACACAAAAATCTATGATGAAGTTTTCCCCGTAACGGACGAGGATGCCTTCAAGGCGGCACGGGTATTCACCAAATCGGAAGGACTGCTTATCGGCATCTCCGGCGGCGCAGCCTTGCATGCAGCTACAGAAATTGCCAAACGTCCGGAAAACAAGGGTAAGACACTTGTAGTCCTGCTCCCGGACAACGGCGATCGCTACTTGACAACACCCGGCTTTATTGCCCAATAAGACAGAATAAAAATAACCGCTTCCAATCGGAAGCGGTTATTTTTATTTACACTGAATCCACGTCTTTCATACCGCTCCATGCCTCAGGCGGCACTTCCAATATATTCGGCCATGCCCGGTTAATGGCGTCACCTATCATCTTTTTTCCCGGCGGATCGAGGTGCAGTCCGTCCAGAGCCAACTCATTCCGCAAGTTGCCGTCCGAATCGGCCATTCCGTCAGTAATGTCAATATGCACGTGCCCGCGAATATACTCGTTTACCAAGGCCGTATGATACTGCCAATCGGCAACCGTGTCATACTTAAAAGCCCTGTATATATTACCCGGATTAACGGGCGGTATCGTTAAAAATACGGGCCGTATGCCGTACTGCAAGCATTTTAGACGCACTGTTTCCATGTCGCGAATCACATTTTCCGCCGCTACGCCGCCGCGCAAACTGTTGGACCCCATAAGAATGAGTACGTACTGCGGCTTAAACGGCAACACGTCGGCTTCAAAACGCTCCGCCGTCATACGGCTCGTATCACCGCTTCTGGCCGCATTCAGCGAAGGAAAGGCCAAATAATACTGGTAGTCAAATTCCCAATCTGTCGGCGAATAGGAAATGCTGCCTCCACCGTGACTGATGCTGTCGCCCAAGGTCACCACCGTATAATTATCGTCGGGATTTACAGTAAATTGCCGCGCATCCGAATATACGCCTATAGGCCGGTCTTCTTCATCAAGGGCTAATACTCGCCAATAAAAAGGTCTGGCTCCATAGCGAGGTTCAGTATCATACACTTCCGCAGTCTCCGTATGCAGTACGTCAATGCGATGGCATGACGCGGTGACCCCGTTCGGATTTTCCGGGGGCCCGTCGAGAATCTCCACTTCATAACGAGCGGCACCGGGAACGTTAACCCAATCATATACCGGATAGAGGAGAACCGTACCGTTTCCGCAATTATACTGCGATAACAAAATCGGTTTCTCCATATACGACTGACCGAAGTTATACGGCGTTTCTTTCAATTCCGACCAATCGCTTACGGGGCCGTCAAGGCCTACACCGCGAACACGCCAATAAAATATGTCTTCCCAAAAATCTTTCGGCAAAACCGCCTCATATGCCGTCGCATACGAACGAAGGAGCGGCATGATTTCTCTATAATACACGTTCCCTTCACCGTCTGTCTCCTGACGTACAATTTGGACATCATACATAACAGCTCCGTCAACGCGCGACCACTGCAGTATGGCGTGTGATGGCGCCGGATTTTCCTGCGTATACGGAGAAAAAACGACCGGTTTGATACTACCATATAAGGCCCCCTGCCACACAGCTGTCGCCCCGTGCCCTTCGAGAAAAGAAACTACGGGCAAACGCACACCGTCCCGATAAGAAGTCCGCATCAAGCCGACAGCTGCGAGAAATACTATGAGAGTTGCCGTAAATATCACTTTTTTACGCTCCATAACACTGCCCCTATATCGCTCTCTTTCGTATATAACCGCAGGCGCACCTCTCCGGAGGTGCGCCTGCTACACTTCATACATATCCATCTGTCTTTCCATTTCAATCCGCCGCTCGTGAAGCAATCTTTCCTTTTTTCCTCTCGGCCACCGCTTTATTTGCCATTCCCAGTGCATGGCCGAGTGCTTATCGGTAAAGGCCTTGCTCCAAACGAGTTCGACAGGCCGCCTCGTACGCGTATATTTTGCGCCCTTGCCGCTGTTATGCAGACAAAGTCGCTGCTCCAAATCCGTCGTCCACCCCGTATACAAGCTGCCGTCCCGGCAGCGCAGTATATACGTATAGTACAACATTACCGCTCTTCCGTAATCTCGAGCGATTCCAACACGACATCCTGCACGGGTTTATCGGCACCGTTTGTTTTTGCTTTACTGATTTTCTCCACAACATCATAATTTTTAACAACCTTGCCGAAAATAGAATGATGATTTTGCAGCCACGGCGTCGGGACAACAGTAATAAAGAACTGCGAGCTGCCCGTATTGGGACCCGCATTGGCCATAGCCAATACACCCGGTTCCGCAAAGGTGAGCGATGCTTCAAATTCATCGGGAATCATTTCATCGGAACCGCCGAAGCCCGTGCCTTCCGGATCGCCACCTTGAATCATGAAGTCCTTAATAATGCGGTGAAAAATAGTTCCGTCATAAAAATTACTGTCAGCCAGCTTTTTAAAGTTGGCAACTGTAATGGGTGCTTTATCAGAGAAAAGCTCAACTGTAAATTCACCTTCATTAGTTTTAAAATGAGCATACAATGTATTCGCCACTGGAATTCCTCCTTTTTATTATCTCAAGTTTCCGCCCTTACGGCAGAAACATAATCGGGTTGTTGGGAATCCCGTTTAAACGCACTTCATAATGCACATGAGGTCCCGTACTTCTACCCGTACTGCCTGCAAGAGCAATAATATCTCCAGTCTTTACGGACTGCCCTTCTACGACGAGAAGCATTGAATTATGGCCGTAACGCGTAACGATGCCGTTGTCGTGATCAATTTCTACAAGGTTGCCGTATCCGTCTACCCAACCGGCCATAGTCACTTCTCCCGACGCCGTCGCGCGCACGGGCGTACCGTAGTCCACACCGATGTCGACGCCTTCGTGGAAGGTGCTTGCACCCGCCGTCGGACTGGAACGATAACCGAATTGCGATGTAATCGTCCCCTTTACCGGCCAAATGGACGGATAGTTGGAGACATTATATTTTGATGCCGACTGCTGCATACGCACGACCTGCTGTCCGGCCGTGTCGCTGAGGACGGTTTTCAGCGTAATGAAGCTGATAATTCTGGCATTGCTCTTTGTTTCCAACCGTGACGCGGCGTGCAGCAACTCATTATACCCGGCTTGAGATAAATCTTCACTGTATTTTTTTTTGCCCGCCACACTGCCTTCTCCCTTCGGGCTTTCACCCGTACCGGCACCTTTAACCATCTGTCGCAGTTCCTGGTCGAGGGAGTCCATCTTGTCCATTTTTTCCTGAAGCGTCGTCGTCTTGCTCCGCAACAGCTCCAATTGCTGCTCATGCAGCTCTTCCTGTTGCCGCATGGCATTATACGAAACAATACCGTATATGCCGCCTGCAATACCGATTACGCCTATAAGCGCACCGACCAGGAGAATTATTTTATATCGTTTATATTGCTCCGGAGAAACCGTAATAGGCTTATCCGGAACATCCATGTACATTGTGAAGAAAGTTTTTACAAAAGCCAGCTTTGCTTCCGCCGCTTCTCTCCACAAGAGAATCCGATCTCGTACGTTCAAATAATCGCCTTCTTATCCTTTCTGAACGGGACTGATGGTCCCGCCGTACTGCAGTGCGCTTTCCAAGCTTTCTTTTTCTTCTTCGCTCATACTGTAAAGGCACTTTCCGTCCATAATAGGTTTGGCAAAAATGCGTGATTCATTTCTTCCATACACGCTGGATAAACAGAACCCGTTATTCTTGCCGTCCAGAAGCGTAAAGGCAAAACTCAAATTATTGCCTATATTATCAAAAGCATTATACTTTACGAAGCCGATTTTACGAAAACACTGATTTTGCATAGATACGATGTCATTCTGCGTAGTATGCAGTCGTTCCAACGAACCTTGCAGTTCCTGCAGATTTGCCACATCCGCGTGAAGCTTGGCCTCAAAACTCTGCCCGATTTCATCCTGCATAAAAAAAGCATATTTCTTACGCAGTTTGTTTACGCGATAATTAAGCAAAATAATATATATCAGTAAGAGTAACAGCAAAACGCCTGCAGCCCCGGCTGCCCCCAAATAAAAAAGCTGCAGATCCAATTCGCCAATCATAATATCCTCCTGCTTGCTTTATAGAGAAAAAGGAATCCCCTTTTCCGCCCTATTTTCCTCTTCTGTCAACAATGATATAAGCCGTTCAAATTCGTCTGCCGACGAAAAAGCTATTTCAATTTTACCTTTATTCTTATTTTTTACGCGAATGGATACATTCGTTCCCAAACAAATTTTCAAGCGATCTTGCAGCGCCTCAAGATGTGCGTCCCGAACAACCGGGTTCTTTTCCTTAGGCCGTTCCGTCAACTGCTTCACAAGCAGTTCCGCCTGTCTTGCCGAAAGTCCTTGGGCTATGATTTTTTCGGCAGCCTGCACTTGCAGCTCGGCAGTCTTCAATTGCAACAACGGCCTCGCCTGTCCCATAGACAAACTGTTGTTTTCAATAAGCATCCGCACCGGCGGAGCCAGGGCGAGAAGGCGCATCATATTGGCCACGTGCGACCGGCTCTTGCCGACTTTAAATGCCAATTGTTCCTGCGTCAAATCGCTCATGTCGGCAAGAAGCTTATAGGCGGCCCCTTCTTCAATAGCGTTCAGATTTTCACGCTGAATATTTTCAATAAGTGAGACTTCTGCCGCCACCCCCGTTTCATAAGAGCGAACAAGGGCCGGAATTTCCGTAAGTCCCGCCAGCTTCGATGCGCGCCAACGCCGCTCTCCCGCAATGAGTTCATAACGGCCGTTTTCAAAAGGACGCACGACAACGGGCTGTACGACACCGTACTGCCGGATCGAGTCGGCCAAGGCCTGCAATGCATCTTCATCAAAGACCTGTCGTGCCTGACGGGGACTGGCAACAATATCCGCAAGAGGCAAAATAGTAATGCCTTCACTCGCCATGACGCGCTTCGCATTATCAAAGCCGAAAGCACCCAACCCTCTTCCTAATCCAGCTTTTTTAGCCGACACGCTTCATCACCTCTCTCGCCAATTTCTTATATACGGCAGCCCCCTTGGAATGGGGATCATACGTCGTAATCGGCTCACCGTAACTGGGCGCTTCGCCGAGGCGAACATTGCGGGGAATAATCGTCTTAAAAACTTGATTACCGAAATATTTCTTAACCTCTTCCGCGACTTGCAAGGAAAGGTTTGTTCTGCCGTCATACATCGTAAGCAAGAGTCCCAATACGGATAAGTTCGGATTCATGCCGGATGCAACATAACGAACGGTCTCCGTCAACTGAGTCAATCCTTCAAGAGCATAAAACTCGCACTGCACCGGAATCAGTACAGTGTGCGCCGCAACGAGCGCATTTACCGTAAGGAGGCCCAAGGAAGGAGGGCAGTCAATAAGGATATACTCAAAAGGTTTTCCCTTCCCCGTAACGGCATTCGTCAAAACGTCACGCAACACGGCATCCCGATTATCCACACTGACGAGCTCCACCGTCGCACCGGCCAAATCCATCGTCGCCGGTGCGATAAACAGCTTTTTTACGGCCGTTTCTACAATGATCTCGTTTATGTCGCGCCCGTCAATGAGACAGTCATATATGCCGCCGAAAAGTCGAGTTTTATCAATACCGAGGCCGCTTGTCGCATTCCCTTGCGGGTCAAGGTCCACTAAAAGCGTCCGTTTCCCCGTTTCCGCCAGGCAGGCGCTTAAATTAACGGCTGTAGTCGTTTTTCCTACGCCGCCCTTTTGATTGGTCACGGCAATAACATGCGCCATCGGTTTCACTCCATTCGCTAAATAATATCTTATGTTTTTCTGTAGTCTAACGTATAGTATAGCATAAAGACAACCTTTATACGATACAATTTATTCCGTTTTTTCGCTCTGTCATCTGCCTGCCCGCCGGTGTTATAATCTAAATAAAACTCTTCACGCCTTTACGAAAGGAATGAATCCGCATGCCCAAAACAACCCTGCACATAAGCGAAATTAAAAAAGACAAAATCTCTTTTTACGCAGCACAGCGAAATATGCAAAGCCTGCAGGATGCCGCCGTAGACCAAATAATTGACACCGTTTTAGCTGCCGCTAAACCGCAAGGTATATTTGAGCATATTCCTTACGATATTCCGTCGCGCACCTTTTTCGGCAATGTACCCTTCACGGTGGCGGGAGAGCAAATTCTGCCCTTTTTGGAACAGACCGAAACGGTTGTCGCCATGGCCGCCACCTTGGGCGCCGACGTAGACCGACAAATCGATGCCTTCTTTGTAGATCAACACTTTACCGAAGGCATGCTCTTCGACTGTGTCGCCAATGCGGCCTTGGACGAACTCCTCAATAGGCTGACAAAAATCATCGACATTACGTACGCCGCCGACCGATACAAAACGGCCTGGCGTGTTTGCCCGGGAGAAGGCGACTTCCCCTTGAGCCAACAGGAGCCCATCTTACACATACTGAACGCTCCCGCAATCGGCATTACCGTATCGCCCAGTCACATGATTACACCGCGAAAGACCGCAACCGCTTTATCGGGTCTGCGTTCACTGCAGAGCTCGGGCTGCAGCGGCTGTGCCATGCATGGCCACTGCGGCGAAGAAGAAGCGGAATAAAAAAACCGACATATCAATTTTTGATATGTCGAATTTTTTATCACTTAAAATATACGCCGCAAAACAATCGTCTGTTCCCGATCCGGTCCGACTGAAATAATTCCCAAGGGAACACCTACAAGCTCACTAATTCGTTCTACATATTTACGCGCATTTTCCGGCAAATCCGCATACGTCCTGCACGCGGAAATTCCAGTCTTCCAGCCCGGCAATTCTTCATAAATCGGTTCAACCTGCTCCAATACGGTCAAGCTTTCCGGATATTCTTCCAGAACTTCGCCCTTACAGCGATAGCCCGTGCAGATGTTGATTTTTTCCAGACCGTCCAGAATATCAAGGCGTGTAACGGCAAGATAATCAAGACTGTTCAACATGGCCGCATAGCGAACGACGGCAGCGTCAAACCAGCCGCAACGGCGGGAGCGCCCCGTGACGGTGCCGAATTCATGGCCCGTTTGACGCAAATACTCGCCAACTTCATTATCCTGCTCCGCCGGAAATGGTCCTGCCCCGACCCGCGTCGTATACGCCTTGACGACACCGACGATATTTTCCATTCTCCTCGGTCCTACTCCGGCTCCTACGCAGGCGCCGCCTGCCGTCGGATTGGAACTCGTCACAAAGGGATACGTGCCGTGATCCAAGTCAAGCATCGTCGCCTGTGCCCCTTCAAAAAGTACCTTCTTCCCTTGATTTATATAAAGGTTGGCCGAGTAAGTCGTGTCCTTTACATATTGGCGCAACCGTTCGGCATAGGACATATACGTATGCAATACTTCATTGTAATCAAAGCCTTCGCATTCATAATAGGTTTTGAAAAGGCGATTTTTTAATGCCAAGTTTGTCTTCAGTTTTTCCCGGAAAATTTCTTCGTTCATTAAATCCCCGACACGGATACCGATGCGGTTAACCTTGTCCGCATAACAAGGACCGATACCGTTTTTAGTCGTGCCGATCTTATTTGTGCCCCGCTGTTTTTCATCTTCTTCATCAATGCGTATATGATAGGGCATAACGATATGCGCCCGCGTGGATATTTCAAGCTTACTGATCTGTACGCCCTTTGCCGCCATACCGTCTATTTCTTCCAAAAGGACCTTGGGATTTACAACAACACCGCTTCCGATGATGCACGTTTTATCAGAAAACAGGATGCCTGACGGTAAAAGACGAAGTGCAAACGATTGATTATTCGCAACAACCGTATGTCCTGCATTATTGCCTCCTTGCGAACGAATGACCACATCCGCCTGCTGTGCCAAATAATCAACAATCTTTCCTTTTCCCTCATCACCCCATTGGGTTCCGATTACCATTGCCGTTGCCATATATTCACCATCCCTTCAAACGTATAAATAAGTCAGCAAACACTTATATTATACATGAAACTACGCTTTGTGCCTACCTCATGCGGTAAATTCATCCATCCCGTCCTCCTTACGGCCGCCGTTCACGAAAGGTGGTCCGTCAAATTAGCATTTTAGCCGTATTTACGCTATAATGAAAAAATATCTTAGAAAATTAAGGTCGAAGGAGGGAACATGTATGTTGTTTGATAAAGCTCAAATCGGCGGCATTGTCGCAAAATGCCGTATCGTTCGTTCCGCGACCTTTGAAGGCTTGGCCGATGCAAAAGGGTATCCCACAGAACACTTGCTGCAAAATTACGAAAAATTGGCGGACGGCGGCAGCGGTATCATTATTACGGGCATGATGGCTGTCAGCCCCTTCGAACCGCACCAGCATAATCAGCTCCGCATCAGCTCCGATGACTGCATTGCGCCGCTTCGGGAACTAACGCGTCGGGTTCATGCCCACGGCGGTAAAATAATTGCACAGCTGGTTATAATGGGCTCCGCTATAGCCGTTCCGGAAGGGCCCGGAAATATTATCAGCCCCAGCGGTGTCCCTGAAAAAATTGTCACGGCCGAAGCGCCCTTACATATCTTAACGGCCAATGAAATAAAAGAACTCACACGCCATTTGGCAGATGCCGCCGGACGCGCCGTCAAAGCAGGCTTTGACGGCATACAAATTCACGGCGCCCACGGTTATTTAATAAGTAAGTTTCTCACGCCTTATTTTAACAAACGAACAGACGAATACGGCGGTTCACTACAGAACCGTGCCCGTTTTCTTATGAACTGCATTCATGCGGTCCGTACCGCTGTCGGCCCGGCGTACCCATTTTGGCTCAAACTCAACAGTGCCGATTATATGGCTGAAGGCGGTATGACCTTTGAAGAGAGCAAGGTGGTCATGACCGCTGCCGCCGACGCCGGCATAAACGCCGTCGAAGTAAGCGGCGGCAACACGGCGTCCTTACCGCGCCAAGGCCCGATTCGAGCCATTCGCCGCACAAAAGAACCCATGTATTTCGCCTCTTGCGCGGCCGAAGCGGCCAAGCTCTTAAAAGATAAAGCCGATGTCGGTGTCGTAGGCGGCTTCCGTGATGTAGACGCCATGGAAACCTGTCTTGCAACAACGGATATAGCTTTCATCTCCCTCAGCCGTCCGTTGCTGCGCGAACCGGACTTACCTCTTCGCTGGCAGCACGGAAGTAAAGAGCCGGCCCTTTGTATTTCCTGTTCACGCTGCTTTAAAGCGGATAACGTAAGCTGTATTTTTAACGAAGAAACCGAAGCCTAATCCCTTACGCGTCTTTATATAAATGTTATAATTAAGAAGAAGTATGGAAATCGGCGGAAAGAAGGAAATCTCATTGGCATTTATCCTGACTGGTATTGTACTGCTCTTAATGATCGCTTTTATTGCCGTTTCCATCCCTTCTACATATTCTCTACACGCTTATATAGGGGACTCGCCATCCGTAAAGATAACCTTTTCCTGGCTGAACAATTTCGTTTATTTTTCTTACACCTATGCATACGGGCAAAAACCGAAAAAGGAATACCGAATCAGTCGCTTCGCGCACCATACAAAAGAGGAAAAAACGGTGCCGAAATCCGGCTTTCCATTTGAGGAAGCAGCCATCCCTGATCGGAATGCAAACGGCCCCGATATAGATGAAGCCATAGCTGATGCGGCAGTAACAAACAATACATTTGCCGGAAAAGGGACACGTTCGCAGTCTAAGCCACCGCGTGAGTGGCGGAAATTTGTCTTGAACACGAAATTCCTTTTCGCCTTCCTTCGTTACATCCATCGGATCCTATGTCATTCAAAAATTCGTAACTGCGAAATAAGCGGCTCCGTCGGGCTTAATAAGCCGCACGAAACGGGAATGCTCGCCGGACTCCTTTATGCTCTCATGATAACGTATATAAGCGGCCTGAACTTCAATTATTCGGAAGAAGATCTCCGTGTATGTCTTGTCTTGAGCGGGCGGATTGTGCCCGCCTTCTGTATACTCTATACGTTCTCTTTCTTCCTTTCCGAACCGGTCCGGCCCTTGTTCAAATACTTATACTCTCACCGAAAGGGGTAACATTCATGGACGACAATTATATTAAGAATAACTTGGAAACCATTTTTAAACGCTTCCAAGATATGATCAAAGTGGAAACGGTCGTAGGAGAGGCCGTTCACATCGGCGATGCCATTCTCGTTCCCTTTGTCGACATCTCCTTCGGTTTCGGCTCCGGCAGCACGGACGGAAAAGGCGATGCATCCCGCCAAAGCGTAGGCGGCGGTGGCGGTGCCAAACTGGAACCGACGGCTATTCTCGTCATAAAAGGCGATCGTGTAGAAATGTTCTCCATCAAAAAAGACGGCTATCATGCCTCCGGTTTTGAAAAGCTTTTGACTATGGCACCGGAGATCATTGAAAAGCTCAAACGCGATAAATATATATACATAAAAGATACTGACAATCCTACGTCTGAATCGAAAAATAACGATGTCTGAACACACAATACGGACTATCGTGTTACAAAATAAGGCATTGCGTTGTCTTTTGTGCATGCCTTTGCTATAATAAGACAATGTAACGACAATCTTTGGGTTTTAGGAGGTATATGAATATGAATTTGAAAAAACAGCTCGCGTCTTTTGCCGTAGTCGGCATGCTCGGTGTTGCAGCGGCAACTTCCGCATTCGCATCCGGTGTCGGTTACGTGAATTTTGATGCGTTAATACAGGCACACAAAAATTATCCGAAAGCGTCGGCTCAAATGCAGGCTGCCGTAAAGAAAGCACAGGATGAGTACAAGAGCAAGAGCGAAAAAATGCAGTCCGACAAGGAACGCCAGGAACTCGGCAATAAACTCAGCCAAGACTTGAACAAACTGGAATTTGAACTTCTCGATCCCATTCAGAAAGACATTGTTGCTAAAGTTGAACAGGATCGTCAGGCGAAGGGTCTTGACGCTATCGTCATTCAGGGTTCCGTTATTGCCGGTGCCGACAAAGCCGTTGATGAAACACAGGCCGTTGCCGCTTTATTAAAATAATAACTCAACAAGCAAGAAGACATGATGGAAAATTTCTCTGTCATGTCTTTTTGTTTATTCTTGACCTATACCCATAAGGGGTATATCATAAAGGTGTTCAATCTATATTCATTAAGGAGGATAACATGGTCAAAGAGCAAAAAGAATGTTGCCATACGAATATAAAATTTAAAGAGCGTGACAAAGAAACAAGCGAATATAAACGACTTGTTTGCCGTTTAAACCGTATTGAAGGCCAAATACGGGGCATAAAAAAAATGCTTGACGACGATCGCTACTGCGTTGATATTCTAACACAGGTCAGTGCCGTTCAATCGGCATTGAATGCCTTTAACAAGGAACTCTTGGGACAACATATTAAAAGCTGTGTCGTCAACGATATTCGACAAGGCAAAGACGAAGTCGTCGATGAACTCGTCTCGTTATTGCAAAAAATGATGAAATAATCCGAGGGGGAAATGCAATGAAGCACGAAAAATACACCGTTACGGGCATGACCTGCTCTTCCTGCTCCAGTCGTGTGGAAAAAACGGTCTCTCAATTGCCCGGTGTAATAACGGTTTCCGTTAACTTGCTGACAAACAGTATGCAGGTTGATTATGATGAAGCGAGATTGTCCGACACAGAAATAATCGCAGCCGTTACCCATGCAGGCTACGGCGCATCCCTTGCAGGTGCGCCGGACCGTACTGCCGAAAAAAGCACACTTTCTTCCGCCGCTGTAAATGCCATGACAGAAATGAAATTCCGTCTCATAAGCTCGCTCATCTTCTTAATTCCGACGATGTACATCGCATCGCATCGCATATTCAACATGCTCTTCGGCCTGCCTGTACCGAGTATTATTACGGCAGTATTTGATGGCCCGCAAAATGCTATTGCCTATGCATTCTCTCAATTTCTTTTAATTTTGCCGATTATGTATTTTAACCGTCACTACTATATTAACGGTTTTCGCAATCTCTTCCGCGGCGCGCCGAATATGGACAGCCTCGTCGGTCTGGGCTCGGCGGCTGCGGCCGCCTTCGGTATTTTTGCGCTCTTTCGCATCGGCTGGGGCCTCGGTTACGGTGACATGGAACTTGTACGGTCATATAGCTCCAACCTCTATTTTGAATCGGCCGGTATGATTGTCACTTTGATCACGGTCGGCAAGTATTTAGAAGCCCGCGCAAAGAGCAAGACAAGTGAAGCCCTGGAAAAATTGATGGACTTGGCACCGAAAGAGGCAACGGTTATCCGTAACGGCGCAGCGTCCGTCATTCCGGTCAGTGACCTTGTCGTAGGTGACGAAATTTTTGTCCGTCCCGGCGAAAGTATTCCTTCAGACGGCGTGATTATAGAAGGCACGACGAGTATTGACGAATCTGCCCTCACAGGTGAAAGCATTCCCGTCGACAAAGAACCCGGAGACACTGTTACAGCGGCAACCTTGAATAAATCGGGAGCCATTCGCATGACGGCTCAACGAATCGGGGAAGATACAACGATCAGCCAAATTATCCGCCTCGTCGATGAAGCGAGCAGCAGTAAAGCACCTATCGCTAAAATTGCCGATAAGATTTCGGGTATTTTCGTTCCTGCAGTTATTGCCATCGCCCTTATTACTATCGGCGTTTGGTACCTTCTCTTGGGAGCAACCTTGGAATTTTCTTTTTCTGCCGGCATTTCGGTCCTCGTCATCTCCTGCCCCTGCGCACTCGGCCTGGCTACGCCCGTAGCCATTATGGTCGGCACCGGTAAAGGCGCGGAAAACGGGATTCTTATTAAGTCCGGTGAAGCGCTGGAACGGGCACACTCCATTGACACAGTCGTCATGGATAAGACCGGTACCATTACGGAAGGAAAACCTGTCGTAACGGATATCATCCCCATCGGCACTACAAAAAAAGATCTGTTGCCTCTTGCCGTCGGATTGGAAGGCAAGAGTGAACATCCCTTGGCTCAGGCTATCGTCACCTATGGTGAAGCACGGGATGTTTCCCCGGCAAAGGTCGACGATTTTTCCGCCCTCTTCGGAAGAGGTGTGCGAGGCACCATAGACGGTACGCTTTACTATGCCGGAAACTTACGCCTCATGAAGGAAAACGGCATTCCCACGGATGACGTGAACGAACGTTTGAACAACTTGGCCGACGAAGGTAAAACGCCCATCCTCTTTGCGACAAACACCGGCATTCAGGGAATCATTGCCGTTGCCGATATGGAGAAACAAACAAGTGCCGCTGCAATTGACTGCTTCCGTCGCATGGGTATTGACGTTGTCATGCTTACAGGCGATAATAAACGGACGGCACGGGCCGTTCAAAAGCGGCTCCGTATTCCTAAGGTCATTGCGGAAGTATTGCCGCAAGATAAAGAAAAACACATTGCCGAACTGCAGGACCAAAACCATCGGGTTGCCATGATTGGCGACGGTATCAATGACGCTCCGGCTTTAATGAAAGCCGATCTGGGTATTGCCATCGGCGCCGGCACGGACGTTGCGATTGAAAGCGCGGATGCCGTCCTGATGAAGAACGATCTCCTCGATGCCGTTACGGTTGTTCGTCTCAGCAAAGCCGTAATCAAAAACGTCAAGGAAAATCTCTTCTGGGCCTTTATTTACAACGTCATAGGTATCCCGTTGGCGGCAGGCCTGTTCTATCCGGCATTCGGACTCAAGCTCAATCCCATGATTGGAGCCGCAGCAATGAGCCTCAGCAGCTTCTGCGTTGTCATGAATGCGCTGCGTCTCCGTTTCTTTAAGGTAACGTACCCGAATGTTTCACGTGAAACAATTTTAAACACCACTCATACTTTCACCACTTCCAAGGAGGTCCCCGCTATGAAAACAACATTGCACATTGACGGCATGATGTGCGACCATTGCAAAAAGCACGTAACGGAAGCGCTTTCCGCAATGGACGGCATCACTGATGTAATCGTAAATTTGGAAAACAAGTCTGCCGACGTGACGGTAAATCGTGAGATTTCGACTGACGAGTTTGACAAGGTCATTGCCGACGCAGGCTACACATTGGTAAAGTAAGCGAAAGCAACAGGATAATATTTATAGGCACTATATGAAGAGAGGCCCGGCGGAATCTGCCGGGCCTCTCTTCATGTTTCCAGTTGTTGTAACATATGTCCGCGAATCGAATATATGTGCAATCCAATTTATTTGCTCAAATTTAAGGAGCATATTTTCTCGCGAAGCGGCAAAATAGCTGCCGGAGCCACGGAAAGTTCGTCTACACCCATGCGCAGAAATGTCTCGGTCAGGGTCAAGTCAGCTCCCAAATCCCCGCAGATACCGACAGGAATGCCCGCCTTATGGCCGTTTTCCACGGTCATTTGAATAAGCCGCAATACTGCCGGGTGCCGAGGGTTGAAAAGGGCATCCAACTCTGTCTGCTGCCGATCGACTGCCAAAGTGTATTGTACTAAATCATTCGTGCCGATACTGAAGAAATCTGCTTCTTCTGCCAATACATCACTTATGAGAGCCGCCGCCGGCGTTTCAATCATAATGCCGACTTGCATAAATTCATCATAAGTAAGGTGCTGCGCCTTTAATTCCGCCTGCACCGCCTGCAGCAAGGCCTTACACTGCAAGACTTCCTCGAGGGAAACGATCAATGGAAACATGACCGATATTTTGCCGAAAGCCGATGCGCGGCATAAGGCGCGCAACTGTGTTTTAAACAAATCCGGGCGAGCCAGAGAAATTCGCACGGCCCGCATACCCAAAGCCGGATTAATTTCTTTTTTCAGCTTAAAATATGCAGCCTGCTTATCCGCCCCCATATCCAAAGTACGAATAATAACCGGCCTGGCTCCCATCTTTTCGGCAACTTCCTTATATGCGGCAAACTGCTCTTCTTCCGTTGGATAGTCCTCTTTATCCAAATATAAAAATTCGCTGCGGAAAAGGCCGATACCTTCTGCACCGTTTTCTTCCACTTGCAGTAAATTGTCAGGGCTGCCGATATTGGCAAAAACGGGTAATTTTCTCCCGTCTGCCGTACGGGAAACGCTGTCACGCAAACGGCTTAATTGCAATTTCCGTTTGTCATATGCATTTTTTTTTGTTTCCATATCTTTTTGTATTGCTTCCGACGGATCAATATACACGGTGCCCGTAAAGCCGTCAATAAGGACCGTTTTATGTGCTCCCGCCTCAGTAAAGGGCATGCCGGTCCTGACGATCATGGGAATACCCAATGTCTGCGCTAAAATAGCGGTATGAGAATTCACACTGCCGCCGGAAAGAACAATACCTGCAAGCGTTCCTATATGAAGCTGCAACATGTCACTGGCATATAAATCTTCAGCACATAAAACGGCCCCGTCGTATGCGGAAAAATCTCTCGTTCCGCCGCTGCCGAGCAGGCGCTTCACCCTGTTTGATATATCAAATACGTCGGCAGCTCTTTCCCGCATATATGCGTTATCCATGGCGCGAAACGCGGCGGAAATCCGCTCGGCAGCCGCATCCACGGCTATTTCGGCGCGGATATCCCCGTCTTTAATTCGTGTTTCAACTGCATCAATGTAATCATCATCACAAAGCATCATTTCATGAGCCTCAAAAAGGTCGGCACCGCTTTGACCGACCTTCTCAACAGTGCTTTTATACAGCTCCGCCAATTCTGCAAGCGCCGCAGTTCGAGCCGACCGAAAGCGTTCTATTTCCTCTGCCGGCGTCCCGGCTTTTCCCCTTTCTTCGAACTCGGAGTTTCCGCAAAATACGGCAAACCGGCCTGTAGCGATGTCTGAAAAAATGGGAGTTCCCTTAAGAATCAACATAGATTTCTCCCTTATAAATGCTTGTGCAGAAAAGCTTCCATGGCCTGTGCTGCCGCTTCTTCATCAGGACCTTCAAGGACAACTGTAAGTAAGTCGCCCTGCTTTGCTCCCAAGGTCATAACGTTAAAAATCTTTTTCGCGTCTCCCTTCTTTTCACCTTTTTCAAGGGATATTCGCGCTTCAAACCGCTTGGCCTCTTTTACCAATAATCCGGCCGGGCGCGCGTGAATACCTTGCAAGTCCGTAATTGTATATGTAAAGCTTTTCATGCTGTACTACCTCACCTTTACTGTATTATTTCTATACATATAAGCATGCACGATTACTGCACCGCCGCCTGCTGCTCCCTTACGAGATCCCGCAGTGTCTGTCCTGCCGGGGCATCGCGCACGATATAGGCTTCTCCGTCATCGGGCGCCGCACTCTTGTGCATAACCGATTCCTGTTTTTGCGCGAACGCATAATCCATCAGCCGTGTCGCATCGCCGGCCCGATCGTCGGAGTTTAAGACAACGGCTATAATCGTCTTACCGTCCCTTGTTGCGGACGCAACCAAATCGGCTCCGCCGTAGTCCGTTGCACCCGTCTTAATTCCGTTCGCTCCCTTGTAGTCAGAACGTAAAAACTCATTCAGTGTATAGACTGTCTTTTCCCCTCCCGTCGCATAGGGCATAGTGAAAAATGTTTTACCTGTAAACGATTTAAATGTACCGTTTTGCATGGCGTAAGCACTGATTTTTGCAAGATCCCGCGCTGTCGAATAATGATTTTTATCAGGCAGCCCGTGAGGATTTACAAATTTCGTACTCACCGTGCCTATGACCGCCGCTTTTTCATTCATGCAGTCGACAAAAGCGGACACCGTCGGCGCGACGGTTACGGCCGCATCCAAGGTCGCATCACAGCCCGAATAGGTCATCATGGCCGTTACGGCATTGCGCAGCGTAACAGGTTTATCCGCGCTGAGCCCCAGAACGGCGGCATCCGCTTCAAGGGTATTTACTTCAGGCGCATGCGTAACGTGCCGGTCCAGGACCGCATCACCCGCTTCAGCACACAAGAGCGCCGTCATAATCATGGTCGTGCCGCCGGGATACATCTTTTCGTCCGCATTCTTAGCGTAAATTTCCGCACCCGTATCCCCGTCCATGACATAGGCTGCCCGGGCATGAATATCGCTTGGCGGCTCGGTTGCCGTTACCGTTAAGGATAAACAGCAAAGAAAAGCACTGCAGGCAAATTTCTTCAACATAATTACATACCTCCCGCCTTTACAAATTATAAGGGATTCTTAATCGCTATCCCGGGTCTTCGCGGATACTTACAGGGACTCTTGCTTATTTTTTTAATATAGATGACCGCTCGTGTATCCGTCAAGCCCGGCAATTGTTTCATTCGTACGTCAACGACGGTCCCGCCCAGTATTTGCAAGGCTTTTTGCGACTCGGCCAATTCCGCCTTATATGCCACTCCTTTAAGCGCCACAAAAATACCGTCTTCTTTAACATACGGCAAGGCCCATTCGGTGAGAACCGGCAGCCTTGCGACGGCACGTGTCGTCACGACGTCAAATACTTCTCTGTACTCTCCCTTGTGTGCTTCTTCTTCGGCACGGCCGTGTAAAAAAACGGCCTTTTCATACCCTATAGCGGCAGTAAGCTCCTGTAAGAACTGCAACCTCTTTCGCAGGCTGTCAAAAAAAGTTATTTCCAGATCGCCGTGCATGACGGCAAGAGGAATCCCCGGAAAGCCGGCACCCGTTCCTAAATCGAGCAATCTGGCGCCCTGCGGAAAATAGGCCTCATCATAACATGTAAGACTGTCGATAAAATGCTTTACTACGATTTCATCGGCTTCCGTAATGGCGGTCAAGTTCATGACCTTATTTGTCTCCACCAGCCGCTTAGCAACAGTCTCAAAACGCCTCAGCTCTTCTTCCGTAAGAGAAAATCCCGCTGCGGCAAACAGTTTTTCACCATTACATAGAAACATTGCCTTTTTTCTCCCGTCCGTATTGCTCCATGAAAATTAAAAGGGCCGTAATATCCGCCGGCGATACGCCGGAAATGCGGCTGGCCTGCCCCAGGGAACGCGGTCGTATGTGGGCCAGCTTTTGCCTTCCTTCCATCGACACGGTTTCAATTTTCATATAATCGATATCCGCCGGGAAGAGTTTCCGTTCCAACCGATTGAGCTTCTCGACCTGCTCCTTTTGGCGATTAATATATCCGTCATACTTGATCATGATTTCCACTTCTTCAGCCACATCTTCGGAGCGCACCGACAGTCCCGGGAAAATACCGCGCAAAACAGCGTACGTCATTTCCTGGCGGCGCAGTAAATCGGCAACCTTTATGCCCGTCCGCAGCGGAGCGGAACCTGCCGCTTCAAGCTTTGTATTTATCTCCGCCGTCGGCGTCGCCATGGTTCCTTCCAACTCGGCAATCATCGCTTCTATGTCCGCCTTCTTTTGACAAAATGCCTCATAGCGCTCATCCGAAACCAATCCGATACGGCGCCCCTTTTCCGTAAGACGCAGATCCGCATTGTCCTGACGCAGAATGAGACGATATTCGGAACGACTGGTCATCATGCGATAGGGCTCTTCCGTCCCCTTAGTAACCAAATCATCAATCAACACGCCTATATACGCTTCGGCACGAGTCAAGACAAACGGTTCCTTGCCTTGCAGTCTCAAGGCCGCATTAATGCCGGCCATCAATCCTTGAGCCGCCGCTTCTTCATAACCGCTCGTCCCGTTCGCCTGGCCGGCGGAATAGAGGTTGGCAACGTGCTTCACTTCCAGCGTCGGCAAGAGCTGCAGCGGATCCAGACAGTCGTACTCGATGGCATAGCCGGGCCGCATAATTTCCACCTCTTCCAAACCGGGAATGGTCTGTAAAAATTCCTTTTGCACATCCATAGGCAAGCTCGTACTCATACCCTGCACGTACATTTCTGTCGTGTACAGGCCTTCCGGCTCAACAAAGAGTTGATGCCGCTTTTTATCGGCAAAGCGCAAAATCTTGGACTCTATGGACGGGCAGTAACGCGGCCCGATACCGGTGATGGTGCCGTTGCACATGGGCGCTCTCTCCAAGTTGCGGCGAATAATGTCATGTGTGTTTTCATTCGTATACGTAAGCCAACAGCATACCTTATTACGATTTTCCCGCTTGGACAGGAAAGAAAAGGCATGGCCTTCCTTATCACCATCCTGAAGAGTCATTTTCTCTCGCCGTAAGCTCCGCCCGTCTACACGGGCAGGCGTACCGGTCTTAAAACGCAGCAAAGAAATTCCCGCCTTGCGCAACGAATCGGACAAGGCTTCCGCCGACCGTTGGCCGATAGGGCCGGCGGCACAGGTCGTCTCACCGATAATCACGCGGCCCTTCAAATACGTCCCTGTTGCCAAAATGACCGCCCGGCTCATAAACGCTTCGCCTAATTCCGTATAAATGCCCTTAACTACGCCGTTCTCTATAATGAGCTCCGTAACCATAAGCTGTTTCACGTCCAAACCGGACTGCGTCTCCAAGACGTGCGTCATGACGGCCTGATACTGCTTCTTGTCCGACTGTGCCCGCAAAGAATACACGGCCGGACCCTTGCCCGTATTGAGCATTCTCATTTGAATCGCCGTCTTGTCGGCAATAAGGCCCATCTGCCCGCCGAGGGCATCGATTTCCCGAACAAGATGGCTCTTGCCGGGACCTCCTACAGCAGGGTTACAGGGCATGAGCGCAATATTATCCAAGTTCAATGTTATGAGCAAGGTCCTCACGCCGAGCCGGGCGGCCGCCAACGCGGCTTCACAGCCGGCATGCCCGGCGCCGACGACGATGACATCATACATACCTGCAATAAACAAAAAACTCCTCCTACTTTCCCAAACAAAAGCGGCTGAAAATTTCGCCGACTATATCGCTCTGCGCCGTGTCACCTGTAATGGCACCCAGTAATTCCCATGCTTCCCGTATATCGACAATGGCAAAGTCCGCAGGCATACCGGCTCGAACCGACTCCGATGCCCGCTCGAGAGCCGCCAAGCTTTGCCGAACGAGTTCTGTGTGTCGCGCATTGGCAAGGAGCACTTCATTACCGGTAAAACTATTTTGAGCAGCCGCTTCCGTAAGAAAATGCTCCAATTCATCCATTCCTTCTCCCGTTGCGGCGGATATGGCAATAATCGGTAACGAATATTCCATCAACTGTTCTGTCGTAACAGCAGCGGGCAAATCCGTTTTGTTAAGCACGATTGCCGCCCGTTTTCCGGCAAGAGAGGAAAGAATATCCTTTATTTCCTGCATAAGTGTCTGCGACCGATCGACGACAACTAAAACCATATCCGCCGTTTCTAAATAAGCCCTCGCCTTCGACACACCTATTTTTTCAACTGTATCCGCCGTTTCTCGAATACCGGCCGTATCGACGAGGCGAAAAGGAATTCCCTTTATAGATACCCATTCTTCCAAAGCGTCTCGCGTCGTGCCGGGAATATTCGTGACAATGGCCCGTTCTTCGGCGAGAAGCCGATTTAAAAGACTCGATTTCCCCGCATTCGGAGCACCTGCTATGGCGACCATGACTCCGTCCCGTATGATGCGCCCTTTAGTCGACTCGGCAAGCATACCTCGAATTTGCCCTTTCATGTCTTCCAAGGCGGCACTCAGGTCGGTAACGACAATATCCTCCAAATCTTCTTCCGGATAATCCACAGTCACTTCAAGCCGCGTAATAAAGTCGGTCAAATCCCTTCTCATAGTGCCGACGATTCGGGAGAGGCGACCTTCCAGTTGATTTACGGCTGCACTTAATCCCTGAGCGCTCTTGGCCTGAATAACGTCCATTACTGCTTCGGCCTGGGCCAAATCAATGCGGCCGTTTAAAAAAGCGCGCATTGTAAATTCCCCCGGCTCGGCCAATCTGGCACCGCTTTGCAGGACAAGAGCCAATATTGCCGCAAGAGACTGTCTGCCGCCGTGACATTGTATTTCCAGGACGTCTTCGGCCGTATATGAATGAGGCCCCTTCATGATTAAGACCAGTACTTCATCTATGACGGCACCTTCTGTATCGACAATCGTGCCGAAATGAACGGTCCTGTCCGTATATTCGCTGACTCTTTTTTTTCCCTTGCCGTGAAAAATTTTCTCGCCCACACCATAGGCCCCTGAGCCGCTAATACGAATAACACCTATACCGCTCTCGCCGACAGGGGTGGCAATGGCAGCAATCGTATCGGTCGTATCATACATACACTGTTCCTCTCCTTATATAGGAAAAAGCCCGGTGCACAGCACCGGACCTCATTTATTTGTAATAAATCACAACATGGCGATATGGATCCTGTCCTTCACTTTCCGTGCGAATGTGCTCCATATCTTGAAGAGCAAGATGAATAATTTTTCGTTCATACCCGTTCATCGGTTCAAGAATAACTTTATTATGACTGTGCTTTACGCGGCTTGCCAGGCGATGTGCCAACGCTTTCAGCGTTTCTTCCCGCCGCGCACGATAATTTTCCACGTCGAGCATAATAAAGAAGCGGCTTTCTTTTCCCTTATTCGCTTTCAAATTGACTAAATATTGAAGTGCATCCAAGGTCTGTCCGTGCTTACCGATGAGAACACCCAAATCATTACCTCGTAAATGAAAAATGATTCGTTCTTCCTTAATCATTTTTTCAATCATTACGGGAATGCCCATCTTGTCAAGAACTTCCTGCAAAAAAGCCTTTCCGTCAGCCGCGACTTCTTCAGCAGACAAACGATTTTCCTCTTTATCCGCCTTCGTTTCAACCGAATCATCCGTTTTCTCCGCCTCTGTCATCTCTTCTGTTGCTGCAGAAGTGACAACAGCTTCGACCGGTTCTTTAACAGTAAGTCTGATCTTCGCTTCTTTTTTGCCGAACCCGAAAATACCGCTGCTCGGCTCAGTAATAACTTCCATTACTACTTCTTTTTCTTCTTTTTGCAGTTGTTCCAGCCCGGATTTAAGAGCTTCTTCAATAGTTTTCCCCGTAGCCTCAATAGTGATCATTTGCTTTCTCCTTTTTTAAGGCGACCCATAATAAGCTGTTGAGCCATTTGGAAAATGTTTGAAACAATCCAATAAATTACCAAGCCGCTGGGAAAGGTTAAGCTGATCCAGCCGATAAACAGAGGCATGGCAACCTGCATTACTTTCTGTTGCGTCGCCTGCGGCCCCTCTCCGGAAGGCTGCGCACCGGTCATCTGCTTTTGGATAAAGAAGGTCGATACCGCCGATAAGACGGGCAGTATATACGTTCCGTCAGCTTCTCCGAGGCTGGGAAGCCAAAGAAAGCTTTGATACGCCGGATCATAAGGATATGAGCGAAGAGCATAGAAAATGGCCACAAGAAAGGGCATTTGAATCAGGATAGGCAGACACCCGGATAAAGGATTGATGCCCGTTTCTCTATAAAGCTTGCTCATTTCTTCCTGCAGTTTTTTTTGATTACCCTTATATTTTTTCTGTAATTCTTTAATCTTCGGCTGTAAAACCTGCATACCTTCCATTGAACGAATTTGTTTCGCCGTCAACGGGCTGAGTATGAGCTTTATAATAACCGTAAGCATAATAATAGCGAGCCCGTAGCTCGGATACCCCAGTGATTGCGTCAAAGCATAGCAATAATCAAGGCAGGTCGACATAAACCCGCCCAGTCCATCCATAATCCCGCTGAAAAAGCCCAAAAACCTCAACTCCTCAAGTCATAATCATTACATACGACGGCCTTTATTTCATCCGTCGTCTTACGTTACGGTACCGGGTCATAGCCGCCCTTATGAAAAGGGTGACACTTCAAAATACGTTTAACCGATAAAGTGATTCCTTTTATTACACCGTACTTTTGCAAGGCTTCTACAGCGTAAGCGGAACAGGTAGGATAAAAACGGCACCGCGGCAAGCTTAACGGAGATATACACATTTGATACAGTCGGATAAAAAAAATAAAAATATGCCTCATAGCCTACTTCTTTCGCAACACTCCTGCTTGTTTGAAAAGTCGCATAATCGTGCGTTCCGCATCGGCAAATCCGCCGTTCTTCAAGCGGACTCTGCCGATCAGCACCAGATCATAGCCGTCACACAATTCCGTCCTATGCAGGCGATATACTTCTTTCATGAGACGACGACAATAATTTCGTTCCACGGCACAACCGATTTTTTTACCCGTTACGAATCCCATTCGCACGGGTCGTTCCGGAGAGCGACGCATAACATACAACACAACCGCCCTGTCGACAAAAGACTTGCCGTATCTGTATACGAGTTGATACTCGCGATTTTTACACAAACGATCTTCTTTTCTCAACTCATACATACATCAAATTCCTAAACAGCAGCACTGGATAAACAGAAAAATCCCGTACGGACTTTTCTGTTCATCGTTTGCAGAGTTATTAAGCGGAAAGCTTCTTTCTGCCTTTCATGCGGCGTTTTTTTAAAACCATACGACCGCCTTTTGTCTTCATTCTTTCACGGAATCCGTGTGTTCTCTTTCTCCATAAATTATTAGGCTGAAAAGTCTGTTTCAAGTGAAACACCTCCTTTTGTGCAGAATATAATTAGCCCACACTATAACAGTGTAATTATACTCAATGCGTTCACTGCTGTCAAACAAAAAACCGTTATATTCCGTTGTTTTAACAACGCGTTTATATATTTACTGCCTATTCCATTTACACCTGTTTTAGTGTAAACTGTGGATATGTAAAAAAGACTTATTAACAGGTTATCAACAATTGTTGATAACTTTGTTTTTTTCATGAATTTCGCCAAGTATCTTTTTGCCCCGATTTTTTTCATCGAGTTATAAACATTACGCCTGTAAAGGTATTTTGTCTTAAAAAGAAAGGAATGTTATGGAAACGGTAGATATAACGAATTTATGGATAGAAATGTTGGATCGCCTGAAACAAACCTTACCGATACAAATCTACAATACATGGATTGAAACATCTCTCATTCCCTATTCTTTTGAAGATGACGTATTTACCCTTGATACAACAAATCATTTTATATGTTCTTTTATATCAAAAAAGTATACGAATCTGTTGGAAAATACGGCTTCTTCTGTCATTAAACGTCCCATCACGGTGCGCCTTATTCACAGTTCCGACAACCTTTCCGAAGAAAAATCTCCCAAGCCTGTCGTTTCCCATGACGATTCGGACAACACGTACTATCTGCCCGAACCGGATCATACACCTGTCGTTGACGCCGCTTCGTATAGATCCTCTCCTGACCCGGCGGATTCCTTAATACCGGCTGTTTCCGTTTCAATAACGCCTGCTTCCCGCTTTGCCGAAACGGGCGCTTACACCTTAAACAGCGCTTATACCTTTGATACCTTTGTCATCGGCAACAGCAATCGCCTCGCCCATGCGGCAGCTTTAGCCATTGCTGAAGCGCCGGCGAAAAAATATAATCCCTTCTTTATTTACGGCGGCAGCGGCCTCGGCAAAACTCACTTAATGCATGCCATCGGACACTATATATTAGAACATTTTCCTCATATGCGCCTTCGCTGTATTACAAGTGAAGATTTTGCAAACGAATTGATTCAATCCATCCAGGATAAAAGTTCCGAAAGCTTCCGTCAGCGTTATAGAAACATAGATATTCTCCTCGTCGATGATATTCAATTTCTGGAAAGCAAAGAACATACGCAAGAAGAATTTTTTCACACTTTCAACAAACTTTTAAAAGACCATAAACAAATGGTTTTTACGAGCGATCGCCCGCCGCAGGACATAAAGAAAATAGAGGATCGCCTCCGTTCCCGCTTTAAGGGCGGCACCGTCGTCAGTATAGAGCCTCCCGACTTGGAAACGCGAACGGCTATTCTTCGCAATCGCGCAAAAATGGAAAATATTCGGATTCAAAAGGAAGCTATTGACTACATTGCTTCCAATGTAAGCGAAAATATCCGCGAACTGGAAGGTGCTTTTATACGGGCACAAATGCAGGCTTCCGTAGAAAAATCACCTATTACGTTGGAACTGACACAGCGGGCGCTGAAAGAACTTGTTTCCGTAAAGAAAGAAAAAAAATATATTACCATCGACGAAATAACAAAAGTCGTCTGTACCTTCTATAAAGTAAAATACGAAGACCTGATGAGCAAGACAAAGACAAAAAATATTGCCTATCCGCGCCAAATAGCCATGTATTTATGCCGGGAACTGACGGACAATACATATCCTCATATCGGTACGGCTTTTAACGGCAGAGATCACACGACTGTCATGCACGCATGTACAAAAATATCAAATAATATAAAAAAAGATGAATCTTTTTTTCAGACAATAGAACAATTAAAGAATATGATCTTAAAGGTGGATAACTAAGAGAATAGGCTGTATACATACTGTTCTTACTTTTTTATCTTTTTCCATATTGTCAGTTTGTGGATATCCAAATTTCGAATACCCACAGTTTATACACATCTATAAATCAGGCCTCTTTAATGAAAATCTCACTTTTTCACAAATTCACAATACCTATTACTATTATTACTACTTAATTGAATTCCCAACTAATTTTATCATCATCTATAAAGGAGAATTTCCAATGAAACTAAAATTTCAAAAATCCGATTTTAACCAAGGCTTACAGGCAGTACAAAAAGTAGCTCAAAACAAGAGCAATAATCTTTCCGGCGAAAACGGTCTTTTAATAAAAGCCATGAACAATGTTATTGAGTTTCAAGCCAATGATTATGATATGGGGATTAAAATAATCGTTCCCGGCTTTATTGAAGAGGAAGGAGAAGTATTTCTTTGGGATCCGTATCTCTTTGAGCTGGCAAGACGTCTTGACGGTGACGAAGTAATATTGACAAAAGGTGATTCCGATTCACAAATGACTATACAAGGCGGTAAACTGACGTATAAGTATATGACCATGAATGTAGAAGATTTCATGGAAGTGGAAGTAGTGGAACAAGGATATGCACAGTTTATTACAGACAGCATTACCTTAAAAGAACTAATCGACAACACATCATATGCGTGCGCTACTGAAACGTCCCGTCCCGTTTTTACAGGTACTTTTATGGATGTTACGGATAAAACCTTCTCCATGGTCGCTACAGATACACATCGGCTGGCATTAAAGACGGTTCTTTTGGAACAACCCGTATCCGATACGGTTCAGGCCATTGTTCCCGGACGTCTGCTTGCAGAAGTGTCGCGTCAGCTGCCTGTAGATATTCCCGTTGCCGTAAAAGTTATGGTCGTTCGCAACTACCTGGCTGTTCAATTCGGAGATGTCTATATGAAAACGCGTCTTCTGGAAGGAACTTTTCCCGATTATAAACGCGTTATTCCGACGGAATTTCAAAACAGCATAAGTGTAAACAGAAATATATTTACACAAACTGTTGAACGCATTTCCATTGTTGCTAAAAATGCGCAATATAATGTTATTACTTTTGATATTAGAGACGGCCAAATAAAGATGACCAGTCAGGATCCGGACCATGGTGTCGTAGAAGATTCTGTGGACTGCGACTTGTTTGGTGAGGCTTTGAGCATTTCTTTCAACGGTAAATTTATTCTCGATTTATTGAAACACTGCCACAGTGACGAAATTATTCTTAAATGTAAAGAAAACAGTCCTATGCTGGTACAGGATAAAGGTGTGGACAACTGTGTCTTTGTCGTAACCCCTATGCGGACTCGGTAAGGAGTAACTATGAAAGATATTGGTATCAAAACGGAAAAAATACAATTGGATCAATTTTTTAAATGGGTCGATCTTGTGGAAATGCAAAGAGAAAACGGCTTTATTCCGGTGATGTTGTTACTCTCAAGGGGAACGGCACATATCGTGTTGTCGGAGAGGTATAAATGATAATTACCCGTCTTCGCCTGCAGGGGTTTAGAAACTATGAACATGCCGATATAACCTTTCCGCCGGCCATCGTCGTACTTTACGGAAATAACGGACAAGGGAAGACAAATTTACTTGAATCCTTATACACGGGCTGCATGGGCAGGTCCTATAGGGGTGCTGCCGATACGGATATGCTGCGGCAATGTGATGAGAAAGGCAGCGTTATCATTAATTTTTTCAGAAATAATGTGGAGCAGCAGGTCAAAATTATTTTATCCCGTTCCGAAAAGAAGAGCACGTATATTAACGAGACGAAGGTAAAGATTCGTGAGCTTTTCGGTACCTTGCAGGAAGTCCTGTTTTCACCGGATGATATTCAGCTCATTAAGGGAAATCCGTCCTTGCGGCGCCGTTTTATGGATATGGAAATAAGCCAGGTCAGTCCGTCTTATTATAAAACTCTCCTTCAGTATAACAGGGTTGTAACGCAACGGAACTTATTGCTTAAGAAAATGAAGTACGAAGGTTCTTTATCTCTGGAAGAATGGGATAGACAAATCGCTTTTTTTGCGGCGGAAATTGTAAAGAAACGATTGGAGTCATTACAAAAAATAAATTTTATGGCTCATGTCATTTATAAGAGGCTTACAGGAGGAAAAGACAGTCTTTCTTTGGCATATGTACAGCCTTATGAAAAAAAAGGGGAAGACTTTGATGATAAAATAAATCCTGATCGCTATTATCAGCTCTTACAGAATAATCTGAAAAACGACATTTATAGGGCGTCCACATCTATCGGGCCTCATCGGGACGATTTATTTTTCAATTCTTCCATAGGTTCGCTGAAACGATTCGGCTCACAAGGACAACAGCGGACGGCCGTCCTGGCCTTGAAAATGGCCGAACTGGAGTTTGTAAAATCCGAGCAGGGAGAATACCCGGTTCTCTTGTTGGACGATGTCATGAGCGAGCTCGATGAAGAGAGAAGAAATGCCTTGCTCGACTTCGTACATGCACGCATACAAACTTTTATTACAACCACCGACGCGTACCTTTTTCAAAATGAAAAAGAATGTTCCCTGTTTAAGGTCATGGACGGAACTTTGACTTATGAATAATAAAGAATCTCTACAAAAAGCAGGTACCTTTGTACAGGATGTACTGAAAAAGAATAATCTCTTACAGCCTTATAATCTCTACACGTTAAAGATTAAATGGCCCTGTCTTATGGGAGAAAAAATAGGCCGGTATTCATATATAAAGGAGATCCGTGACGGCATTATTACCATAGGCGTTTTAAATTCCGTATGGCTCAGTCAGCTTTTTATGTATAAGCGGCAAATCGAAGAAAGGCTTAATTCCTACTTAGGCGAAGCTTATGTTAAGGATATACGTTTTGTCAGTATCGGAAAAAAGCCTGTTAGGCAAAAAGCGTTTCTGTATGAAAGGGAAGAAAATATATTCGTTAACCTGTCCGCGGTTGCTCTTGATAAAAAAACTGTTGATGCTGTGAAAGAGAAGATAAAGGATTTTCCTGAAGCATTGAGGGAAAAATTGTTTAAACTGCATATAGCACGAGAGCGCAAAAAAATAATTTTAACGGGACACGGGTTTCGGCCGTGTCCCCGTTGCGGCAGATGGCTGCAAAAAACGGAAAAATGTTTATTTTGTCAGCTTGAGCGGGACCATGGAAAGAAAATAAAATTGACTGCTTTATTACAGGAAATGCCCTGGCTTACGTGGGAGGATATAATAAAAGAGTTCGGTCGGGACGAATGGACGGAAGAAATATATAATGACGTGCGGCGGAATTATATTTACAGACTTATTGAAAAGGTATATCACCAAGTGGATACAGCGGAAGATGACCTTTTTTTGGCCGTCTTGATTACACAGAAAAAACCGACGGATTTGACGGATTCTTTTATTATTAATATAGTCAATAAGTACAGGAGAAAGACATAATGTATCTTCATATAGGAGAAAATGAGGTCGTGCCGCTGGTTTCTTTAGTGGCTATGGTAAGACAGCATCCGACACGGCTGTGCAAGGCTAATCCGCCTGAACACTATGATAAGCCTTTTATTCCCGTCGGCGGAACAGATGAGAAAAAAATAAGGTCTTACATTATAACGGAAGATTATATCTACGGTTCGCCCATTACACTCGAAACACTCGTCAAACGGTATAAGGAATTGTTTTCCCGGTGTAATCAAATACTGTGGGATAAAAGGAGCTGCAATAATTGGTAAGTTTGCAGTAATGATGTATAATAAATTGATCATGAAACAGGAGGCTCACAGGTTTATGACTGAAAAAAAGAAAGGTTCTTACGGAGCGGAGCAAATACAGGTTTTGGAAGGGTTGGAAGCCGTTCGCAAACGACCGGGCATGTATATTGGCAGTACATCCTTGAAGGGACTGCATCATCTCGTTTATGAAGTCGTCGACAACAGCATAGATGAAGCATTGGCAGGCTTTGCCACGCATATTGAAGTTACTGTTGAAGAAGATAACAGTATTACTGTCATCGACAACGGTCGCGGTATTCCCGTCGCCATGCATAAAATCGGTAAACCTGCCGTGGAAGTCGTCTTAACGGTCCTTCATGCCGGAGGCAAATTCGGCGGTGACGGCTATCCCATTTCCGGCGGCCTCCACGGTGTCGGTCTTTCCGTTGTCAACGCTCTTTCGGAATACACGGAAGTCGAAGTGAAACGGGACGGCTTTTTGTGGGACATTTCCTTTATCCGCGGTTTGACGAAAGAGCCGTTGAAAAAAATTCGGCCTCTTGAGGCAGGGGAAGAAACGGGCACGAAAGTATATTTTAAACCGGACAATGAAATTTTCCCCGATACCGCTTATGATTTTGACGTCTTGAAGATTAGACTTCGCGAATTGGCCTTTTTGAATAAGGGTCTCACCATTACCTTGAGAGATAAGCGAAATGATAAAAAAGAAATATATCATTATGAAGGCGGTTTAAAATCGTTTGTCGAGTTTTTAAACGAAAATCGTACGGCCGTACACGGGACGGTTATCAACCTGGAAGGCATTAAGAATGATGTTATCGTCGATATTGCCCTGCAGTATAATGACGGGTATAGTGAAAATATACTTACCTTTGTCAACAATATTTTTACCGAAGAAGGGGGAACTCATTTAAGCGGCTTCCGTTCGGGCCTGACCCGTACCATTAATGATTACGGCAGGTCGGCAGGCATTATTAAAGAAGGTGAGGAAAACCTTTCCGGTGAAGATGTGCGCGAAGGGTTAACAGCCATTATCAGCGTCAAGGTTCGGGAACCGCAGTTTGAAGGACAGACGAAGACAAAGCTGGGCAACAGTGAAGTAAAGGGTATTGTAGACAATATTATTTCCGACGGGTTAAAAGAATTCTTTGAAGAAAACCCGACAGAAGCGCGCAACATCGTCAACAAGAATATCAACGCCGCTCGTGCCCGGCAGGCCGCCCGCAAAGCCAGAGAATTGACGCGCCGCAAAAATGCGCTGGAAATCAGCAGCCTCCCGGGCAAGTTGGCGGATTGCTCCGAAAAGAATCCGGACATGACGGAAATTTATCTCGTAGAAGGCGATTCGGCCGGCGGCTCGGCAAAACAAGGCCGCGACCGGAAATTTCAGGCTATTTTGCCCTTGCGCGGCAAGATTATAAATGTCGAAAAGGCCCGCCTTGACAAAATTTTGGCAAACGAAGAAATTCGCGCCATGATCACGGCCTTCGGTACGGGCATCGGCGAAGAATTCGATATTATGAAGCGCCGTTATGATAAAATCATTATCATGACCGATGCGGATGTCGACGGTGCACATATTCGCACACTCTTATTGACCTTCTTCTACCGTTTCATGAAACCGCTTATTACGGAAGGGCATGTGTACATTGCCCAGCCGCCGCTTTATCAGGTGCGCAAGGGCCGTTCCGTCTGGTATTTGTACACGGATGAAGAGTTGAAGAACAAGTTTATCGAAATCGGTACGGACAACGCTGTTGTACAACGTTATAAAGGTCTTGGCGAAATGAATCCGGAACAGCTTTGGGAAACGACGATGGATCCCCAGTTCCGAACGATGCTTAAAGTAGAGTTGGAAGATGCCGTTGAAGCGGATCGAATATTTTCCGTCCTTATGGGTGATAAGGTGGAACCGCGCCGTAAATTCATTCAGGAAAATGCCAAGAAAGTACGCAATCTCGACTTATAGTCGTAAGGAGTGGTACTATGCCAGCATTAGCTGAACGCACGAAAATTTTTAAAGATCCCGTCATTGCTCATATGTCGGTTCTTTCCGATAAATACGGTGCCGTTAATTTGTCCGCCGGTTTTCCCGATTTCCCGCCGCCCCGGCAAATTACGGAACGCCTGAAAACAGTTGCCGACAAGGGCCCTCATCAATACAGTCTGGATGCAGGCGCAGAAAATTTCAGACAGGCTTTGGCGGAATACCGTTTTAAATTTACAGGCCGCAAGCCGGATATAGATAAGGAAATCATTGCTACCTGCGGCGGAACGGAAGCCCTTTTTTCAGCTATTTTTACCATTATTAACCCGGGCGACGGAGTCATTATCTTTTCACCCTATTACGACGCTTATGAGACGGATGTTCTTCTGGCCGGCGGTGAACCCGTCTTCGTTTCCCTCCGCGGCGACGAGTTTACCTTTGATCCGGACGAATTGGAAGAGGCCTTTAAGCAAAGGCCCAAGGCTGTCCTTCTCTGCGATCCGTCCAACCCGTGCGGTAAAGTATTTTCCCTCGAAGAGTTGTCGTATATTGCCGAACTGATGCGTAAATACGATACCTTCGCCATTGTGGACGAGGTGTATGCCCATATTATTTATAAGCCCTTTACGTACACGTATTTTTCCGAATTGCCCGGTATGCATGAGCGCACCGTTTGCGTCGGGTCCCTGTCCAAGACCTTTTCCATTACAGGCTGGCGTGTCGGCTATATTATAGGTGCGGCACATATTGTGGGAGAAATAAAAAAACTTCATGCTTATTTGACCGTCAGCACGGCAAGCCCTTTGCAGGAAGCGGCCGTTGCAGGACTTCGCTTTGATCGTCAGTACTACGAAGAGCTGACGGAGCTTTATGCGAAAAAAAGAGACATTCTCATGGGCGGTCTTGATGATCTCCGTATTGCTCATACCATTCCGCAGGGTGCCTTTTACCTTCTTCTTGACATTTCCGAATACGGGTATACAAGTGATAAGGTTTTTTGTGAGGATCTTGTTTGCAAAGTGGGTGTCGGTGCCGTTCCGGGCTCCGTATTTTTTGCTGAAGACGTGCAAAAATATATTCGCCTTCACTTTGCAGTCAATGATGAAACGCTGTATAATGCCCTGAACCGGCTGGAGTCAATGAGAGAAAAAATGAGACGGACGTAATTTCAATAAGGAGAAGTGATTATTCTTGGATGTTTCCTTAGCGAAGCAGTTTCTCGTAATTTTGCTGCTCACCGTAGGCAACGGTATTTTTTCCATGCTTGAAATGTCTATCGTCAGCAGTCATCAATCCCGTTTGGAAGCGATGGCCGAAGAGGGCAACAAGTCTGCTGCCGTCGTCTTGAAACTGCGCGAAAATCCGAATAAAATGTTTTCCACCGTCCAATTCGGTATGACGCTGGTCAGCTTGCTGACCGGTGTTTACGGCGGTACGGAAATGGCCGGCCCTATGTCCGAATATGTGGCCCTCATTCCGGAACTCAAGCCGTATGCGTACACCGTCAGTTTGACAGCCATTGTAGTCGCCATTACGTATTTGACGCTCGTTCTCGGCGAGTTGGTTCCCAAGCGCATTGCGATCGACAGCCCGGAGAAAATCGCCTGCTTTCTGGCCGGCCCTATGCTTCTCTTTTCCAAGCTCTGTACGCCCCTTGTCGGGATTCTTTCCGCGTCGACGGCTTTCGTAACCAAACTCATCGGCGCCAATAACCCCGAAGTTCAGCCCGTTACGGCCGATGAAATTCGGCTTCTTTTGGAGCAGGGCGCCGAATTGGGTGCCTTCGGCAAGGAAGAACCGAAGCTGGTGGAGCGCGTGTTTCGTCTTTCCGATATGGATGCCGGCGATATTATGACGAACCGCACGCAAATAGACTGGATTGATTTGGAAGACGACGAAAGTCGTATCATGAAGGCTCTCGTTTCTTTTCATCACGTCAATATTCCCGTCTGCCGCGGTTCCATTGACGAATTCGTCGGTATTGTATCCCTCAACAAGGTATTCACGCAGTATTATAAGGCCGTAACCTCGGGCCGCCACGTTTCCATTCGCTCACTCCTGGAACATTCCTGTCGTCGTCCCGAATACATTCCCGAATCCATGGACATTATGAAAGTAGTCCATATCTTTCAGGAAAAAGGCATACATGAGGCCGCTGTCCTTGATGAGTACGGCAATTTAAGCGGGATCCTGTCGGTACATGATATTTTGGAAAAATTGGTCGGTATCATGCCTGTCGGTGAAGAAGAAAAGGCGGAGGAAGCTAATAAAATCGTACAGCGCGGCCTGAATGAATGGCTTGTAGACGGTCTCGTGTCCATAGAAGAATTTAAGGATTTCTTTCAGATTGACGACGATTTGCCGGAAGAAGATGAAGACCTCTATAAGACTCTCGGCGGTCTTGTAACCTACGGTGTCGGTCGTATTCCGCGAGAGCTGGATATCTATAAGTGGAAAAATTTTACCTTTGAAGTCATCGATATGGATAATCTCCGTGTCGATAAAATCCTTATAAAAAGAGAAGAAGAAAAAGAGACGCAAGAAGAGTGAAAACCCGGTACGGATTCAACCTGTACCGGGTTTTTACATATCCTTATTCATCTTTTACGGAACGGAGGAAGAGAGTTTCCAAGCATTTCCTCGGATCCTTGTGGTCGTGCGTTATGTCATAGACAGTACGGCTGATGGGAAGCTCAACGCCGTATTTTCGGGAAAGCGCAATAAGGGCTTCGGCCGTATAAACGCCTTCGGCCAGCTTGGAGAACGGTGCATGCGTAATGAAATTTTCGCCGAAACGACGGTTATTGCTGTATGCCGAGAAGAGAGTCGCTTCGTAGTCGCCCAAATGAGAAAGGCCGTAGACCGTCATCTTACAGCCGCCCATGGCTTCGATAAGGCGGGACAGCTCGCTGGTTCCCCGTGCCATGAGTGCCCCTTTCAGGCTGCCGTAGCCGAGGCCGTCAAGCATGCCTGCGGCAATACCCATAACATTTTTTGCGGCCGCGCCGATTTCCGTACCCAAGAGATCACGGCCGTAGTAGAAACGGATGAGCGGGCTTGTCAATTGCTCTACAAGTGACCTCGTCAGTTTTATGTTATCCGACGCTATGACCATACAGTTGGGCAGACCCCGAATAAAATCCTGCACGTGGCCCGGCCCGACCCAGACGGCGAGAGGAACGTCCCTGCCGAGCTCTTCCCGTCCTACGGCGGTCAGTGTTTTGCCTGTGCCTATTTCGAGCCCTTTCATGCAGAGGAGAATGGGCTTTTTTCTTATGGCTTTATGACTGTTCAGTTGCCTTGCCAGACTGCGAAATTCCTGTGCCTTAATGGAAATGACGCACATATCTGCCGTCTTTACGGCCCGGGCCAGGTCGCTTGTGAGCGTAACTTCAGGCGGCAGCGTCAGGTAATCGTTTTGCCGTGTTTCTTTGAGGCGTTTTAAATTAGCCGACGACTCACGGCCCCACAAGGTGACGGTATGACCGATATGATTGGCGTACCAGCCGTGAAAACTCCCCCAGCGGCCGCAGCCTAAAACGGAAACATTCATATCCTTTTAATTCCTCTCATCCAACATATAGTAACTTTATTATAACATAAGGGGCAGGCCCGCAAAAAAACGCCCGATGAAAGGGCGTTTTCAGTGATCCTGTACTTATAACGCGGCAATAACGGCCTGTGCGTATTCTTCCGTTTTGGCACTGCCGCCGAGATCGGGCGTAAGTGTTATTCCCGCCGCGAGGACCGTATTGACGGCACGGCGAATATTGCCGGCAATCGTTTTTTCGCCTATATATTCGAGGAGCATACATGCCGACCAAAGGAGAGCCGTCGGATTGGCAATGTGTTTGCCTGCAATGTCCGGGGCACTGCCGTGGACTGCTTCAAACATGGCATAGTTTTCGCCTATATTCATGGAAGGCAAGAGACCGAGGCCGCCGATGAGGCCGCTCGTCAAATCGGAAATAATATCGCCGTACAGATTGGGTGTGACGATGATATCGAATGTTTCCGGCCGCATTACGAGCTGCATGCATACATTGTCGACGATTTTGTCGTCGCTCTTAATGTCCGGAAACTCCGCCGCGATTTCCTTGAAAACGGATAGGAAAAGGCCGTCGCTCAACTTCAAAATATTCGCCTTATGGACACACGTCACCTTGTGCCGCTTTCGTTCCCTTGCGTAACGGAAAGCGTCGCGAATAATCTTTTCGCTTGCCTTGCGCGTAATAATTTTGGTTGCGTGTACCGTGTCCGCGTCGATTTGCTCCTCTATCCCGACATAGAGATCTTCCGTGTTTTCGCGGAAGGTTACGATGTCGACGTTCGGGAAGGGCGTCGGCACGGCAATGTTCGATTTTGCCGGCCTGATATTGGCGTATAGGTTGTATGTATTGCGCAGCGTCACGTTGAGCGAGCGAAAGCCTTTGCCGACGGGTGTCGTAATGGGCGACTTTAAAAGAATATGAGTTTTTTCAAAGGAGGCGAAGGCCTCGTCCGAAATGAGGGCGCCATGTTGTTCATATTCGGCCGCGCCGACATTGAAGCGCTCATAGTCCAGCGGCGCCTTGGCGGCCTGTAAAACGGAGATAACCGCATCCGTAATTTCCGGGCCTATGCCGTCTCCTTTGAATACCGTGATCGTTTTCATCCTTACCTGTCCTCTCTGCGTACATACGAGACCAAATCTCCGACATATTTCGTTGCCGGACGCATGATCCGCCCGTCGTACAGTTTGTTTTCAATATTGTGAGCCAGCCAGCCGACGAGACGGCTGACGACGAAGAGGGGCGTATACAAATCGCGGGGAATGCCGAGCATATGATAGCAAAATCCGCTGTAATAGTCGACATTACTGCAAATATCCATGCCCGTGTCTTTGCCGATTTCCTCTTTCGCAATGGTTTCAAAGCGGCGATAGAAGTCAAAGTCCTTCGCAAGGCCCTTTTTGGTAGCTACTTCACCGCAGTATTCACGCATGATTTCGGCGCGCGGATCCGACAGCGTATAGACGGCGTGGCCGAAGCCGTAGACGAGGCCGTTCGATTCGGGGAAGGATTTATTGAGGATGTGCTTTATTGTTTCCCGGATTTGCTTGTCCGTCGCGTCCAGACCGATGGCGGCAATAATCCGTTCCATCATTTGCGACGTTCGCACGTTGGCCCCGCCGTGTCGTGCCCCTTTCAGAGCGCCGATGGAGCTGGCCATGGTCGAGTAAATGTCCGTATCCGTCGACGCGACGACGACATTTGTAAAGGTTGAATTCGTACCGCCGCCGTGATCGGCGTGGAGGAAGAGGAGTAAATCGAGAAGGTGTGCTTCCGCTTCCGTAAAGGAACTGTCCGGTCGCAACATGGAAAGAATGTTTTCGGCCGTCGAGTAATCTTTGCGCGGATAGTGTATAATCAAGCTGTGTCTGTTATAGTAGTGTACTTTAGACATATAAGCATAGCAGGCGATGGACGGGAGCTTGCCCATAATGTTCAGGCCCTTGCGCAGAGTTTGGTAGACGTCCGTGTTGTCCGGGTCCTCGTCGTAGTTATAGAGCGTCAGTAAAGCGTGCTGCAGCTTGTTCATCAGGTTTTTTCCGGGCATACGGAGCAGGTTCATTTCTAAAAAATCGTCGGGCAGCTCGTACGACTCCTGAATGATTTTACAAAAATCATCCAGCTCTCTCCGGTTCGGCAGGTAGCCGAAGAGGAGGAGGAAACAGGCTTCCTCGTAGAGATAACCCGTATAGGCGTCGTTTTTGACGAGATCAAGAATATCGATGCCCCTGTAGTACAGGGTGCCGTCACAGTTGACCTTGACGCCATCCGCGTCGCGGCGATAGCCGACGACATCGGCAATGCGCGTCAGGCCGACGAGTACGCCCGTGTGGTCCTCGTTCCGCAGACCGCGTTTTACGCCGTGCTTTACATACAAGTCTCTGGGTATTTGCGTGTAGTTTTGTGATTTGCCGTAAAATTGGGCTAATTGAATATTTCGGTCCATGCCGAAGACTCCCTTTTTATAAATATTTTTCACTAATTATAAATATACAACCGAAAAAGGATTGGAAAGCCGTGCTGTTACATATGAGCTATTATAGCATAAAAATAATATCTGTAAAAAGAATATCTCATTGTAGAATATATGGCCGCATGTTTTTTGTGCAGACCTGAATATGATATAATATAACTCGTATTCTCAGTAAATTTTACAATGTAAAAACGAATTGCGCAATTACTAAAATAAAGTATGACCAACACGCCCGTGAAGGAGGAAGTGCTATGATTAAATTGTATGACGGCGGCGCCTATGTCATCAACGGCTCGCGCATTGTGCCCGAACCGGAGATGACTGCGGAACAGGCCCCGGCCGGCACGGATATAGAAAAAGAGGAAGCCCGTAAGGGAACCATTGCCCATGATATTTTGATGAGCCACAACACGTCCGACTCGACGGAACGGCTGAAAATAAAATTTGATGCTATGGCCTCGCATGATATTACCTTTGTCGGCATCATTCAGACGGCCCGCGCGTCCGGCATGGAGCGTTTCCCTCTGCCCTATGTCCTCACAAACTGTCATAACTCCCTCTGTGCCGTAGGCGGCACGATTAACGAAGACGATCACGTCTTCGGCCTTTCGGCGGCCGGGAAATATGGCGGCATCTTTGTTCCACCTCACCTTGCCGTTATTCACCAGTTCATGCGGGAGAAGTTCGCCGCCTGCGGTAAAATGATCCTCGGCTCCGACAGCCATACGCGCTATGGCGCTCTCGGTACGATGGCTATGGGTGAAGGCGGCGGTGAGTTGGTCAAACAGCTTCTCTGCGACACGTACGACATTTCCTATCCCGGAGTCGTCGGCGTCTACCTTGACGGCGCGCCCAATCCTGCCGTCGGTCCTCATGACATAGCTATTGCCCTCGTCGGCGCCGTCTTTAAGAACGGTTACGTCAAAAACAAGGTTATGGAATTTATCGGTCCCGGCGTAGCGGCCATGTCTACGGATTTTCGCAACGGCGTCGACGTCATGACGACGGAAACGACCTGTCTCTCGTCGGTCTGGCGTACGGATGCCGACACGAAGGCCTATTTGGAGCTTCACGGCCGCGGCGACGAGTATCGCGAGCTGAATCCTGCGGATCTTGCTTATTATGACGGCATGATTTATGTTGACTTGAGCAGGATTAAACCCATGATCGCCATGCCCATGCATCCGAGCAATGCTTTCACCGTTGACGAGTTGAACGCCGATACGGCCGATATTTTGCATGATATAGAAGAAAATATAAAAAGGCGTTTTGATGACAAAGTAGTACATATCAGCCTGAGCGATAAGGTTAAGAACGGCAGACTGCACGTGCAACAGGGCGTCATTGCCGGTTGTGCAGGCGGTAACTATACGAATATCATGGCTGCCGCTCACGTTCTCAAGCATGTAGGCCTTACGAATGACGTTTTTACACTCGACCTCTACCCGTCATCTCAGCCGGTCTGCCTTGACCTGCTTCGTAAGGGCACCGTTGCGGACCTTGTCGCAGCCGGGGCCGTCATGAAGACTGCTTTCTGCGGACCCTGTTTCGGTGCCGGCGATACGCCGGCGAACAACGCCATCAGCATTCGTCACACGACGCGCAACTTTCCGAACAGAGAAGGCAGTAAACCCGGCAGCGGACAGTTTTCCGCCGTTGCCCTCATGGATGCCCGTTCCATCGCCGCAACAGCCGCAAACGGCGGTATTTTGACGTCGGCAGAAGGCTATTTCGATGATTATAAGGAGCCCGTATACGATTATGACGATTCGCCCTATGCCAATCGCGTTTACTACGGGTATAATAAGGGGGACGACCGGATACCACTCGTTTACGGCCCGAATATTAAAGACTGGCCGGAACAGGAAGCCTTGGCCGACTCAATTTTACTTAAAGTATGTTCCAAAATTTTAGACCCCGTCACAACGACGGATGAGCTCATTCCCTCGGGAGAAACGTCGTCGTACCGCTCCAACCCGCTCGCCTTGGCGGAATTTACCCTTTCCCGCCGCGATCCGGACTACGTCGGCCGCGCCAAGGCCGTTCGTGAGTTGGAAGATAAGCGCAGGGCCGGTGATCTGGATGATGAACTGGCGGCTGTCTATGATATCCTGGAAAAGAAAGTCGGCAGGCTTGACCGTGCAACCGTTGAAGTGGGCAGCATGATTTACTGTATCAAGCCCGGCGACGGATCGGCGCGGGAGCAGGCTGCCAGCTGTCAGCGCGTACTCGGCGGCTTGGCCAATATTTGCAGGGAATACGCCACCAAACGGTACCGCTCTAACGTCATCAACTGGGGTATGCTGCCCTTCCAAATGAAAGAGGACGCAAACTTTTCCGTAGGCGATTACATTTACGTACCTCATGTGCGCTCAATTCTGAACGGCAATATGGACGATATTGCAGCTTATGTTGTCAGCGGCGGTGACGTGTCGAAAATTTCGCTCTATATTACGGCTCTCACTGCCGAAGAGCGGCGGATTATTCAGGCCGGCTGCCTGATTAACTTTAATCGCAGCCGATAAATGAGATTTTCATGCCGTGGAGGGGGAAAAGTATGAAATTCGTGAAAATGCACGGTCTCGGCAATGATTTCGTATTCATTGAAGAGAAGAATAATAAAGACAAGAACTATGCCGACGCGGCGCGGCGGCTCTGCGACCGCCATACGGGCGTCGGCGCCGACGGCCTCATCGTCGTTGACGACAGTGACGTGGCCGATGTGGCCATGCGTATTATTAATGCCGACGGCAGCGAGGCGGAAATGTGCGGCAACGGCATTCGGTGCTTTGCCAAGTACGTCTACGATACGGGGATTATGCAAACGGATACGTTTACCGTAGAGACGGGTGCCGGCATTATGCGGCCGAAAATCGCCGCGCTCACGGACGGCAAGGCCGAGCTCGTCACGATTAATATGGGCAGACCCGTTTTTGAGCGCAATGCTATCCCCATGACGGGAAAAGACGGGACCGTCATCAATGAAACTCTCGTCGTAGACGGCAAAACCTATAAGATTACCGCCCTTCTTCTCGGCGTGCCCCATACGGTAACGTACGTCGGCGATCTTGCGTCCGTAGACGTGACCGGTCTGGGTCCGCTTTTCGAGCATCATCCGGACTTTCCCAAGAAAACGAACGTCAACTTTACACAGGTCATAGACGATAAGACTGTTGCCGTACGCACGTGGGAACGCGGTGCCGGCGCGACTCTGGCCTGCGGCACGGGCTCGTGCTCGGCAGCGGTGGCGTCCTACCTGAACGGCTATACGGGCCGCAGCGTTGACGTGTGCCTCGCCTTGGGTACCTTGCACATCGATTACGATGAAAACGACGGCAACGTCTACATGACGGGGCCGGCTTCCGTATCCTTTACCGGCGAAATAGAGGGTTGACATGATACGTCACGACAAACTGTACAGGGCGACGTTCGTCGAGCGGCCGAACCGATTTATCGTGCGTGCCGACCTGGACGGAGCAATCGTTACCTGTCATATGCCCAACCCGGGCCGCCTGTGGGAGCTCCTCTTCCCGGGGACGTCTCTTATGCTGCGCAAGGCGCCGGCCGATTCGGGCCGCAAGACAGCTTACGACGTCATAGGCGTCTTTCGCGACGACGTGCCCGTCCTCATGGACACGCAGTACAATAACGACGTGGCATCCGCGCTCATTGCGCGCAAGCTCATTCCGGGCTGGGAATCGTGGTCCGTTCTGCGCCGGGAGGTGACCGTTGAAGGAAGCCGCTTCGATTTGCTTCTGCACAGAGACGATGAGCTCTTCTTCGTTGAAGTGAAGTCGTGTACACTCTTCGGCAGAACGGGTGCCATGTTTCCCGATGCCGTCACGGAACGGGGGAGAAAGCACTTACTTCACCTTGCCGTCCTGCAGGAACGGGGGTATCGGACGGGACTCCTCTTTCTCGTCCAGTGGGATCGGGCGGCCTGGTTTCTGCCGGACTACCACACGGACCCGGCTTTTGCCGACACCTTTGCGGCCGTACAGGACAAGCTTGACTGGAAGGCTTTTTCCGTTGCCTGGGACGAATATTTTTCCTTGCCTCGACCGGGGCGGGAGCTCATCTATCCCGGCCATATTCTCAAGCGGGAAAATCACGACGGCGGCGACTATATGGCCGTCCTGCATGTGAAGCGGGAAACGGCTTGTGAAGTCGGTTCCTTGGGACGCCTGACCTTTTCGCCCGGCTACTACGTGTACGTCGGCTCGGCAAAAAAGAACTTGGCTGCCCGACTGGCGCGGCACAGCCGCGTGCGCAAAAAGATGCACTGGCATCTCGATTACTTGCGCCGAATTGCCGACATTACGGCGACTGTTCCCGTCCGCACGGTTGACGATTTGGAGCATGACTTGGCGCGGCGCTTGGAGAAAATCGCCGTCTCGTCGGTGGAGCGCTTCGGCTGCACCGACTGCGGCTGCGCGTCGCACCTTTTTTATTTTCACGAAAATCCCGTTCACTACCGACCATTTATGAATGTTGTTGAAGACTTTCGCATTAATCGGCTGCAACAGTTTATATAACAGCTTTCGGGAAGGAGAACAGACATGGATAGAACGGCAGCTTTAAGCCTTTTACAGAAGTATAATCAAGAACCTTTTCACATTCTGCATGCACTCACGGTGGAAGGCGTCATGAAGTGGTACGCCTGCGAACTCGGTTACGGCGGCGATGCTGACTGGTGGGGCCTCGTCGGTCTTCTGCATGACGTGGATTTTGAAAAATACCCGGAAGAACATTGCAAAAAGGCGCCGGCTCTCCTGGCGGAAGTCGACGCATCGCCCGAGTTTGTCCATGCCGTTTGTTGTCACGGTTACGGTATTTGCGTTGACATCGAACCGGAGCACTTGATGGAAAAAATCCTTTTTGCCGCCGACGAACTGACGGGCCTTATCGGCGCGGCCGCGAAGATGCGTCCCTCGCAGAGCACGCAGGACATGGAAGTAAAAAGCTTGAAGAAAAAATTTAAAGATAAAAAATTTGCCGCCGGCTGCTCCCGTGACATTATTACGCAAGGAGCGCAGCGCCTCGGCTGGGATTTGACGGAGCTTATGGAAAAGACCATTCTCGCCATGCGCGCCTGCGAAGACGACGTGCGCAAAGAATATACGGCCCTTACGGGAGCATAACTGTTATTTGAAGGAAAAGTCATATGGAAGAAACATCTCTCTTTACAACAAATGCGGTGCAGCAGCCCTTGGCGGCGCGTTTGCGGCCGCAGACTCTGGACGACTTTATCGGCCAACGTCACTTGCTCGGCGAAGGAAAAATTCTGCGGCGCCTTATCGAAAACGACACGATTGCGTCCATGATCTTTTGGGGGCCGCCCGGCGTCGGCAAGACGACGTTGGCCCGGATTATCGCGCAGCGCACGAAGGCGGCGTTCATCGACTTTTCCGCTGTCACCGGCGGCATTAAGGAAATTCGTCAGGTTATGCAGCAGGCCGATGAAAACCTACGCTTCGGCGACAGGACGATTCTCTTCGTCGACGAAATTCATCGTTTCAATAAGGCACAGCAGGATGCCTTTCTTCCCTTCGTGGAAAAAGGCAGTATCACGCTCATCGGTGCGACGACGGAAAATCCCTCCTTTGAAATAAACGGCGCGCTTCTCTCGCGCTGCAAGGTCTTTGTTTTGCAAGCCCTGTCTGCAGACGATCTCGTCGTACTCCTGCGCCGCGCTTTGCAGGAGCCGGCAGGCTTCGGCATGCGGGAAATTAACATTGCGGACGACCTGCTCGGGGTGATTGCGGGCTTTGCCGACGGCGATGCCCGTGCGGCGCTGTCAACTTTGGAAATGGCCGTCCTCAACGGTGAACTCGAGGGCGATACGTTGAAGGTGACTGAAGAATCGTTGGAGCAGTGCATTTCCAGGAAATCCCTCTTGTACGATAAAAAGGGGGAAGAGCATTACAATCTTATTTCGGCCCTGCACAAGTCCATGCGTAATTCCGACCCGGATGCAGCCGTTTACTGGCTGGCCCGCATGCTTGAGGCCGGTGAAGATCCGCTTTACGTGGCGCGCCGCGTTGTCCGCTTTGCCGCCGAGGACGTGGGTCTTGCGGATCCGCGTGCCTTGGAATTGGCCGTTGCGGCATATCAGTCCTGTCATTTTCTCGGCATGCCCGAATGCAACGTTCACTTGACGGAAATTGTCGTGTATCTTTCGTTGGCGCCCAAGTCGAATGCTATGGAAACGGCCTATTTGGCGGCGCGTAAAGATGCGCTTGAGCAGATTGCCGAACCCGTACCGCTGCAGATTCGCAATGCGCCGATAAAACTGATGCAAGACTTGAATTACGGTAAAGACTATGAATATGCTCACGATAACCCGGCCGGTCTGACAACCATGCAGTGCCTGCCCGATTCCCTGGCTGGAAAAGCATATTACGTGCCGACCGGACGAGGCCTGGAAGAGCGGTATAAGGACCGTTTGGAAGAAATTAAGGCATGGAAGAAGGCGCACGGAGCGAAGAAGTAATGAAGCGGAAAACACTCTTCGGCAAAGATTATACGGACAAAGAATATATAAAAGTTTTCTTTTATCTTCTCATCGGCGGTTCGGCAGCCGTTTTGGAATGGATTTTATTTTATTTCCTTTACCGTGCTTACGGAGCTCTGCTTCAGGATGTCGGCCCTACGGAGCCCATTTTGGCGGCAACGGCTACGGCTTTTTCCATCTCGACGGTCTATCACTATGTATTGGGCAACATCTTCGTCTTTGAAAGCGGTCGGCGCTACGGCAGGCGGGCCGAAATATCCCTCGTCTTTCTCGTCAGCGGCATGGGGCTTTTGTGGAATCTCCTCCTCATGTGGCTCTTTACCTCGCAGCAGGTGTTTGCTTTGGCGCCGGTGCCGGCCAAAATGTTGGCAAGCGCCGTCGTGACCGTGTGGAACTATTTATCCCGTAAAAAGTGGATTTTTTAAGCGTTATAAGACGGAACCGTAAGATTGGCATGCAAGCACAAAGCCCCACGGCAAGATAACTCTCGCCGTGGGGCCTTGTTTCTCTAACAGAGTATGTTTGCAATGTTTATTCCGTTTGTTTATCCTTCGGCCGGAATATGGGAACCGTACACATCGCGATAGTCATTATTTTCCTTATCGTCGTCATTGTTGACACGTACGCGCTCTACCTTGCTTCTGTCATTGTCTTTTCCGGAAATACGGTCTACACGGATTCGGTCTGCGCGAATCCGGCGCAATTCCGGTTCGAACTCATTCATTGCCTTGTCCATCGTGTCGTCAACAGGAGCTCCGTTCTTCAATGCCCTGTAAAGGAGCGTCGCAAATTCATACCGTGTCATAGAACGGTCGCCTCCGAAGGTACCGTCAGGATACCCTTGGATAAGGCCGTTGCCGGCAAGGACGCGAATATACTCATAAGCCCAATGGTTTTCCGGCACATCGGGAAAATCCTTGGTCTTGCTTGTATCCAACAGGCCGAGGACGGCATTCAGCCGATCGTTCATATCCTCTATCTGTTTGCGAAGCTCTTTGTTGTCGGCCTTCAGATCGACAATTTCCTTGGCCATAGCCACCTTGGAGGTGGATACATGATTGCCCTGACCCAGCTTCAGGCTGATACCGGCGTTGACCATATTTTCACCGCCGCCGAAGCTGCCGCCGACGGACAGCATCGTGTCTTCATTGGGACGGTAGAAAGCGCCTACCGACACGGCGTTGGCGCCGCGGTAATTGCCGTAACCCGCTGCGAAATCCCACTTGTCGTCCGGATCGAAATCCAGCGGATGGAGAGCCGCCAATGCCGCCGCTCCCGCGCCGACTCGGTCAAGACGGTTGTCCAGCCTGTTCACTTTGCCGCTGATATTCGTCACATTGTTCGTGATGTTCTGTACGTCATTCTTTACGGCGTGGAGCTGGCTGCCGTTTACGGCATCCGTGGAAGTGCTGCTGACTTCTCCGGCCGCCACACTCGTGATCTTCTTGCCGCCCGCATCGATTCCGGTCGTCGTCATGGACGGGCCGCCGGCGATCGTCACGCCCGTATTGCTGACCTTCGTATTGCCGGTCTTGACGCTGCCGTCACTGCCCAGGTCGATGTTCTTGGCAAGCTTCAGGTTCAGTTTGCCGTCCTTGGCAATAACGCCGATATTGTTCGCCGAAGCCGTATCCGCTTCACTGACACCGCCGGTGATACCTAGCGTTTCGCCCGAATTCTTGGTGACGGGACTGCCCGAATCTCCCGCAAAGGTCAGATTACCGCTTCCGCCGGGGCCTACAAGGCCGCTCACATCAACCGTGTATTTGGTGGAATCATTACGCGTGAATTCGAGTTTCTTCGTGGTTGAATTGTACGTGCCGCTTGTCGTATACGTATCCTTGGCATTAACCGTATAGACCGTATGGTTATCGGGACCGGCAGTTGTCTTATCGACATTCACATTATTTCCACCTTTTACTTCCATATTGGCGGCCGTCGTCGCCGTTGACTGAACCTGTTTCAGCTGTGCTACGTTGACGGCGTCCGTATCCTGCGCGCCTGCCGCCACGCCCGTAATCTGACGGGTCACATTGTTTGCCGCATCACCGACGGAAACGGCCGCCTGTGTGGCCTTCCATGTGGAAGACGCATCGGACGAAGCCCCGCCGGTTTTGGGATCATAGCCTGCAGCACCGGCTGCGGTAGAAGCTATGGAGCCGAAGCCGAGAGCTACACCGCCGGCCGCGGTCACATTGGCATTATGGCCGATGGCTACGGCATTTGCCACGCTCGTCGTAATGGTGCTGTCTCCGGAGCCCAGAATGATGCTGTTGTTGGCGTGGTTGGTAAGTTTCCGCTTGTTGCCCATCACGAGGGCATCATCCGTGTCTTCCACCGTGTTTTCGGAACCGATGACGGATACATGATTAACGTTGGTCGCCGTATTTTTGTAACCGTCGATCATATTGTACTTGCTGACAG
>UMHT01068015.1_pt1 | contig 50854 bp, 53 predicted proteins | sample 1965601 | NCBI WGS metagenome assembly UMHT01 (sample SAMEA4836105, study PRJEB28245) | human gut metagenome | biome: gut microbiome; material: fecal sample | place: Denmark | collected 2008 | reverse complement strand
TATTACCAATTGTTGGCACAACTACTCCGTAACTACGGAATTCCTGCCGCCTTTCATACGGATGGGCGCACCGTCTTTCAATACAAAAAAGCCGGCGTTCGTTCTACTCCAAACGATACACCGACTCAATTTACTTATGCCTGCCAAACCTTAGGCATTGCCGTTCGCCCTTCCTACTCGGCTCAAGCTCAAGGCAAGGTGGAACGCCTGTTTCAAACATGGCAGTCACGCCTGCCTATTGAGTTGGTAATGGCAGGCGTTTCTACCATAGAAGAAGCCAACCGGTTCATGTCCACTCAGTTCCTACCTTCGTTTAATGAACAATTTGCTTCTCCCGTTCATCCTACCATGTCCGTCTTTGAAGAGCAACCTTCCGAAGAACGGATTAATTTGACGCTGGCCGTGTTAACGCCGCGAACGGTAGACGCGGGCCATGCGATTGCGTACAAAAACAGGTATTACCGGTTTATTAAAAAAGACGGTACACAAGCGTTTCTGCGTAATCACCAAAAAGTATTGGTGATTTGTGTATTGGACGGAACGTTATTTGCGTCCTGCCGCGAAGAAATATACGCCCTTGAGCAGATTGCCGATCACAAAGCCTTTTCTTCTGAATTTGACAGCGCCACAAAACCGCCCAAAGCCCCTAAAGCTCCGTATATACCGCCGATGTGGCACCCCTGGAAGATGGACAAATTCAGACAGTTTGAAGAACATCGCCTGCAATATGTTTACAGCTTCCCCGAAGCCTGCTGCACGACAGATCCCTTTGCCAATTCTTTAGAGTGATCGCCGCCAATGTTTGGCATTTTGGTATGTCAATTTCATTTGCGCTTGACAGCACGAACCTTGAGTTTTCTCTACAATTCAAGTGTTTTTTTTAATTTTTCCGCCGGCAGGATCTTGTAAATAAACGCCCCCAAGACTGCACCGACAATTGTGTTCGGCAAGAAGGCGAAGATGAAGAAAAAGAGCGTCGCCGTTTTTGAGCCGAGTATGAATGCCGCAAGAGGATAGGAAACAATACCGCCTATAAATCCCGTACCGACGATTTCCCCGGCGACGGCGGCCCATACCTTGCCGCTTCGCTCATAAAGAAGGCCTGATAAGACGGCACCGAACATACTGCCCGGATAGGCCAGTATGGTGCCCATGCCCAAGGCAATGCGCAAAGAGGAAATACAAAAAGCGCTCGCAGTCCCGTAACGCCAGCCTAAGAACAGAGCGGCGAGAACATTGAGGGCATGTTGGAACGGAAAGGTCTTCGCCGCTCCCAAAGGAATGGAAAATGGAGCCAACAAAATACCGACGGCAATAAATAAAGCCGTTAAAGCAAGTTTTTTCAGTGCTTTGGAATCATTCATCTTCTGCCACGACCTTTCCGCTTGAAACCAAGGTTTCACTGTTTAATGTATATATTTCATCCATCAAGAGAGCGTGCAGCGTTCCCGGCCCCGTACCGAGCCGTCCGGCCACAGCCCTCTCACCGGCAATTCCCATGGAAAGGATACCTGCCAGCGCTGCCGTAAAGGGATCGGTCACTGCGGCGTATGTGCCGATCAGGGCTGTCGTCATGCACCCTGTTCCCGTTACATAGGGTAAAAGCGGGGTACCGTTTTTGCAGTAAAGTGTTCGCTTGCCGTCGGAGACGATATCGACGGCACCCGTTACGGCAATGACCGCTCCCAAGGTTGTGCTGAGTTTCCGTATGCCCGCACTGTCGGCCTCTTCTTTATCATCGCTGTCGACGCCCGGATTTACGCCGCTCTTGCCGCCGGCGGCAAGAGCTTGTATTTCGCTCGCGTTGCCTCGAATGACCGCAACAGGATAGTTCTTTATGATGCCGCCGGCCGCCCCCGTCCGCCAAGCCGTACCGCCCGCACCGACCGGGTCTAGGACGATGGGAGTGCCGTATCGTGCGGCCGCAGCAGCAGCAACATGCATAGCTTCAAGTGTGTGTTCCTGCAGAGTACCCAAGTTAAGGACGAGAGCATCCGCAGCCGCCGCCATTTCGGCCACTTCCCGGATACTGCAGGTCATTGCCGGCCTGCCGCCGACGGCCAGAGTAATATTGGCACAATCATTGACGGTTACCACATTCGTCAATTCATGAATAAGCGGTCTGCGGCTCCGTACTTCTTCCAGGGCCGTACCTGCAGCCTCTAATATGAAACCTGCCATCTTACTCACCTGCAGGCAGTTTTACTTTTAAAACGGCCTTGCGCACCGCTCCGCTTCCGCCTGTAGGCGCACAAAGACAGCGGTGTCCGTCGGAAGGGAAAAAGACGACGAAAGTACGCTTTCGGCGCATGACTATTTTCCGATCTTTCTCAACAGGAGGATTATAGAAGTAAGCATCCTTCGCACCGTTATCTTTCGTCATCTCACCCAAGTCGCATAATGGCTGCCAGCCGATAATTTCTTCTCCTTCCAGGAGAATCTGTACGTCCGCATATAGGCGGTGGCATTCTGTTTGCCGCCGTATTGCCGGCAGCGTTACGGCTTCATCAATATTCAGGTAATTGCCGTTGCCCAGGTCGTACCGGTCCGGCGGCAGCGCGTCCAGCCGGGCCGAAGCCAATTTTTGCAGCCACGGCTTAATATAATCGGGTAAATTATCTTCTTCCCGTTCCCACTGCTTTAAGTCACCGATGTACATATTGGCCTCCTTACGTATCTTCTTCCCTTTCTCCGCTGCCGTCCTCCCCGTTCGCCGCCGTACCGGCTCTGTCGAAAAGGGCATCCGCAAACTGAGCCGCGTCAAAGGGGCGCAAATCATCTGCACCTTCACCGACGCCGACCCAACGGACAGGCACGCCGAGAATGCGCTTGACGGAAAGGACGATGCCTCCTTTGGCCGTACCGTCGAGCTTGGTCAAAACAACGCCCGTAAGAGGTACGACTTCGCCGAACAGTTTAGCCTGGTTGACGGCATTCTGACCGGTCGTTGCATCGAGAACGAGGAGCGTTTCCTGCGGCGCCCCTTCAATATTTTTTCCGGCAATGCGCGCCATTTTGCGCAGTTCTTCCATGAGATTGCTCTTCGTGTGCAGCCTCCCTGCCGTATCGACGAGGAGGACGTCCACATGCCGAGCCTTGGCCGAAGTAGTCGCGTCAAAGACGACCGCCGCCGCGTCCGCCCCCTCTCTGTGTTTGATGATGGGCACGCCCGCACGTTCGGCCCAAACAGTCAGCTGGTCTGATGCCGCCGCGCGGAACGTATCGCCGGCCGCAATCATAACGGATTTACCGTGATCCGTATAATACTTGGCCAGTTTACCGATAGTCGTCGTCTTGCCGACACCGTTTACACCGACAATGAAGATAACTTCCGTCCCTTCCCGTTCGGGCGTTTCTACATCGTTTTCTTTCAATATTTGAATGATAACTCTTTCCAAATAAGGAATGACATCTCTGCCGTCCCTGATTTCTCGCGATTTTACGCCCGTCCTGATTTGTGAAAGCAAATACTCCGTCATTTCCATGCCCATGTCGCCGGTCAACATAACCGCTTCCAGATCTTCGTACATTTCTTCGTCAATGCGGGCATAACTGCGGACGACGTCTTCAATATTCTTAAACAAAGAGCCCTTCGTTTTTTCAAGACTCTTTTTTAATTTAGAAAAAAATCCCATCCTTACGCCTCCTCAATGAGTGAATCGACCTGCACCGTCAGCAGGCGGGATACACCTTTTTCTTCCATCGTCACGCCTTGCAGTGTGTTGGCCGCTTCCATGGACTTGCGGCGGTGCGTAATCACGATGAACTGCGTGTTGCCGCTGTAGTTTTTCAGATACTTTGCCATCCGGTCCACGTTTGCCTCGTCGAGGGCCGCATCCACTTCGTCGACGAGACAAAACGGCGCCGGGTGATAGGCAAGAAAAGCCAGGAGCAGGGCAATAACGGTAAGAGCGCGTTCGCCGCTGGAAAGAAGCGTCAGTGGCTGCTGCTTTTTCCCGGGCGGGCGGATGAGAAAATCCACGCCGCCGTCGAGAACGCGATCCGCATCGGTAAGCAGAAGCTTGGCCGTGCCGCCGCCGAAGAGGCGACCGAAGACTTGCTGAAAATGAACGCCTATATCCCGAAAAGCACTGTTGAACTGCCTTTCCATAGCCCTGTCTATTTCTTTAATGACGCCTTCCAACTTGCCGCGCGATGCCAAGAGGTCGTCGCTTTGTTTTCTGTAAAGGGCCGTCTTTTCTTCTATTTCCGCGTATTCCGCTTCAGCGTTGGGATTTACCGTGCCCAGCCCGGCAATTTCCACTCTCAGAGAAGCAACCTTTTCCTGCAGCTCCTTGAGAGAACCGCCGCGGCGCCGCTCCATGGCTTCTTTTCGCGTCAAGCCTTGGGCCGCCAGCTTTTCTTCGCTTCGTGCGATTTCACCGCGATATTTTTCGATTTGAACATCCGCCGCGGTCATGCGCTTCTGTCGGCCTTCCGCATCTTCGCGCCGGCGACGCAGTTCGTCCTCCAGTTCCCGGTGGGCTTTAAAATTTTTCTCACGCGAGCGGTAGAACGCTTCTTTTTCCTCTTCTTTATGACGTGCTTCCGCTTCTTTGCGGCTCAGGGTCTCACCTGTCGTCACGATGAGTGCTTCCGTTTCGGCAAGCTTATGCCGTGCTTCCGTCAGACGGCCTTTCAAGTTTTCCCCTTCACGTTTTTGTTCATTCAGCCATTCAATTTGCTGCTCCAATTGCGCCGTAAAATGGCGTTCTTCTTCTTCAATCTTCGTCAGAGCGATTTTGCGTTCCGTAAGGGCCGTGTCGTATTGCTCCGCTTCGGCTCGGCTGCGGGCGAGCTCTGCCTCAAGCTCTGTAAGCCCGCTGTCGTCTTCGCCCTTCTGCAAGCCTGCCAGAACATTCCTCTTTTCCGCAAGGACGCAGGTCATCTCTTCCTGCAGCCTGTGTAATTCGTCCGATTCCCGTTTCAGTGCCGCCAAGGAATTTTCCGCCTCTTTCAGGTCCTCTTCGTCTCTTGCACATTTCCATTCGCAGCGGTGCAGCTTTTCGGCGCACTCCGTCGCCGCATGCTGCCGCTTCTTTAAAGAAGCGGCGGCAGCCGCCTCATCCTGCTGCAGGCGATTCAGCGCGGCGCCGAGATTTTCCCGTTTCTTTTCTGCAGCTGCCGCTTCACTCCGCAACGATGCCGAAAGCGTCCTTCTGCCGATGAGAGATGATTCCTTTTGCTGCACGCTGCCGCCCGTAAGAGAGCCGCCGGCGTTAAAAACGGTCCCGTCAAGGCAGACGATACGCAGGCGATTGCCGAATTTACGAGCTGCAGCGGAAGCCGCCCCTGCAGTAGAAGCGACCAGTGTCTTTTCGAGAAGCGACGAAAAAATAACTTCATACGTCTCGTCATAAGTAATGAGGTCCTTCGCCGTACCTATAATTCCGTCTTCGCGAAGCGCTTCTTCTTCGTCCTTGCCGCGGCGGCGAGACCTCACTGTGTCGAGGGGCAAAAAAGTCACTCTCCCGGCATTCTTTCGTCTTAAATAGGCGATGGCCTTTTTAGCGGCACCTTCCGTGCGCAAGACGATATACCGCGATGCCGCACCTAAGGCGACGTCAACAGCCGTCGCATATTCAGCCGGCACGCCGCAAATATCACCGACGAGTCCGCAAATATCATTATGCCAACTTTCTTCAGCTTTTAAGACGGTCTTTACGGCTTTGCCGAGACCTTCGTATTCACCGATCAGGCCTTCAAGAACGCGCAGACGCTGCTGTAAGCCTGCCAAATACGCGTCCGTCTTGCGGCGCTGTTCTTCATACTCGGCCAAGGCGGCCCGTGCCGTTTTCAGTCGGTATTGCTCCTCTTCGCAGGTCTTTATATGAGCCGCCTTTTCACCGCGCAGCACCGACAGGGACATCGTCTCTGCCGTAAAACTTTGTCGCAGAGCGCGCACTTTTTCGGTCGCGGCTTCTATAGCTGCGATACTTGAGTTACGACGTTTGTCATTTTCTTCAAGGCGCTGCTTCAGGACCTCAATATCCCGTGTCAAAACATAGACACGCTCCTTGCGCAGATCTGCCGCCTGCGTTCGCTCGTACAGTCTTGTCTTCAGGGCTGCAGTTTTTTCCCGAACTTCACGGCGTACGCGCTCTGCAAGAGCCAGGCTGTCGTGAACCGTCTCTTTTTCTTTGCGGCATGCGGCAAGGCGTCGCTCCAGGTCAGCTGTTTTGGCGGTTACGGCTTCCCGTTTTTGTACCGCCTTCGGCTCCTCTGCCGCCAAGACGTTCAAAGTTTGCTTTAATTCTTCACGACGCAGCTCAATGGCTTCAAGGCGCGTTTTCATGCTTTCCGCTTCGGACCGGATCGCACCGGCCGTTTCGTTGAGGAGTCTTCCGGCCGCCCCCTCCTTTTCCATGAAAGATAGGATTTCCAGCCGTTTCTTATCAATTTTTCCTATGGCTTCATTGATTTCCGCCAGTTCCCGTCTTGCCTGTTGTGCCGTATTTTCCGCCTTGACGAGGAGCCGTTCAAAGTTGCGCAGCTCCTGCAGGGCCAGCGTTCCTTCATATGATTGACGCTCCCTGTCGAGGCCGCGAAAGGTGCGCAGCTTTTCGGCCTGTTCCGCCGCCGGCTGCAGCCGTTCTTCCAAGAGGTTCGTCAAATCGCGGATGCGGGCCAGATTATTTTCCGTTTCCTTCAGTTTCTTCAAGCCCTCTTCCTTGCGGCTCTTGAAACGGCTGATACCGGCCACTTCTTCAAAAATAATACGGCGTTCTTCGGGTTTACTGTTTAAAATACGGTCCACCCTGTTTTGCCCGATAAGAGCCATGGAGTCGCGGCCGATGCCCGTATCGGCAAAGAGCGTGTGAATATCCTTTAAGCGGCACGGCCGCTTGTTAATGTAAAACTCACTGTCGCCGGAACGAAAATAGCGGCGCGTCACGACGACTTCCGTATAGTCCGTATCCAGCGTCCTGTCACTGTTATCAAAATAAAGTGACACCTCCGCCGCACCCTGCGGCCGGCGCGTATCCGTACCGGAAAAAATGATGTCTTCCGCCCGCTGCCCGCGCAGATGGCGCACATTCTGCTCGCCCAGGACCCAGCGGACGGCATCGGATATGTTGCTCTTGCCGCTGCCGTTGGGACCGACAATTGCCGTAATGCCCTTGTCAAAGAGAAGAATCGTTTTATCGGCGAAAGACTTGAAGCCTCTCAATTCCATTTTTAGAAGCTGCACTGCACTGACCTCATATTACTATACGGAAATAAACTCATAATATTGCTTTATTATATCACGTTATGCCCGCCGAAAAAACGCCTGCAGTGACGGCGCTTCCATACGCTCTGCCTTTGTGTGAGAAAAATTCCTCCGCAAGTCTTGACTTGTCCCGTCTTGTATGATTATATTTAGTTTGGTATATAACAGGATTGTGCGAAAGGAGGGGTATCATATGCTGCAGGTCTACAAACACATTAACGGGCACCTGGAAGACGACCTGTCCTTGGCCACTGCCGAGAAAGGCTCGTGGATCAACATCGTGAACCCCGACTTTGACGATCTGCAAATCGTTTCCATGGTGACGGAAATCCCGACGGACGTCCTTAAGACCGCCCTGGACACGGAAGAACGTTCTCACGTCGAGCTGGAAGATGATTATATTTTCGTAGTTATCAACATCCCGATCATCCTGGAAACGGACAGCTACGACACCTTGCCTCTCGGCATCTTCATTACGCCCGACTTCATTGTCACCGTCTGCATTCAGGAATCCGATGTCATGAAGGCGTTTACACAAAACAAGTATCCGCTCTTTTATACTTTCAAAAAAACGCGCTTCCTCTTTCAGATTCTCTATCGCACGGCAACCCTCTTTCTGCGGTACTTACAACAAATCAACCATCGCAGCGACGACATTGAAAATATTCTGCGCCATTCCATGCGAAACAGGGAATTTTTCATGCTCCTCGAATTACAGAAATCCTTAACCTTTTTCGCTTCCGCTCTCAAGGGCAACGGCGCAGTCATGGAAAAGCTGCTTCGCCTGCGGCGCAATCAGTCACTTCATCACCTGCTCAAGCTCTATGAAGAAGACGAAGATCTCTTGGAAGACGTTATCATCGAAAACAAGCAGGCTATCGAAATGGTGGAAATGTACTCGAACATTCTCATGAATATGTCTGATACGTTCGCCTCCATCATTTCCAACAACCTGAATATTGTCATGAAGTTCCTCGCCTCCATTACGATCATCCTTTCCGTGCCGACGACCATCTTCAGTCTTTGGGGCGTAAACGTGCCTCTTCCCTTTGCGGAAAGCGAGTGGGGATTCTTCCTCGTCATCACGATTGCAATGATCGGTTCAGGCATTACGGTCGCCCTCTTGTGGCTGAAGAAATTATTCTGATCCCTTGGACAGCAAAAACCGCTCCCTCAGGAGCGGCTTTTTTTATCTTTCAAAGTGTACCATTGACTTGATCGGTTCAAAGCTCTTTCGGTGAATGGGACAGGGGCCGTAAGCCACAATGGCATCGCGATGGGCCTGCGTCAAATAGCCTTTATGTTCGCCAAAACCGTATTGCGGGTATTGTCCGTCGTATTCTTCCATAATTCTGTCGCGCGTGACCTTGGCAATAATCGATGCCGCCGCAACGGAAAGGCTCTTCCCGTCACCGCCTACGAGAGAAAGGTGCCGCATGGGTAAATCACGGAGAGGCATGGCGTCGACAATAACCGCATCGGGACGAACGGAAAGAGCTTCGACAGCCTCATACATAGCCGCCATGGTGGCATGATAAATATCAAGATTATCAATCTCCCGTTCCGACTTGGATACGCACGCAAGCGCGACGGCCTGCTCTGCAATAATATTGTAGAGCACTTCACGCTTATGAGGCGGCACCTTCTTGCTGTCGTTAATACCGGCATACATCCAGCCTGCAGGCAAAATGACGGCCGCCACCGTGACGGGTCCCGCCGCCGGGCCCCGTCCCGCTTCGTCGATACCCGCAATATAACGGGCTCCTTCTTTATAAAGTGCCTCTTCGTACTGCAGCATGACACGCAGGCGTTCTTCTTCGGCGCGGCGGCGAGCTTCCTTTTTCGCTTCCGCCGCGGCAAGACTGCGCACGGATTTACGGCTGTCCGCCGCCATAGCTGCAAGAAGGGGCATCATATGCGCCCCTTCTTGTGTAAGAAGTATCTTTATCTCCGCCAATGTAAGCTGCGCAATATCAGTCATCATCAGCTCCTGTATTCTCTTCGTCGGTCGTGAAATCTTCGGGCCAATCCAAAGTAACGGCACCGATACGGCCTTCGCGGTAATCCTTTAAAATAAGTTTGTACGTCTTCTCGAAATCAAGCTTACCGCCCGCCACGACAGCCCCCCGCTTTTGACCGATAGCACGAATCGTATCCTGCGGCGTATCCCCCAGGTTTGTCAGATTGAATCTCTTTTTCAGGGCTTCACCGTAACGCCGCGACAATTCGTCTACCAGGGCGGTCACAATTTCTTCCATATCGAACACCGTGTCGGAAATGGCACCCGTTGCGGCTAAACGCGAAGCGCTGAGCTGGTTTTCCAGCTTAGGCCAGAGGACACCCGGCGTATCGAGTAAATCGAGATTATCCGCCAAGTGAACCCACTGCTTCCCCTTGGTCTCGCCGGGCTTGTCCGCAGTCTTTGCCGCATTGCGGCCGGCCAGGCGGTTGATGAGCGTTGACTTGCCCACATTGGGAATGCCGAGGATAATCGTGCGCACGGAACGGTTCCCGAGCCCCCTCGCACGCCACCGCTCCAGCTTGGGCGCCGCCATCCCGCGTACGAGGGCGACAAGGTTCTTTACGCCCCTGCCGTCCTTGCTGCTGATAGCGATGACCGCCCTGCCGCGCTCCCTGTAATAAGACTTCCATATGTCAAGAAGCTTCGGATCCGCCAGATCCGCCTTGTTGAGGACGACGACGGACGGCTTATCACCTAAGAGCGCGGCAATCATAGGATTGGCGCTGCTCACGGGAATGCGTGCATCTACGAGTTCAATGGCCACGTCGATGACTTTTAAATTTTCTTTAATAAGGCGTCCGGCTTTTGCCATATGGCCGGGAAACCAGTTGATGAGCATTGTTTATCCTTTGCGTTCTGCCGTTAATTCGAGAATTTCCGCAATAAATTCATCCACGTTCCTGGCTCCCATATCGCCTTGTGTGCGATGCCGTACGGAGACGGTGCCGCTCTGTGCCTCTTTATCGCCGATAACGGCCATGTAGGGAACCTTTTCCATTTGGGCCTTGCGAATTTTATAACCGATTTTTTCGTTGCTCTCATCCAGCTCGACGCGCACGCCGGCAGCTTTGAATTTCTTGCGCAGGGCAACGGCATAGTCCATGCACTTTTCCGAAATAGGCAGGAGCTTGACCTGAACCGGAGCAAGCCATACGGGGAAGGCGCCGGCATAGTTTTCGATCAAAATACCGATGAACCGTTCGATACTGCCGAAGCAGGCGCGGTGAACCATAACGGGGCGATGCTTCTGGCCGTCTTCGCCGATGTAGGTCATATCGAAGCGTTCGGGCATGAGCATATCGAGCTGAATGGTGCCGCACTGCCAGGTACGGCCGATGGAATCTTTTACATGGAAATCGAGTTTCGGACCGTAAAAAGCGCCGTCTCCTTCATTGATCTGATAGGGCACGCCCTTTTCTTCAATAGCTTCCTGCAAGGTCTTCGTCGCCAGCTCCCAAATTTCGTCGCTGCCCATGGAATTTTCGGGCCGTGTAGAAAGTTCGACGTGATATTCTAACCCGAAAGCACTGTACGCCTTGTGAAATAAATCAAGAACGCCCGTAATTTCTTCCTTCATCTGTTCGGGCAGCATGAAGATATGCGCATCGTCCTGCGTGAAGCTGCGGACTCGGAAGAGGCCGTGCAGGGCGCCGTGCAATTCATGACGGTGTACGAGGCCGAGTTCCGCCACGCGCATGGGGAAATCGCGATAGCTGTGGACATTGCTCTTGTAGACGAGAATGCCGCCCGGGCAGTTCATGGGCTTAACGGCATACGGTTCATCGTCGATAGTCGTAAAGTACATGTTGTCGCGGTAGTGCTCCCAATGACCGGACTGTTCCCACAGCCTGCGGTTCAGGATGATAGGCGTGCTGATCTGATCGTAGTCGGCTTCGTCATGCAGCCCGTTCCAGAATTTGAGCAGCGTCTGGCGCAAGACCATGCCCTTCGCATGGAAGAAAGGAAACCCCGGACCTTCTTCGTGAAAACTGAACAAATCCATTTCTTTTCCCAGCTTGCGGTGATCACGCTTTTCCGCTTCTTCCCGCATGCGGATGTATTCGTCCAGCTGGGACTGCTTTTCAAAAGCCGTCCCGTAAATGCGCTGCAGCATTTTGTTCTTTTCGTTACCGCGCCAATATGCGCCGGCAACGGAGAGAAGTTTAAAGGCCTTCACCTGACCTGTCGACATGACGTGCGGGCCGGCGCAGAGGTCATAAAACTCGCCCTGTCTGTAGAGGGAGATTTTTGTATGTGCCGGAAGCTCGTTGATTAATTCGACTTTATAAATTTCATCATCCTTGCCGAAGAGCTCCAACGCCTCTTCGCGCGTAATTTCTTCATACGTTACGGGCAGGTTTTCTTTGACGATCTTGTGCATTTCCTTTTCTATAGCCGCAAAATCATCTTTCGTAAAACGATATTCCGTATCAAAGTCGTAGTAAAAACCGGTCTCAATGGCCGGACCGATGGCGACCTTGACATTCTTAAAGAGGCGTCGTACGGCCTGTGCCATAATGTGAGAAGCCGTATGGCGCAGCGTATCCTTCCCTTCCTGCGAATCAAAGGTCAAAAATTCCACGTGCGATCCGTCGATGAGAGGCATGCGCAGATCCGTCACTTCATTGTTTACTTTAGCGACGAGAACTTTCCTGGCCAGGCTGTTGCTGATTTGTGCAACTGCTTCTCCTAAAGTGCAGCTGTCGGCAAATTGTTTTTTACTGCCGTCTTTCAATACTATTTCTACCATACTGAACATCTCCTTTAAAATAAAAAATGACCTTCCATCCACAAGGGACGAGAGGTCATTATTCACGTGGTTCCACCCTAATTGCCGAGATTATTTCGGCATCTCTGACGCTATAACGGCGCGACCGTATCTGTTTCAACAGTAAGCTCCGAGACGGTAATGAAAACGGCATTTATGAAGCACTCGCAGCAAATGTGCTCTTCTCTGAATAAATGTAATCAAATTCATCATGTTCTCATCAAAGCGGTTATATACTTGATGTATGTTGTCATTATACGACCGTCGCTTATACCTGTCAAGCATAAAAAGCGGGCAAGTTCGAGCCGCCCCTTAAAAGAGCCGTTATTCAGCGTATGCCGTCACTTCCACTTCAACGAGAGCGCCCTTCGGCAATTCCGCGACGGCTACACAGGACCGTGCAGGCAGCGTACTGGTGAAGTATTTTCCGTATACGGCATTTACGGCGCCGAAGAAGTTCATATTCGTAATGTATACGGTTGTCTTAACAACATTATCGTACGACATGCCGGCAGCTTCGAGCAAGGCGCCGACATTCTTCATGCACTGTTCAGCCTGTGCCGTTACACCGCCGCCTGCGAGCCTGCCGCTTTCCGGGTCAAGCGCAATCTGTCCGGAAGCAAAAAGAACGTTTCCCGCTTTAATTGCCTGCGAATACGGGCCTACCGCACCCGGTGCCTTATCCGTTTTGATTACCTGTACTGCCATGTAAACCACTCTCCTTTTAAAAATACCGTATTCTCTGAGTGAGAGAAATAAACGTCTTTATATTATTCGGCGCTTTCCCCTTCTTTTCCTGCAATGGGATTTCCTTCACGGTCATACTTTTGGCGATGTAAACCGCAAATAAAATAAACGACCGTAATGAAAGCCATGTACACCCACGACGAGATGAGGGACATGCGCGTATCCGGATTGAACCACATGCCTATGGTCACCAGGCCGAGGAAGACGATACAAAACCAGTTGGCATAGGGAAAAAGGGGCGACTTGAAGGTATGCTTCGCCATGACCTCTTCTCCCCAGCGCTTGCGGAAATTCTTCTGCGAGTACGCCAGAACGAACCAGGCAATCATGCCCGGGAAGACGGACGCGCTGTAAAGGTAGAGGAAGAGCTTTGAATGAGGAATCATGTAGTTTAAAATGACGCCGATAATAAGAAAGCTGATTGTAACGCCGATACCGATACGCGGCACGCCCGACCTGGAAAGGCGTTTGAAGATTGCCGGCGCCTGACCTCTTTGAGCGAGCGTATAGAGCATGCGGCCCGAGCTGTACAAACCGCTGTTGCAGCCCGACAGGGCCGCCGTGAGAACGACAAAGTTTATAATACCCGCCGCCGTCGTAATGCCGACTTTCGTAAAGGTTGCCACAAAAGGGCTCGCTACGAAGCTGACCTGATTCCACGGGTAAATACAGAGGATAATAAAGATAGAGCCGATATAAAAGATGAGAATGCGCCAAACAATATTTTTCGTTGCCTTGCGGAGCGTTTCCTTCGGTTCCTGCGCCTCACCTGCCGTAATTCCGACGAGCTCCACACCCTGAAAAGCTGCCGCGACGACACACATGGCGGCGAGCATACCGCCGAAGCCGTTGGGCATGAAACCGCCGTGTACCCAAAGATTTTCAATGCCTACGGGAATTCCGCCGTTGCCGAAGCCGAAGATGATAACGCCGGCTCCGACGAGAAGCATGGCAACGATAGTCATGACTTTGATCAGGGCGAACCAGAATTCAAACTCACCGTAGTATTTAACGGCCGTCAGGTTGGCCGCCGCCACGATGACCATACCGCCGAAAGCGGCAACCCACTGCGGCAAGAGGGGAAACCAATATTTTACATAAATACCGACGGCCGTAATTTCGGAAAGGCCGATGACGACCCACATAAACCAATAACTCCACGCTGTTAAATACCCTACATACGGGCTGATATACTTATGCCCATATGTAGCAAAAGATCCCGTAATCGGCTCCTGGTAAAGCATTTCCCCCATAATACGCATAATAAAAAACATGACGACGCCCGTTAATGCGTAGCAAAGCAGGACCGACGGACCGGCCATCATAATCGTGTCTGCAGAACCCATGAACAGACCGACGCCGATAGTACCGCCGAGGGCAATCATTTCTACATGTCGCGGCCGTAAGCCGCGTTTCATCTCTTCAGAATTCACGTTTGTTTCTTCTCCTTTATGGGTGTTTATTTAACGAGTACATGATACTGCCGTTCTTTCAACGTTTCCGTCAACTGTTCCACATGTTTTTCGTTGGCCGTTTCCAATTCCAGCGAAACTGCCGTATGACCGATACCCACACTGTGTTGACTTCGTTCATGCGTAACCGACAAGACGTTGGCACCCGAGTCGGCAATAATGGACAGGAATTTGACGAGCTCGCCCGGCTGATCCGGCAGGACGGTACTCAAATAAACTTTCCGCCATGATTTGGTCAGACCGCGGTTAATAATACGCGTCATGTTGTTGACGTCAATGTTGCCGCCGCTGACAAGGGAGACCACCTTCTTGTTGTGTACGCCCGATACTTTTCCGCTCATCAATGCGGCTACGGAAACGGCGCCCGCCCCTTCGGCAACGGTCTTGACCCGTTCAATGAGCCATAAAATGGCCTCCGCTATTTCGCCTTCATCTACAGTGACGATATCGTCTACATAACGGCTGCAAATATCAAAGGTCAGTTTGCCGGGCGTCTTCACGGCAATACCGTCGGCAAGAGTCGCCTTGCCGTTATACGTCTGAATGGCACCGCCGGCGACGGATTCCTTCATAGACGGCATGTTGGCCGTTTGGACACCGATAATCTTGATTTTCGGATTAATACTTTTAGCCGCTACGGCAATACCCGAAATGAGACCGCCGCCGACGGGAACGACAAAGGCCTCCGTTTCGGGGAGCTGTTCCAACACTTCCAAGGCAATCGTTCCCTGACCGGCAATGACATAAGGATCGTCAAACGGATGGACGAACGTATAACCGTGCTCGTCGGCCAATTCCTTCGCCTTCGCCGCGGCTTCGTCAAAGAACTCTCCGTGCAGGACGACATCCGCACCGTAGCCTCGCGTCGCCGCAATCTTCATGAGCGGTGCGTGCCTGGGCATGCAAATCGTCGCCTTGCAGCCGTAACTGCCTGCAGCCAGGGCAACACCCTGCGCATGGTTACCGGCCGAAGCGGCAATGACGCCCTTTTCCCGCTCGTCTTCCGTCAGGGCGGCTACCTTATTGTAGGCACCGCGCAGCTTGAAAGACCCCGTACGCTGCAGATTTTCCAGCTTCAAGTAGACGGAACACCCGGCCACCTTGCTCACCGAATTGGAGTAAGACAGCCCCGTTTGTTGCGCTACCTCTTGCAAGCGTTCCCGTGCGGTTTTAATCATTTGTAAATTTACATGATCTTCTTTCATTTTGTCACCTCTTCTAAATTTACAAACAAAGATTTTACTTATACCTTTGCTATACGAGATTGGCTTGTCCATTGTCAATGGATTTTTCTTATATTGCCAATATAGCAACCTCTTTTTAAGAATGGGCTTATGCCATGCCGATTCAGTAATTGTGTCATTTATCTGCAGTTGTCTTTATTTTTATCTGTCTTCTCGAATAGTACTTTTATTCTCTTCAAAAGATACTTCAACGAAAACAAAAAATCCCGCAACAGTATGTTTCCACACTGTTGCGGGATAAGGCGTGTAATCTCTTAGAGACCTTTTGCCTTCTTAACAGCTTCAATCAACTTGGGCACGACTTCAAACGCATCGCCTACAATACCGTAGTCGCATACTTGGAAGATAGGTGCGTCTTCGTCTTTATTGATAGCAATAATGCAATCGGAACCGGTCATACCGGCCAAGTGCTGAATGGCACCGGAAATACCGACGGCAATATAAAGCTTCGGCCCTACAGTTTTACCTGTCTGACCGACCTGGTGGAGAGCGTCGATCCAGCCTGCGTCAACGGCAGCACGGGACGCGCCGACGGCACCGCCCAGGAGATCCGCCAATTCTTTCAGCATGCCTGCAAAGGGGCCGCCGTCGTTCATACCGCGACCGCCGGCAACGATAACGTCGGCTTCTTCAATCTTAACACCGCCGCCGCCGAGCTTGATCATTTCAACGAAACGTGTTAAGAAATCTTTTTCCGTCAATTCGACATGCATATCGACGACTTCACCCTTGGCATTCGGATCCGCTTCAGGTTTCTTGAATACGTTCGGGCGAACCGTGCCCATTTGCGGACGGTTGTTGCGGCATACGATTTCAGCCATAATGTTGCCGCCCAAAGCGGGACGGGTCCACACGATAGTCTTGCCGTCATCATCGACAAAGAGGTTCGTGCAGTCAGCCGTAAGGCCGGTCTGCAATGCGTTGGCAACGCGCGGGCCGAGGTCACGGCCGATATTGGTTGCGCCTACGAGATATACATTCGGTTTTACTTCATTGAAGAAGTGAACCAACGCATGCGTAAACGCCGTTGTATTGTAATGCTCGAACTTCGGATCGTCATAAACATAAACTTTGTGCGCACCGTGAGCGATGAGTTCTTGCGCCAAAGGTTTAACATTGTGACCGATAAGTACGGCACCGATTTCATCACCGATCCCGTCAGCCAGTTGTTTGCCCTGACCCAACAGTTCTAAAGTTACGTTACGTAATTTGCCTTCAAATTCTTCAGCGATTACATATACGCCTTTGTATTCTGCTAAATCCATTTTCACGTTCCTCCTTAGTTATATAATTTTCTGCGCAGTTAAATTTTCCATCAAGGCAGCAACTGCCGCACTCGGATCTTCTTCTTTAATGATGAGACCCTGAGTTCTCTGAGGCGGAGTGAAAATTTTACGAACAACCGTCGGTGAACCTTTCAAGCCGATCTTTGTTTCGTCAACCTTAATATCTTCCGCAGACAGATGCGGGATTTCACGACGTTTAGCTTTCATCGTACCGCGAATGGTCGGAAAGCGCGGTTCGTTCAATTCTTTAACAGCCGTAATCAAAACGGGGAAATCCGCTTCCGTTACGATATAACCTTCTTCGTTCTGCTGTTTTACACGAACGGCGGAACCGTTAACCGTGATTTCAGCGGCATAGGTAATCTGCGGAATGCCGAGAGCCGTCGCAATTTGCGGGCCGACCTGAGCCGTATCGCCGTCAATAGCCTGTTTGCCGCAAAGAATGATATCAAACTGTTCAACACCCTGTAATTCGGCAACTTTTTTAACAGCCTGTGCCAAAGCGTACCCCGTAGCAAGTGTATCGGAGCCGCCGAGTTTTCTGTCCGTAAGGAGATATGCATCGTCAGCACCCATAGCTAAGCCTTCACGTAAAACTTCTTCTGCCTGATTCGGACCCATCGAAAGCAGTGTAACACGCACTCCTTCCTGGCTGTCCTTCAACTGAAGTGCCGCTTCGAGCGCATTTTGGTCAAACGGATTAAATATATTGGGAACGCCGGCGCGAATAACCGTATGCTTTTCGGGATCGATCTTGACTTCCGCCGTGTCCGGAACCTGTTTGACACACACTAATATTTCCATATTATGTCTACCTCCTAATAAAGTATTATTATATCACACGGGCCCGGCACAAAAGGCCGGACCCGTGTCATAAACAAATTTACCGTAAGACTGCGCCGGATACAACCATGCGCTGTACTTCGTTAGTACCTTCGTAAATCTGAGTGATCTTGGCGTCGCGCATATGACGGGCAACCGGATATTCTTCGCTGTATCCGTAGCCGCCGAAAATTTGGACCGCTTCCGTAGTAACTTCCATAGCGATATCGGACGCGAACATCTTAGCCATAGCGGCATCGACAGAATAGGGCTTGCCTTCCTGTTTCTTCATGGCAGCTTTGTACACAAGGTGACGAGCCGCTTCGATCTTCGTTGCCATGTCGGCAAGTTTGAAGGAAATCGTTTGGAATTTGCAAATCGGCCGGCCGAACTGAGCACGCTGCTTCGAATACTCGACGGCATCCGCCAATGCAGCTTCGGCAATACCGAGGGCCTGTGCGGCAACGCCGATACGACCGCCGTCCAGCGTCATCATTGCGATCTTAAAGCCTTTGCCTTCCTGACCGAGGAGATTTTCTGCCGGAACTTTAACGTTCTGGAATACCAATTCCATCGTTTGGGAAGTATTGATACCCATTTTATCTTCTTTTTTACCGAAAGTAAAGCCTTCCATTCCTTTTTCAAGGATGAATGCGCTGATACCTTTCGTTCCCTGCGATTTATCAGTCATGGCAAAGACAATGTAAACATCGGCGGCACCGCCGTTGGTGATAAAAATCTTGGAGCCGTTCAATACATAATGGTCGCCTTCTTTAGCTGCAACAGTCTGCTGTCCTGCAGCATCCGTGCCGGCATTGGGCTCGGTCAAGGCGAACGCGCCCAACATCGTGCCTTCGCAAAGGGGTTTTAAATATTTTTCCTTCTGAGCATCCGTACCGAATTCATAAATCGGGTTGGCACAGAGAGAAACATCGGCAGACAGCGTAATGGATACGCCGGCATCGTATTTAGCCAATTCTTCGACCGTCATGATGTAGCTCAATATGTCGGCACCGGCACCGCCGTATGCTTCGGGGAAATAGGTTCCTGCCAAACCCATTTCAAGCATTTCCTTAACAATCGCTTCATCATACTCATGCTTGTGATCGCGTTCCGACACGGTCGGCAACAACCGTTTTTCACCAAAATCCTTCGCTAATTTTACAAACATTTGTTGATCTTCAGTCATGTTAAAATCCATCTCTGCCACGCTCCTTTAGTTTGTGTAAAAATGTACATATAAGTAATGCTTATTCACACCGCCTACATTTCATTTTTCGCAACCTCTTCTCCGTGGATTTCGGAGTCGTAACTATAAAACATAGACTAAATGTGTAGAGAATAGACAGCCCTATTCCTCTTGTTTCGATTGTATATCTTTTCACATTTTAAATCAATACCAAAGTTATAATTCTCCTTATAAATACATTGCTTTTTTATTATTGCTTTTTAAATAGTTATTACTTTTTGTAATTTTGCTTCTTCCCTTTCACCTCCATTCGTTCCCTTTGTCACGTAGTTTTTCAACCTGCCTTCCTTGCTTGTGGGCCATTTTCATTTATGCTAAAATGAATTGTTATTTACCGCATATAAAATAAGTATTTACATTATATATAAGAATCCTGCGAAACGAGGTATTATGGCTAATAAGTTTGTTTCCGGCACGCTTATCCTCACCTTGTCCGGCTTTGTCGTCAAGGCCATTGGCAGCGTCAACTGGATTATTTTATCGAGAATATTGGGAGGTGAAGGCATCGGCATCTATCAAATGGCCTTTCCCATTTATCTCTTGGCACTGGAAATTTCCAGTGCCGGCTTGCCCATTGCTATTTCCATCATTACGGCGGAAAAGGCGGCACGCGAAGACTACGGCAATTGCCAACGCGTCTTTCACGTCTCTCTGACACTTTTAATGACGACAGCCGTCATTCTCAGCATTATCGTCTACTTCGCCTCGTCTTTTCTTATTGAATATCACGTCATTCGCGACGGACGCGCCTATTATTCCCTCATCGCCCTCGTGCCGGCAATCTTTTTTACAACGGTTATTGCCGGTTACCGCGGCTACTTGCAAGGATGGCAGCAAATGACGCCGACGGCCCTCTCTCAAATCGTTGAACAGCTCGTACGCGTTGTGACGATGCTCGCCTTCGCCTACATCCTCTTGCCGTACGGACTTGATTACGCCGCCGGCGGAGCCAGTCTCGGCGCCGGACTGGGCGGTATATCGGCCCTACTCGTCCTTCTCTATTTCTACTATAAATTGAAGCGGACTGTTCCGTCAGCGACGGCGGGTTTTCCGAAAGAACCGGTAACGACGATTCTAAAGCGGTTGGTGGTCCTCGCCGTTCCCATTTCCATGGCGAGCATCATGCTGCCCGTCGTATCCAACCTGGATCTCATAATCGTCCCGTACCGGCTGGAAGTGGCAGGTTTTGCAACACACAAGGCAACGGAACTCTTCGGTTATTTGACAGGCATGTCCGTCCCTCTCATCAACTTGGCGACTATCCTCACTGCGGCCATGGCCATGAGCCTCGTACCGGCTGTCAGTCACAGCTTTACGCTGGGAGATAAAAGCGGGATTTACGAACAGACTGCCGGTGCCGCCCGCATAACGCTTCTCGTAACGATCCCTTTCAGCGTTATGCTCTACGTTCTGGCCGGGCCCGTCGTCTCCTTTATTTACAACGCCCCGGCGGCGACGGAAGCGACTGCCGCCATTGCACCGGCCATTTGCTTCCTCGGCATGCACCAAATTACGACGGCCATTCTCCAGGGTCTGAAAAAGCCGAAAATACCGGTTATCAACATGTTTATTGCCTGTATTGTAAAAGTTATATGCAACTGGTTCCTCGTTGCCGTTCCCTCCTTCGGCATTACGGGCGCCGCTTATGCGACGGTTGCCGACATCGGTGTGGCCGCCGGACTGAACCTCATTTTCATTTATAAGTACACCGGCTATATACTGGATCTGCGTGTCGTCGTGCGCAACACGATTATTGCCGCCGTCATGGGCGTGTCCATGTACTTTATACACGCCTCTCTTGCAGCCGTCCCGACAAGCCTCTTTATCGGACTCCTCGTAACAACGGCCGCCGGTTCCGCCGTTTACCTTGTCCTCATGTCTCTTTCAGGCGGCCTGACGCGACGAGATGCGCAGAAGCTGCCTTTCTTCGGAAAGTATTTTTATTAAACCCGAAAGACGCCGAAATCTCACTTTTTTCGCGAGTTTTCGACGTCTTTTAATGTACCCGGTTACGGTTCGGGAATACAATTTGCAAGAGGCTTGGTGAATTCCATGTGTTCAAAAAATTTATGGGTCTTCCATAAAAAAGCGCTGAAGGCGCTGAAAGTCAGGCGGAACCGAAAGTGTTCAAAGCTGATGGGACCTTCAAACATGGCTATACGGTCGAGATCGTACGGATTATCCCACGGAAAGTCGCGTCCCGCGTCAATTGTAAAACCGTACTTGTATCCGGCATTTTGTGTTTCTTCCAGAACCGTATCCGTAAACTTTCCTTCCGGAAAAGCAATGAAGTCACACGGCCTGTTAAGGTGCCATTCGACGGCCTTCTTCGAACCGACGAGCTCATGGCGCATGTCGGCACGGTTAAAGCTGTCCAAGGGGCGATGGCTGAGCGTATGGCTGCCGAATTCCATGCCGGCATTGCTCATTTCCTTCACCTGGTCCCAGTTTAAATACCCCGGCCGGCCGACGAAATCCGTAATCAGAAAAATCGTACCGACCATATTATATTTCTTTAATATAGGATAAGCATATTCATAATTGTCGACATAGCCGTCATCAAAGGTGATGAGTATGGGCCGATCCGGTAAGTTTGACGTGTTACCTTCCATATACTGTTCAAATTGCTCCAATGTAATGGAGTGGTAGCCGTTTTCACTGAGATAGCGAATTTGTTCTTCAAAATTCTCCGGCTTCATGGTCAGAACCGTATGAAACTTATTATTAACCTGATGATAATTTAAAACAGGCATGCCTGTAAGGTGATAATTGATAGACGCAAAATACCAATAAATTAAGGCTCCCGACAACAAAACGATGAATGCCAGGACTATCCCCAGAATCCATGTGCAAATCTTTTTCATGAACACGACTTCCTCTCGGAGAAATTACGTATGTAGCATATCATATTCGCCGAAAGGCCGCAACAACGCCACTTCACTGACGTTTTGTCATTTTTCCGTCACGTCAAATCCGTTTTCTTCAAGCTTTCTGCCGGTAACTAAATTCGTCTTCACTCATGCAAAAACGGCCGAACTCATCTGTATTGACTATTCATGCAAACGCAGCTGCTCTTTTTAAACCCAAAGAGCAGCTGTCGACATTTTTCAGTTCAGAACTTTCTCGGGCATTCCGTTCCCATTACTCATGGATTCGCCATTCATTAAGCCATTTGGCGGTCTTTGCGGTATGATGGTCGACAATGTCGCTATGCCCCGAATCAAGACCGGAAATTTCGGCCATTTCGGCATCGGTTAAGGAAAAATCCCAAATATCAATATTCGCTTTCATCCGTTCTTTTTTAACGGATTTCGGGATGATGACGACACCGCGCTGTACATTCCAGCGCAAGACGACCTGTGCCACGGACTTCCCGTGTTTCTCCGCAATGGCAAGCAGCTCGGTATTGGTAAATATATCGTGACCGCCCCGTGCAAGAGGTCCCCACGCCTGTGGTACAACGCCCAATTCCTTCATTACTTTAATCGCTTCTTCCTGCGCGAAGAAGGGATGAATTTCCACTTGGTTGACCATGGGCGCAATCTTTGCATTGATGCAGAGATCGGTGAGCCGATCGGGATAGAAATTGGAGACGCCGATGGCGCGTATTTTCCCTGCTTCATACAATTCCTCCATGGCACGCCATGCACCGTAGTAGTCATTAAAAGGTTGATGAATCAGGTAAAGATCCAAATAGTCAAGCCCCAGTTTTTTCAGCGATGTCTCAAAGGCCTTCTTAGCACCTTCATAGCCGGCATCCTGTACCCAAAGCTTCGTCGTAATAAAAAGTTCGTCACGGGAAATCCCGCATTTTCGAATAGCCGCGCCGACGGCTTCTTCATTAAAATATGCCGCCGCCGTATCAATCAACCTGTACCCCGAAGCAACAGCATCCAGCACGGCTTGCTCACACTGAGCCAAGTCTTCCACTGTAAAAACTCCGAAACCTTCCATAGGCATTTGAACACCGTTCTTTAATGTTACATTTTCCATCGTACAGTCCTCCTGTTCTTGTCATCGCGTTTAATAAACACTGCTACTCATTATGATATCCGGTAAAGATTGATTTCAACTATGCGGCCGTTCGCTCAGCTTTCCATAGAAATAAGAAGAACTGTAAAAATAACCTTCCTTTATGCCGTAAATCCGTCCAGCCAATTGCGGATAAGCGGCTCCGATGCTGCGACACTGCCGCCGTGAACGGGAAGTCCTTTGTCTATACGCGCCTTCGCAGCGAAGCGGGCAATATCCTTTTCACTCATACCCATGCCGCTTCCTTTTATGTGCATCCTTTTTTCTTTCTGTACATATCATACAGCAGAGGCCGTTGACTGAGAATCTCCAAAATGTTACATTGGTTTTAACTTTAAGTTCATATCGGAGGTTTAAAATGATCAGCACACAGCTCTCCATATTCATCACAACGGCAGACTGCGGCAGCTTCAGCAAGGCGGCCGAACGGCTGTTTATTTCGCCTACGGCCGTAATGAAACAGATTAACACACTGGAAGCCCGGCTTTCCCTTCCCCTTTTTAAACGCAGTGCCCACGGTGTCCGCCTCACACCGGCAGGCGAGGTAATCTATAAAGACGCGCGCTTTCTCACGGATTATGCTGCTCAATCTGTCGAAAAGGCCCGTCATTCCATGACGACGAACACACAGGTGTTTCGTGTAGGAACATCTATACTCAACCCGGCAAAGCCCTTCATGGATTTATGGTATCAGGCAAGTTCAATCTTCCCGAATTACGCACTTAATCTCGTCCCCTTCGAAGATAATCACGACGGAATTCTTGCGGAAATTACACAACTCGGGGAAAAATTCGACTTTCTCGTCGCCGCCTGCGAATCCGATATGTGGCTGGAAAAATGTAATATGCTGCCACTGGGGCATTTTGAGGTTATGTGTGCCGTATCACGTACGCACCGTCTCGCCCGCAAGGAGCGGCTGATGCCGTCCGACCTCCGCGGGGAAACACTGCTCATGGTTGCCAAAGGTGATTCCAAGACAAACGACGCCGTACGGCGCACCTTGGAAAAGCATAAGGTACATATAGAAGATACGGCATATTTTTATGATATCTCCGTCTTTAACAAATGTGCAAAATCGGAAAAGGTACTGCTTACGCTTTCCTGCTGGAAAGACGTGCATCCCGCCCTTATCACAATTCCTGTAGAGTGGGATTATGCCGTTCCATACGGTCTCCTTTATTCCCTTCATCCGCCGGCACATATTGAAAAATTTATTGAAACCCTGAGTCGGCCAAAATAGCATAATTATATATGCAGTCTTTCCGGTTATAACGGAGTTGATACCGAAACGCCTCCGTAAGGAATAATTCCGCCGGAGATTTCGTGTTCATTGCCGAAACAAACATGCAAAAAAGCTGCCTTCCGGCAGCTTTTTCCCATAATCCGAAAACTACGGTGATACTCACGTAATTCGTATTTTATGAATGCATAATACCGGCCCTGCGCAGAGCCGTAATGACGGGCGTAATCAAAAGCCCCGAAACGACAGCTTCAGGAAGGCCGTTCGTTATTGTAACGGCAACCATAATATTGATGACGTTGCCGAAGGGAATCCCCTTGGCTGCAGCATACGTATTGCCGATGAGTAAGGTATACGCGCCGAGGAAGAGGAACGTATGTAAAATCGTCGCTCCTACGGCAGTTCCCATGGAACGAATCCAAAGAGAACATCCCCGCTTCTTGAGAAACAGGTACAGTTCGTAAGCCGCAAGGCCCAGAAGAATGCGCGGTATAATGCACACGAAAGCATCATAGATAATGCTCGTCTGTACGGCAAAAAGCATAAGTGCGCTCGGAGCCCGTAACGACTGGACAAAGGAAAAGACGCCGAACATAAAGCCCACCGTCATACCGACCCGTCTGCCGCCCGTAATTGCCGCAATAATCGTCGGTATGTGCAGAATAGTCGCATCGACGACAAGCAGCGGGATAAAGCCGTATCCCGTAGCACCTAAAAAGACCGTAATAGCCGACAAGAGTCCGGCAATCGTCAATTGCCGGACATTCATAAAATTGCGCCGCAAGGGCATTTGGCTTACTTTTTCCATAATAATTCCTCCGTTCTCGTTCCCATTCAGAGATACAAGGCGTATTTAACATATGCAGGAAATCTGCCTGTCCGGTGCACTTCCGCAGAGATAATGCCCATATTGAACAGTAACTTTCCTCTATGTCTTGTTCAGTATATCACAATCTTTTTTGTTTGCCAATACATTAATTTGAAATAAATAGACACAAAAGACCTGCAACACGCACAGGTGTTACAGGTCTTTTCTCTGTATTCTTATGCTTCTACGGGATATACGCTTACCTTCCGTTTGTAACGGCCGGCACGTTCGTACGCAACCTTTCCCGCCGCCTTGGCAAACAATGTGTCATCTTTACCGATACCTACATTGGTGCCGGGATGAAAATGCGTACCGCGCTGACGAACGAGAATATTGCCTGCCTTGCAGATAACGCCGTCATGGCATTTAACGCCAAGGCGTTTGGATTCGCTGTCACGACCGTTACGCGTACTGCCCATCCCTTTTTTATGAGCGAAGAGCTGTAAATCGAAATTGAACATTTTCTTCACCTCCCGATCTTATGAATAAAGCACGACATACTCAGGATATTGCCGCGCAATACGTTCCATTCCCAATATCATGGTTTCCAACAGAACACGCGCTTCGGCTGCATCTTCCTGCGTGTATGCGGAAAGAAACCCTTCTTTCTGTTCATACACGACATTGTCTTCACCGACATACTGCAGCATGCCGAGTAAAGTTGTCTGTGCCAAAGCGGATACGGCGGCACAAATGATGTCATTTCCCGATTCACTCCAACCGGCATGACCGGAAACGGTAAATCCGCAAAGACTTTTATTTGCACGCCTTTTCATATTAATTCGTATCATCAGCCTTCAATCTTTTCGATAACAACTTTTGTGAACGGCTGACGATGGCCTTGACGGCGACGGTAGTTGGATTTCGATTTGTATTTGAAGACGAGAATCTTCTTTTCCTTGCCTTGCGCGATTACTTTACCCGTAACCTTTGCACCTGCAACAACGGGAGTACCGATTTTTAAATCGCCTTCTCCGCCTACTGCCAATACTTCATCAAATATGACGGCAGAATCAACATCGTTTTCCAGTTTTTCGACAAAAATGCTGTCGCCTTCCTGAACGCGATACTGTTTTCCGCCCGTTTTAATAATAGCGTACATGGTGACACCTCCTCATCACTGGACTCGCTGAATACGGCGCCCTGCGGGCTTACGGCCTCTTCATGCGGCTTTTGCACAGCCACGTATGTATGCTATGACTTTTATATTCTATATGACAATACACGCCTTGTCAAATTTTTCTTCCCAAGGAAGTGCAATAAAAGCACCGCTTGCCCGGCTACGGCATATACTAACTGAAATAACGGCTCAAGCCGTCGACAATGCTTTCGGCGAAATTCTGCTGCTGTGCGTCCGTATTAAGTGTCCTTTCTTCCTGCGGATTGGAAATAAAGCCCAATTCAAGAAGAGTTGCCGGCATAACCGTGTGCAGAAGAACGTAGAAGTTGGCCGCATGAACACCGCGGTCACCGAAGTTCGTAGCCTTCATGTTTTCCCTGTGCAAGGCCGTAGCAAGCTGCAGTCCTTCTTTCGAACCCGTACCGTAGTAGGCCGTTACACCGCCCGGTTCAGCCTGATCGCTTGCGTCGATGTGAATGGAGATGAAGACGTCGGCAGCAGCAATATTGGCCACGTTGCACCGTGCCTGCAATTCTTCAACGGCACCTGCATGAGGGCCGTATACGTCCACATCGGCCGTACGCGTCATGACAACCGTCGCGCCCTGAGCCGATAAGAGAGCCTGCGCTTTCTTGGCAATAGCGAAAGTAATATTCTTTTCCTGAGAATATGAACCGACAGCGCCGGAATCCGTGCCGCCATGCCCCGGGTCGAGGCAAATTACCTTCCCTTTCAGACCTTTCGCAGTAGACCGCTTGTACGCCGGAATCGAGGTAACGGGCTTATTGGCCGGCTTCGAGGCTTTGTCATTGCCATAAGTCCCCATATTCAAGTGTTTCCATTTGTGCCACTGCCTGACCTTGCCCGACTTATCGTTAATATCGATGACGACGCGGCTCGCCGCACTTCCCGTCGGTCCGAGGGTAAAAACCTTGATATCGTCGGTTGTCACCTTGTAAGGCAAGCGAAAATTGATATCCGTATCATTCAAGCGCTTGGCAAGCGTAATCTTGGAGACAATATTTTCATCAGCCTTATAATCGGTTTGTAAATCGGCCGCTACTTTCGTTCCGGGTAAGGTTACGGTTACATATTGACCGCTCTTGTCAACAAAAAGCTTCGGCGTTACTTTATTATTTACGTCCAGTACAGTGCGTACGAATGGTATATTCGCATCATTGCGTGTCGCAACACGCACAGCGCTGATTTCCGTCGCCTCTGCCGCCGCAACCTGATAAAGCGGCAATATGCACAGAATCACCAGAAAAGGGAATAACAACAATTTTTTCATGCTTTCACGCTCCTTCTCAGCAATGCTTTATTATAGCACGTTGCCAAAACATGCGTAAAACACGGAAAGCACCGTCCTTTATCAATTTCAGCACATGTTCATAACAGGTTGCGGTTCTCAACTGCAGCCCGAAATCCGGTCTTTTCCAACTGTGCCCATATCCGCGGTACCGCATCGGCAACCTCTACGGGCGTATATCCGTACGGGCCTATCCGCCGGCTGCAATAATCACCGGCCGCCCCGTGCACATAGACGGCGGCACAGGCGGCCGTACAAAGATTATCCATGCCGTCATGGCAAATCATGGCAGCTGCAAGACCGCTCAAAATATCGCCCATGCCGCCGGCGGCCATACCGGCATTTCCCGTCGGGTTCAGACATATCTTCCCCGTTTCTGCAGAGACAACGAGCGTCGGCGCCCCCTTGAGGATGAGGTTGACGCCGTATAAAGCGACGAAGTTTTTTGCCGCACTTATTAAGTCGCTTCTGATATCCGCAACGGAAAGACCGCCGAGACGGGAAAATTCCGCCAAATGTGGCGTAATGATCGTTCGACTGCCGTAAGTATGAAAGAAATCCATATGGCCGCAAAGCGCGTTTAGGCCGTCCGCGTCGATAACGAGGGGGCACTTCGTGCCGGCCGCTACGGTATAAATAAATTCGGTTAACCCCGGCCCCTTGCCCATACCCGGTCCCATGACGATAACCGACCAGTTTTTACTCGCCTCAATGATTTCGGCCGCATTTTCCGCCGTAAACGACGCCGTCTCTGCAGGACCGACGGCGTGAACCATGATTTCCGGCTGTCTGCCTATACAGTAAGGCGCTGTTCCGGCCGGCACGCAGAGGAAGACCTTGCCTGCGCCGCCGCGTACGGAACCGTGCGCCGTCATGAGAGCCGCTCCGGCCATATCGCTGCAGCCCGTGACGACACCGACCGTTCCGTGCGTTCCTTTATGACTGTCCGCACGGCGAGGCGGTACATGAGCAGCTATATATTCTTTATCTAAAAGGCGGACGTCGCCTTCTTCCGTCTTTTGCAAAAGCCTTACGGGCAGCCCGATGGCATCGAGTTCCGTACGACCGGTATATTCTTTCCCGGGATAAAGGAATTGGCCGCATTTATAGGCACCGAAGGTGACCGTCAAATCCGCCCGTACAGCCGTACCTTCTACGGCTCCCGTATCACTGTTTACACCGGTAGGCATATCGACGGCTATAACCTTTCCCCCACCGTGACCGGAGCGGCCGTTGACGGCAGCGACAACACCTGCGAAGGGCTCACGCAATTTTCCTGAAAAGCCCGTCCCCGTGAGGGCATCTATGACGACATGAGCCGCCTCCAGCTCACGTAGAAACCGTTTTTCTTCACTGCCGTCACGGTAAAGTCTGAAGTCGCACGTACGGTCTTCATGCAGTCTGCACAGAGTCTGTAAATGGGCACCGCTTTCCGGGCTGTAGCCGTCCGCAGCAAAGGCATACACCGTTACCGAGCCGCCTGCCGCCGCAATATGCCGGGCCGCTGCAAATCCGTCGCCGCCGTTATTTCCCCTGCCGCAGAGGATCAGTACTTTTTTATTGCTCCAGCCGCCGACAAATAGGCCGCCCCGGTCCGCAACGGCGCGGCCGGCGTTTTCCATTAACACGGCAGGAGCAATTTTATACTTACCGTCCATGGCCGTCCTGTCGATCTGCTTCATTTGCGCAGCTTTCTTCAGCACATTCATCTTCTTCTCCTATTCTTCCCAAAGGACCTGAGCGACGGCATAATCGCCGTCATGGGAAAGCGAAAGGACAGGGCTATGCGGCGAGATTTGCCGCGCCGTGTCCGCATACGTACCGTAAAGCTTCAGATACGGTGCGCCGAAATCATTATGACACACTTCAACGTCGCGCCACAAACCTTCGCGAAAGCCCGTACCCAGGGCTTTGTAAAAAGCCTCCTTGGCCGCATAATGACCGGCAAAGGCTGCCGGAGCCCCCTTGCCCTTACTGCGGCAGTAGGCGATTTCGCCGGGCGAAAAAAGGCGTTCTTTTTTGAAAAAGGGCTTCTTCATCACTGCCTCTATACGACTGATTTGAACCAAATCAATACCCAAACGCATGATCTCCTCCATATAAAAACAACCTGCAACAAAGTTACAGGTTATTTTTCATATTTACCATTTTTGCATACGAATACATACGGACAGCCCTTCCAAAAGAACTCGAAAGGTTTGAAAGGATACGGTCATATCCGAATACACGCCCTCCGCCGGCTTATACGACAGCGTCACGGTGCTTTTCTGATAATCATATATAAAACCGTGTAAATTACTTTCATAAGTATATTTTTTTACGGGTACTTCAAAGCGAGGCGGTTTTTCTTCATCCAAGCCGTGCAGTAATTTTGTAATGAGCACGTCCTTCGGCAGCCCGCTTTGCAGCATTTCTTCCGTAAAATTATCGAGTACAGACATGACGGCTCCTAGTCCTGATCAAAGAAGTGCGCATGAATGGCGCGTACGGCCGTATCGACATGTTCTTCGCCGATAAGGCAGGTAATACTGATTTCGGACGTCGAAATAATTTCGATATTTATGCCGTTGTCTCCCATAAGGCCGAACATGCTGGCCGCAATTCCGGGGTGACCTGCCATGCCGGCACCGACGACAGAAACCTTACCCATCTTTTCATCAATGAGTATATCTTCAATATCCATATCGCGGCGAATATCGCCGAGAACGTCGCATACGAGGGCCGAGTCGTCACGGCTGACCGTAAAGGTAATGTCCGTTACGCCTTCGTTGGCAACGCGCACGCTCTGCACGATCATGTCGACATCAATATTTCGGTCCGCCAATTCCGCGAAAATACGATATGCGTGGCCCGGTTTGTTGGGTACGCCCAAGACCGTGACCTTGGCGACATTTTTATCTTCCGCTACGCCGCGAATCAAGTACTGCTTTACTTCCATGGAATAATCCTCCTGTATCATCGTCCCTTCCGTTTCGGCAAAGGTGGAGCGTACGTGAATGGGTACGTTAAAGCGGCTGCCCATTTCTACGGCCCGCGGCTGCATAACGCCCGCACCGAGTTTGGCCATTTCCAGCATTTCACCGTACGTAATTTCTTCCATCTTTTTCGCATCCGGAACAACACGAGGATCGGACGTGTAAATACCGTCCACATCCGTATATATTTCACACGCGTCCGCATGAATGGCGCCGGCAACGGCAACGGCCGTCGTATCGGAGCCGCCGCGGCCGAGCGTCGTTATATCGCCGCCGTCGGTCATGCCCTGGAAACCGGCAACAATGACAATATTCCCTTCATCAAGAGCATTAATGACACGCTGCGCATTAATTTCCAAAATGCGGCCTTTATTGAAGGCATCGCTCGTGACGATTCCGGCCTGCGCACCCGTAAAGGAAACGGATTTGCGGCCGGCTTCTTTAAAAGCCATAGCCATAAGGGCAATGGAGATTTGTTCGCCCGTTGAAAGGAGCATATCCATTTCGCGGCCATACGGCTTGGACGTAATTTGACCTGCCAAAGAAACCAGTTCGTCAGTCGTATCGCCCATAGCGGAGACGACCAAGACAATTTTATCTTCCTCTTTCATGTCCTTTAGGACGCGCCGCACAATGGCACGCATTTTATCCGGAGTGGCAACGGAGCTGCCGCCAAACTTCTTAACGATTAATGCCAATGTAATTCCCTCGCTTTTAGAATTATCTATGTGAAGATAAGTTGCTTCTATATGGACCGTACATAGGAAAATAATAGCACGCCGGGCGGCAAAAGTAAAGAAAACGGGCCTGTCAGACGGCCGGCTCATGCTGTTTTCCCTATTCCCAAGTTCGCAATAACCATAACTATACAAAAAAGGAATGATCGCATAAAACCTTATTTTATCTTTGCAATCACGCCGGTTTGCGGTATTAAGTTATTTATTTCACTAGCTTTCTGCGGTATAATAAATATACAGACCGTAATGACGGCTTACGACAGACAAAGGAGGCAAATGCCATGAGAAGCGTACCGAAAGAAGTATACGCCTTGTACGATAAGTTATTCCGTTTAAGAGAAGAAGTGATGACTGACGGCGAACGACTCTTTGCAGAATGGCTGCCGCATATTGAACGGCGCCCCTTCCGCTTCAGTGCCCTCAACTTGGCATATTATCTCTCCGTCCGCTGCCATGACCTGCGTCCTCTTCAGGAGGAGCTGGTTCCCCTCGGCCTCTCCTCTCTCGGCCGCAGCGAAGCCCGGACAATGGCCAATCTCGATGCCGTCATGGCCACGCTCGGCCGCCTGTGCGGCAAAGAAGATAATCTTATCGACTATCCCTCGTCCAAGTGGTTTTTTCACGGTGACAGACTTTTGGCGCATAATACGGGCCTTATTTTCGGCAGCCATGCCGAACATCACACGCACATCATGGTAACCTTGCCTACTGAAGCGGCAACGGACTATAAGCTGGTCCGTAACCTTCTCCTTGCCGGTACCGATACGGTACGCATCAACTGCGCTCACGACGATCAAACCGTTTGGAAGGCTATGCTGGCAAATCTGGAAAAGGCGAAAAAAGAAACACAAAGAGACTGTCGCATCTATATGGATTTGGCCGGGCCGAAAATTCGCATCTCTCAAATCCTTTTTACAGGTGATGAGGATAAACTTTATAACGGTGATACCTTCTTCCTGGCCAGGGGAAATATCTCCGATTATCCTGCCGACGCGGCGGGAAAGATCATTCTTACCTGCAGCATTTCGATTGTCTTCTCCGCCTTAAAAGAGGGAGATCCCGTTCTTATCGACGACGGCAAGCTGACCGCCCGGGTCAGCTTGATCACGGAGCACGGTGCATATCTCACCGTGGCGGCAACAAAAGAAAAAGGCTTCCGCATTAAAAGTAAAAAGAGTCTCAATTTCCCGGACACCTCCTTGGATATTACGCCGCTTACGAAAAAAGACCTTGCCGATTTGGATTTTATGATTCAATATGCCGCCAGCATCGGATATTCCTTTGTCCGCAATGCCGACGATATCAGGCTTCTCCAGAAGGAGCTGAAAAAACGGCTCGGCAAAAAAGCTTCGTCTCTTGCAATCATTGCCAAGATTGAAACGAAGGACAGTGTCAAAAACCTGCCTGAGATCATTATGCAAGCCGCTTCCAAGCAGCCTTTCGGCGTTATGATCGCCCGCGGAGATCTGGCTGTGGAAGCAGGGTATCATCGCTTGTCCGAACTTCAGGAAGAAATTCTTTGGATTTGCGAAGCTGCTCACGTTCCCGTGATTTGGGCAACACAGGTTCTGGAAACGATGGTCAAAACGGGAATGCCTACACGAGCGGAAATTACCGACGCCTCCATGAGTGAGCGGGCCGAATGCGTCATGCTCAACAAAGGACCGTACATCGTAAAAGCGGTCTCCGTGCTCGTTGACATTTTATGGCGCATGAAACAGCATCAATACAAGAAAGCGGCCCAACTGCGGGCCTTAAACATCGCCATCATCACGGTAAAAAAGGAATCGTCCGAATAAAGACAAAGAAAAAACGGTAGGAGAAACTTTCTCTTACCGTTTTTTTTCAATGTGACGAGTAATCAATAAGCCGAGTTTTGTTCTGCCTGTGCAGCGGTAATCATCTATCTGGGCAGGCCGTTGCCGGCCTGCTCGAGCGACACAACCCGGAAGATCAGCGGGCCGCTTCATCCCTTCCCTATTCGGTCTTGCTCCGGATGGGGTTTACCTAGCCGATAAGTTACCTTACCGCTGGTGCGCTCTTACCGCACCGTTCCACCCTTACCACTTGCGTGGCGGTACACATTTCTGTGGCACTGTCCCTAAAGTCGCCTTCGCCGGACGTTATCCGGCATCCTGCCCTGCGGAGCTCGGACTTTCCTCCAATACTGTCGTATCAGCGATTACCTTTCATACTCGTCACCCGCTATGATACGCTGCCGTTTACGTACCGTCAAGAGTGAAAACGAAACACGGCCTCCGGCCTATTCCTTTAGGGCCCGGCGCAGAGCCGCCACGGCAGCGGCTATATCAGTCTGCGAAACAACGGCGCTGATCATGGCGAAGGAACGAAAGCCTTCTCTGTAAAGGGCACCGATATTGCCGAGTCCGATGCCGCCTATAGTGACGACAGGCAATGGAAAATCGAGTGCAAAGCGCTTCGCATCTTCGCTCACCACTTCATGGGCATCCTTTTTCGATTCCGTCGGAAAGAGAGGGCCGAAACCGACATAATCGGCATCATCCGCCAGAGCCGCCTTCATTTCGTCAATCGTGTTAACCGAAATTCCTATAAAGATATCGTCCCCTGCAAGAGTACGCGCAATAGAAACAGGCGCATCGTCCTGCCCTACGTGAATGCCGTCGGCACCGCAGGCCAACGCAATATCGACGGAGTCGTTCATAATAAAAGTGGCGCCATGAGCCCTGCACATGGCGGCAATATCTTTCGCTTCCGCATATTTCTCGCGCCATGTCTTATGTTTTTCCCTATACTGAATGATCCGCACTCCTGCAGCCAACAGCAGTTTAGCCACGTCCCGGTTTTTTCGCCCCTGCGACAGTTCTTCACCCATTACGGCATATATGGGATCCGTCCGTAATTGTTGTATATGTTCCGCTTTCGTCATGGTATGCCTCTCTAAAAATAACCGATAAAATCTCTGCTCGTCGGGTCGACGGCAAAAACCGTCTGCCAATTGCGTTCCGCTCCGGCAGCGGAGAGAATACGCTGCAGCTCAAAGACAACGGGAAATTCCGTGCCGTAATGACCGCCGTCGACAAGGAGAATCCCCTGCTTTACGGCTTCTTGGGCATCATGGTACTTTACATCGCCGGTCAGATATAAGTCGGCACCCGCTTCTACGGCGGCAGGCAGGAAGCCCGCGCCCGATCCGCCGCAAAGGGCAACGGTACGAATATCTTTATCACATGCGCCGCTATAGGGGAGGACGGAGCGATTTAATTTTGTCTTAATAAAGCTCAGGATCTCCGTCGCTTCAAGGGTTTCCGCAAAAATACCGACACGGCCCATTGCCGCCTCCCCCTCTCCCATGGGCCGGACATCGTTGAGCTCAAGCAAAGACGCAAGTACGTCGTTTACGCCGCCGGCGGCGCTGTCCAAATTAGTATGGGCACAATAAACACCGATGTCGTTTTCCAAAAGTGTGCGGAACATGCGTCCGTCATACGTGTCGGTCCGCAAAGCCCTGAGCCCCGAAAAGATAACCGGGTGATGACTGATAATGGCATCAAAGCCCTTCTCCGCCGCATAGACCGTATTTTCTTCCGTCACGTCGAGGGTCAGTAAGACAGACCTCACTTCTTTTTCCGGCTCACCTACGAGGAGCCCCGGATTGTCCCATGCTTCCTTTAAATTTAAAGGCGCCAGACGCTCCATTTCCGCAATTATTTCTTTGAAAGGCACTGCCATTTTCGTCCCTCCCATTCTTCAATTTCAGCTGCCAACATTTCCGTGCGCTCCGAACGGCCGGTCCTGCTCTTTAACAGGCCGTCGCGCAGCCGTTTTTTCTTGCGTATAATCTCTTCAATCAAGTCTCGTAAAAAGGGCGGCTTTTCTTCCCAATTGCGCGGGCCCGTTTCATACTGCCATTCGGGCACGGCCCTTTCTTCACCGCGCACGGCCTTGATTATCTCATAAAGCTTATGCCCTTCTTTGACGATTCGTTCCGCTTCAATGCGATATCCTGCCGAAACGACGTACTTACGTACCTTGGCAGCTTCACTCATGGGCTGCAGAACGAGAAATTTCATGCTCTTCCGCACATCCGGCGACGCCGCCAGTATGTCCGTCATAAGCGCTCCGCCCATGCCGCAAATAACGGCGCCGTCCGCTTCGCCCGGCCTGATTCCTTTTAATCCGTCTGCAAGACGACAGTCTATTTTCCCCGCAAGCTCGGACTGTACGGCGTGTCGTTTTGCCGACTCGAGGGGCCCTGCGGCCACGTCCGTCGCAATGACGGCCGGACAGGTACCGGCTTCACAGAGCCATACGGGCAAATAAGCATGATCCGTGCCCACATCGGCAATGACTGCGCCTTGCGGCACAAGAGCGGCAACGGCGGCAAGGCGTTTACTGAGTTTCATCGGTATCTCCTTTTTACTGTCGCGAAGCCGGCAGTTATAAAAAAAGCTATTCCGCAAGGTTGCGAAATAGCATAGTCTGCAATATGGTGGGCCTACTTGGGTTCGAACCAAGGACCAACCGGTTATGAGCCGGTGGCTCTACCGCTGAGCTATAGGCCCGGAAAGCAAGGGCTGGCAACCTTGCCTGCTTATTATACGATAAAAGGCGAAGAACCGTCAAGATAGGGCCGGCTGCCGCGGCAGCCGGCCCTATCACGGATTTTGCTTATTTCTAAGGCTTTAATTTTTTTAATTCTTCCGTCAAGGCGGGCAATGCTTTAAAGAGATCGCCTACAATACCGTAGTGGGCAAATTCAAAAATAGGCGCTTCCGGATCTTTGTTGACCGCAATTATCATGGGCGCTTCCTGGAGCCCCAGCTTATGCTGAATAGCGCCGGAAATGCCGAGGGCAATATAAATTTTGGGTGCGATTTTCTTGCCTGTAATGCCGATTTGCTGATCGTGCGTTGCCCAACCGTTGTCGACAAGGGGCTTCGATACGCCGAGAGCGGCACCGATCGATGCGGCAAAGGCGGCTACTTTAGCCAAGCCTTCCTCATTGCCTACGCCGCGGCCTGCACCGACGACGATATCCGCCGTTTCCAGCGTGAGTTCCTGCCGTTCCGCCGGTACCGGTTCGAAGGAAATTACCTTCTGCTTCGCTACGGCTCCCTTCAGGTCCACCGTTTCATGAACGATTTCACCGCTGCGGCTGCCGTTGAAAGTATTGCCGCGGAAAATCTTATCACTGATCGTCGCGAGCTGCGGCCTTGTCGTAGTCAGAATCTTGACATAGACCTTACCCGTAAAGGCCGGGCGAATCCAAGTAAGCGAATCGTCCTCTCCCTCGTAAGAGCAGTTGATGCAGTCCGCCACCAGGCCCAAGTCCATTGCCGCCGAAAGGCGTCCGCCCAAATCGCGGCCGTTATAGGAAGCACCGATGAGAAACACATTGGGCTCATACTTCTTAATAACTTCTTCCGCCGCCTGTGTATAAAGCGTCGAATCGTAAGCTGCAAGCTCCGTATTATCAAGGACAAGGGCAATATCGGCGCCGTAACCGATCGCATCTTTGGCGGCAGTCTCGCCGCCGGACGGCAAAAAGGCCACCAAGGCTTTTTGCTTGCTGTCGGCAAGTTCTCTCCCTTTACCGAGCAATTCCTGACTGAGCTGACCGACTTTTCCTTCCGTTGCTTCCGTATATACCCATACACCTTGTTTCATATCCATTTGCCAGCCCTCCTTAAAGTACTTTGTCGGCAACGAGTTTGCCGATTAATTCATGTACAGCCGCCTCTTCGTCGGCACCTTCCACCATGACGCCGACGGCGTGTTTTTCCGGTGCGAATACGCCTGATACGGCAGTTGCCGAACCGGCTTTACCTACTGCCGAAGCTTCAAGCCCCAAGTCTTCCAACCGCCACGTATCGAAGACCGCCTTCTTCGCGTTCATTTTACCGCGAATCGTAGCGGATCGGGGCGCGTTGGCTTTTTCCGTTACGGAGCATACTGCAGGCAGCTTCGCTTCCAAAGTCTCAACACCGCCGTTGTGACGTACGATTTTTACCGTATCGCCGTCGACGGAAACCTGATCCGCATAAGTCAGCAAGCTCATGCCCAAACGCTGCGCAACAGCCGGCGGAATCTGTCCCGTGTCGCCGTCCGTCGACTGTCTGCCCGTAAATACGAGGTCGACATCACCGATTTTTTCAACGGCTTCAGCCAATATCTTACCTGTTGCCAACGTATCGGAACCTGCCATTCGTTCGTCCGAAACAAGCACGCCTCCGTCGGCCCCCATGGCAACGCCGTCGCGCATGGCATCGGCAGCCGTAGCCATACCCATGGACACAAGTGTCACCGTGCCGCCTGCAGCATCTTTTACGGCCAGAGCCGCTTCTATGGCATGCATATCGACGGGATTCAACATAGACGGAGCGCCGATACGGACGAGATTGTTCGTCTTCGGATCGAGCTCAATATCGGAAACGGACGGTACTTGCTTGACTAATACTACTATCTTCATCTTCCATTCCTCCTCTTGTTGTGACTTTCAACCTTTATAATGACAGTATATATTATTTTTCTTTTTATATCAACTAATAATAATTACTTTTTATTAATTATACTCATTTAGAATATTTACCTATAAAAGATGAGCGAAAGGCATATATGCGAAACGGGACGTATTGCAACAGCTCGTCCCGTTTTCCTTATAATATTTTTGATAAAAATTCTTTCGTTCTTTCTTCCTGCGGATTCATAAAAAGATCTTCCGGCTTGCCTTCTTCCAGAACAACACCTTCGTCAATAAAAAGGATCCGGTCGGCCACTTCGCGGGCAAAACCCATTTCATGCGTGACGATGGCCATGGACATACCTTCTTCGGCGAGCTCTTTTATGACATCCAAAACTTCCCGCACCATTTCCGGATCCAAGGCGGACGTCGGTTCGTCAAAGAGCATAAACTTCGGCTTCATGGCCAAGGCTCTGGCAATGGCCACACGCTGCTGCTGGCCGCCGGACAAAGTGCCGGGATAGGCATCCTTCTTATCAACCAGGCCGACTTTTTCGAGAAGCTGCACCGCCGTTTCGACGGCTTCCTCTTTTCCCGTATGACGTCCCTTCATGGGAGCGAGAATAATATTTTCCAGGACCGTCATGTGCGGAAAGAGATTGAAGCGCTGAAATACCATGCCCACTTCCATGCGCACTTCATTTATTTTTTTCGCCGAATCCATGCTGATACCGTCGACTATAATTTCGCCGGACGTCGGTTCTTCCAAGTAATTAATACAACGCAGAATCGTACTCTTGCCGGAACCGGACGGACCGATAATGACGACTACTTCTTTATCGTGAATGGTCAGATTGACGCCTTTTAAGATCTCATGCTTACCGAATGATTTTTTTAAGTCCTTAATCTCTATCATCTACTGCAAACCTCCGTTCCAAGTATGTGACCAGCCGGGCGATGCCGAGCGTCATAATCAGGTAAATGACGGCGACGGACACCCAGATTTCCAAGGCGCCGTACGTCTTGGAGATGATCAACTGGCCGCGGCGCGTAAGCTCTTCGAAACCGATAACCGATACCTGTGACGTTTCTTTGGTCATGGAAATAAACTCGTTTCCCAGAGGCGGAATGACGTGCTTAAAGGCTTGCGGCAAAATGATGTACAGCATGGTCTGCATCCACGACAGACCGAGAGAGCGGCCCGCTTCCATTTGTCCTTTGTCGACGGACTGGATGCCGGCGCGGAAAATTTCCGACACATAAGCGCCGCTGTTGATGGAACACGCCGAAACGGCGGCCACAAAGGGATTGATCTGCTGGCCGATGATACGCGGCAAGGCGAAATAAATGAGAAATATTTGCACCAGTATAGGCGTACCGCGAATAATATTCACATAGCAGACGCAAACGGCGTTCAGTATCTTATTGCCCGACAGGCGGCAGACGCTGACAATGAGGCCCAAAATAAAGCCGAGTCCTACGGACATGGCCGTAATTTTAATGGTCACGCCTGCACCCATTAACAGTAACGGCAAAGAATTTACGATTAAATCAACATTCATTCTCTCCCCACTCCTTTATTTTCCCAGCTGATGTATAAGTTTATATATGTTTGTATCGAATTTAAGGCGAACCGTATGCGCCTCTTCGTACGGTACGGCGGCAATTTTCTGCCCGACAGAGCCGATAATACAGTTATACTGCCCCGCAATAAGGGTATCTACGGCCTTTTGCGCAAAAAGTCCCGCCATAATCGAGTCGTACGCCGTCGGCGAACCGCCGCGCTGAATATAGCCGAGAACGGTCAAATTCGCTTCCAGGTACGTGTGTTCCCGTATGTAATCGACGACGGTGCCGCTGTTTGCCGCTCCTTCGGCAACAATAATAATACTGCTGCGTTTCTTCATACCGTGCGATGCCAGGAGATCGCCGCAGAGGGCCGCCAAATCGACGGGCTTTTCCGGCGTCAATACCGCTTCGGCACCGACTGCCAGACCCGAATAGAGGGCAATGAATCCCGCATGGCGCCCCATGACCTCCACGACGGCCACGCGGTCATGAGAAACGGCAGTGTCGCGAATTTTGTTGACCGACACGAGAACCGTATTGACGGCCGTATCCAGTCCGACGGTGTATTCCGTACCGATCATGTCGCCGTCAATGGTACCGGGAATAACGACTGTCGGCATACCGAAAGAGCTGAGGGCCTGCGCCCCCTTCATGGAGCCGTCACCGCCAATGACGACGAGGGCGTCTATCTGTCGTCGCCGCAAAAATTTTGCAGCCCGTTCCTGCACGTTGCGGTCAAAAAACTCCTTACAGCGGGCCGTACGCAAAAAAGTGCCGCCCCGCTGAATCGTCTCACCGACGGCACGCCTGTCGAGGGGACGCATTTCTTCCTCTATGAGGCCGGCATAGCCGTGGGCAATGCCTTCCACGGCGATCCCCTTACAGTCGGCATAGCGCGTAACACCGCGAATAGCCGCATTCATGCCCGGCGCGTCACCGCCGCTTGTCAGTACCGCTATTTTTTGTATCATTTCGCTTCTCTTCACCCCCTGTGCCGCGTTTGACAAAATATATGTTTGCATTCTTAATATGTTCAACGATCATGTCCACAATTTGTGACGCACCGCCGCGCGTCGTGTCAACAGTAAAATCACAGTACGGATATACGGCCTTCCACTGTTCCATCATGGTGTGCACGAAGTTCTGTAAATCATCGTAGTCCACAGTGGGCCGTTTCCCGATGTGGCGTCCGACGCGCTCCGTTACGCGATACGGCTCGGACACAAGTGCGACGATAATGCCGTGACGATGAAGAATGCGGTAGGTCTCAATATTCATGGGAAAATTCCCGCCTACGGAAATAACGGCCTCGTGATAACGGCTCACTTGATGCAGAATGGCAATTTCTTTTTCGCGAAAGGCCTTTACTCCGAAAGACCCGTAGTATTCGGCAATGGACATGGCCGTATCCCGCTCCAGACGACGATCCGTATCGACGAATTGCCAGTTCATACGCTGTGCCAATTTACGGCCGATATGACTCTTACCGCTTCCCATCATACCGACGAGAACGATATTTCGCTTTACCATTGCTTCCCCCTTATGCCGAATTTGAAAATCTATACGTGTTGTGGGCTATATTATAACAGAAAAAATCAACAAATAACAGTATAAACATAAAAAAAATAGCTCATTTTATGCATTATTTATGATAAATCTGCATAAGATGAGCATTTTGGCAGTATATATGAAGTTTTATTTTCTCTCGTCGTTGCCGTAAGGAACAATGAGAAAGGTTAATTGCAAAGCTTCACCGGTCCGTTTGATTTCTTTCAGCTCCGTTCGCACGGGCGGAAAGGCTTCGTCAAGGACATCGAAAAAACAGATGATATCACTGTACGAACCTTCAGCCGTACCTTCGTATCCGCCTTCTTTCGCTCCGCTTTGCCGTAAAGACAAAAGCTGTACCTTACAAACTGCAGCCCGCTCTTCCAGGAGACCGGGAAAGTCCGCTTTTTCATCTATGGCAAAGGGCCGGCTTTCGCCGCCGTCACGGTCGTCCGTGTTATAAGCCGCCAAGAGACGATTGGTTTCGCGCCAATCGCGGCAAAGGTCGTAGAGAGCCGTATCACGACAGAATAAAAAGAGGAGGACACAGCTTGTAAGACCTATAATGAAAGGCATGTATTTTTCTTTTATGTCATTGATGCATATCACCGTTTATCTCCACCGTCAACTCAAAGCGGGCCGCCTTTTCTTTTCCCTCGACGCGACGCACGTCGACACGTGCCTTATCCATTGCCTTCGTCAGTTTCCCCTGCCAGGCGGCAATATCTTCTTTGCTCTCCGTCTTTGCCGTAACGGTAAAAACGTTGCGCGTACAGGACAAGGATTCAACTTCTATGCCGGCCGGCTTAGTCCCGCCGAGAGCCACGAGCAGGGACGTAATATGCGTTCGCCCGTCAAGGCGCCTTTTCAGTTCCTTGGCGGCCCTTTCGGCCTCCCGTTCTTTCCCGTTGGCCGCAGCCGTACGTTCCGCCACGGCCCGGCCGCCGGCGCAATAAGCGGTATATTCACGTTGCAGAACGCGTTCCGTAACCTGCCCTGCTATAGCCGTTAATACGCAGGCGCCGATGAGGATGATTTCCACGGCGGGAGCATATTTCTTCAGCGTTCTTTTACCAATTTCTTCAGTCTCTTCTTTTTCAAGTAAATTGAAGCGCATATGCCGTGCGTACAATCCGGTCACGAGCAGAGCCGCCGTACCGGAACAACCGGCATAAGCAGCCTTTTGCAGCCACTTCGAATCGCCATGAGCCTGCAGCGAGTCTGCCGCATCGGCGTTATCACCGTTCTTTTTCTCTTCGCAGGCGTAGGCCTCGACGGAACGGGGTTTTAAGACGACAGTATGGCGAAAGGCGCCGTCATCAATAAACACGGCACCTTCATAAGCGGAGCAAAAGTCCCGTACTGCCGCCGGCAAAACGTCTACCGCCAAAAGGGTCACACCCTTTTTGACACAGCAAGCGTGCAAAGCCGCTATGAAGTCCCGCGGATAGGCGGCGGCAAGCCATTCGTACTCGTTACTGCCCGCATCTTTTTTCACGCACCGCGCATCAAAGAGATAGTCGTCACCGCTGTCCAACATTATACCGCTCCAGGCGACGGACCGCTTCGCTTCTTTGCGGCTTCTTGTCGGCAGAGAGACTGTGCGCATGACAAGACGCTCATCACCGATGATTATATAAATACCGTAATCCGTAAGACCGTAAACGTCAATACAATCGGCCAAGGCAAGGAGCACTCGCCCGTCGCCGGCCCTACGCTGTGCCGGCGTATAATCGTACTGCAGGTATTGGCGCATATTCGTACGATAAAAGCGCGTTTTTTCTTCCTTTACTATATATAAAGCATCTTTCCCCGGCCAGATGACGGCCTTGTGCCTGCAAAAACTGTTCATCATATTACAAATTCCGTCAATAACGAACCCAATCAATGAGAAGGTCGCCGTTTCCGGCGCGTTTATCCGGCACTACCCGTATAGAGCAAGTCTTGGCGACAGCCCCGTCGGCCGTCACGCCGTAACCGCTAAGCATAATGCCTTCGTAAAAGGATGAAATTCGAATGCCCAAGGCATCCCCGGGCTCGGTCAATCCATATGAATCCGGCAGAGCCGCAGCAGTAAATTTTCCGTCGGCCTTACATTTTTCATAGCCTATGGCCAAAGCGCTTTCCGCCAAATACGCAGCTTGTGCCGCACGGTAATAATCCTTTGCCGCCTTGACCTCAAAGAAGGTGAACCGTGCAGTCATAACGGCTGCCGCCAGAAGCCCCGTGCCCATGGCAAGGACTGCATACGTCAAAAATCCGTTCTCACGTCTCTCCATGGTCATTCCTCCAAATCTTTGCCAGCGGCAGGGCGCGCACGGCACAGATCTGTTCGTCGCCGGTACGCCCGTTTACAAGGACGAACTGCATGCAAATCGTGTCGCCGTCCGCCGAAAAATAAGGCTCCTTGCCGTAGTGTGCAATATAAACATTCGTATATCCTTCGCCGTTGTCGTTGCCCGTAAGGGGCTGGCGATTGCCATGGTTAAGCCGCCTGTACAGATGCCGTCCGCTGATGAAATAGCCCGACTCTTCGCCGGCGGCATTTTTAAACAGGATCTGTGACGGCGTAACGCGGCAGTCCGCAGCATAACGCAAATCCGCATAGACGATTTCTTCACAGGCCATGGCCTGACGAAGCAGATTATGCCGGGCTCCCGCTCTTACATAAAGCCTCGTTCCCTGTACAACGGCACTGAAGAAGAGAACAATCATAACAAGAGCTGCAGCCGTATACATAAGTGTCTCCGTCAATAAAAAACCGTTCTTATTTCGTTCTCTCCAAGAGGGCAAATCTGTATACTTCCCCATGTTCGTCCCTAACCGTTACGATTCGTTTTCTGAAAGAACCTGTCCGCTTCACTTCAGCCGCAACGGAAAGGCCGTATTTTTTCTGAAGCGTACTGTCATGTCGCGGGGACAACCCGGCACGACTGCGCTCCATGACATCTTTTCCGGCTGTTGTCGCCGCCCGTATGGTCTCGGCTCGTTTCATGCCGTACAGTGCCTGACGGAAGCAGGTAAAGGATGCGCCGAAAAGGATAAGACCCACGGCCGCCGCTACGAGCACTTCGCAGAGCATGAAGCCTTTTTCCTTACTCCAGACGCACGCGCCCGGTCTGAGCGGCAATAATGATCTCACGTCTGTATGACTTGTCTTTCGTCTGCACAATAATGCGCATTTCCTTGTCTTCCGGCCGGCCTTGAGCATCAAAAGACATAGAACCGCCCACGGCGACGACATTCGGGCCGAATTTTCTTTTTTTAACCCTCGTAAAGACGTTACGTGCAATTGTATATTCCCTTTCCCGCACATGCAATCGCCATCTTTCTCTGCTCGCGCTGCCGTTGGCGACGGCACGAATACGCATATTCTCCAAATCCGTGACAAGCTCCCGCGCCGCCGTGTCAACGGCATACCGTTCATGGCGACGCTGCAGAGCCGTCGGTACGGCCGCCGTCAGGACGAGCATAAAAATAAAGACGCATACGAGCAGCTCCGTCAGCATATAACCGCCGGTCAGAGACTTACGGGCAGTACGCACCGCACCCACTCCTTGTAGAAAATAAGAGATACCCACCATCCGGCCAATAAGAAAGGCGCAAAGGGTACGTATCCGCTCCCCCGTACAAACCGCCGCGGCACGGCAATGACAAGGGCCGACGCGAAGGCGAAAAGAACCATACCGTAAGCACCTATGCCGGTACATCCGATACTGAGGACGATCCCCAGCTTTACGTCGCCGCTGCCCATACCGCCGCGCGAGAAGACATATATAAGGATAAAGAAAAGGGACACGCCGGCGGAGACGGCAAGATCCGGCTCTACGAGGTGCATACCGAGGGCAACGGCCTGCACTGCTGCCAGGCAGAGAACACCGACGTCAGGCACCCAATACCAACGTAAATCCGTATAGGTTATGACAAGTGTAAGCATGGCGACAGCCGTCAAATATATTGCACCGCCGACGCCGGCAAATTGTCCCATTTCGTACCTCCTTAGGAACCGCCGTTTTTAATGTCTTCCATTTGCGACGTGTACGTCTTGCCGTCAAAGGTACCGGACACGACGCCGTCGGCGCTTATCGTATAATCCGTATTGTCCGGCAGCTTCGGTTCAAACTGCAAGTACGCCTTGCCTTCACTGTCCTTCTCGGCCAGTGCGGCCACGCTGTCCGGATACTTGCCTTTATCGATTTCATAGAGAGCCGCCGCATTGTCGATGGTACGAATATCCGCACTGATTTTAGCGAGCTTTGCCGTCTTGCCGGCGGACATGAACTTCGGTACGGCAACGGTGGCGAGAATTAAGATAATACTGACGACAACCAACATTTCAAGCAGAGAAAAACCGTTGCGCACAGGTTTTTTCCAAGTTTTTTTCAAGCGAATCATAAATACTCTCCTTTCCCGGCTATTCACCGACGGCCGTAACCATGTCCAAAAGGGGCAATAAGAGCCCAAGCACAAGGGCACCCGTCACGAGGCCGACGAAAACCAGTATAAGCGGCTCCGTCACCTTCCGTATGAGTGACATCAGTTGCTGCAGCCGCCAACCGTAGTAAGTGGAAATTGTCCGGAGAACCTTGTCATAGTCTCCCGTCGTTTCGCCGACTTTCAGCATTGTTTCTACGTAAGATGTCCCGAATCTTCCCGTTTTAACGGCATCACTGAAAGACATGCCGTTCTCCAGACAACGAGCCATACGATGCACGTGGCCGCGAAAGGTCAAAAGCGGAATAACGGCAGCGGCATCCTGAATGGCGTCTAAAATCGGGATGCCCCCGGCCATTTGCACGGATAAAATCAAGCTGAACCGCTGCCAAGACCAAAGCAGACAGACGTGCCGTATCCACGCGGCTCTGAAAAGTAAGTTTTCTCCTATTTCCCTATACCGCCTCCTTCGTAATGCCGAATATATTGAAATACCTGCGGCGACGAGGGCGCTGAAGACGAAGGCGCCGTAATCGCGCAGGAAATTTCCCGTTGCAAGTAAAATGCGCGTACCTTTCGGCAAGGGCGTTCCCATTTCGGAAAAAAGTTCCGCAAAGACCGGAAGTATGAAAAAAACGGCGCCGAAGAAAAGAAGCGCAATACAGATAAACAGAAAAGCAGGATAAATAAAAATGCCGCGAATCCGTGCCTGCTGTTCCTGCGCCGCCTTATAATATTCACCGAGAAGGCACAGCATTTCTTCTACATGGCCGGACCGCTCTCCGGCGCGCATAATATTGCACGCCAGCGGCGGAAACAGGCCCGTCTCTTCCATGGAAGCCGCCGCGCTCTTACCGCTTTCCATGGCGGCAATACAGGTTTTGAGACGCATGGCGTCCTTTTTGTTGCGCACATCCGATAAAAGAAGCTTCCATGCTTCGACGAAAGAAATACCTGTCGCCGCGAGCAGGGCCGTCTGATTGAAGAAGAAGGACAACCGTTCGGCGGTCATGTTTTTCTCTTTTCTCCGGCGGCTGAAAGGACCGTATTTCTCCTGCACGGACAGAACCTGCTTTTTTTCTCGCTTCAATTTTTCCCGTACCGCCGAAGCCGACGGCGCAAAGAGAATATACTCCCGTTCCCTGCCGTCGACATCTGTCATATGGACGGAAAATCGTTTCATTCCCGTACACCGTCTTTCCTGAGGGCCTGTTCCATCGTGCGCATGCCCTCGGCACCGCCCGTCTGCATGAGTGTTTGCAGTTGGTGCTCCTTGCCGCTGCGGATGAGCTGGGCCACGGCAGGCGTACGTGTAAGGATTTCTCTGTAAATGTGCATCGTACCGTTCACAAAGCGGCGCTGTTGCGCCAGGACCGCCTGCAAGGACAGAGAGAGGCGGTAACGCAGAAAGTTTTCCTGACCGCTTTCGGCCATGCCGATAATACGCGTAATTGTCTGAGCCGCCGACTGCGTGTGCAAAGACGAAAAGACGAGGTGCCCCGTCTCGGCTGCAGTCAAGGCCGCTTCCATCGTGGCGGCATCACGCATTTCGCCGACCAGAATGACGTCCGGGTCCTGACGCAGAGCCTCTTTAACAGCCGCCGCAAAGGATGTGAAGTGGCGCTTCCACTCACGCTGCGCAATGAGCGCTTTCTCACCGGACACGACATACTCCACGGGGTCTTCGAGCGTAATAATGTGACAGGCTCTGTGCGTATTCAAATAGGTCAGCATACGCCAGAGCGTCGTCGTCTTGCCGCTGCCCGTAGCACCGACGGCGAGGACGAGGCCGGACCGCAGACGGCTGAGCCTTGTCAAAATATCCATGTCCTCGTCGTCAGGCAGGCTGCCGAGCGGATACAGGAGGCGCAGAACGCCGTGAATTCCGGCAAGCTCCGTCGACCAGTGGGCGCGGCAACGCAGGCCGTCGGTCGTGACGAAGGAAAAGGACAGGCATTCGCCGTTCCGCAATTCTTCGTGCCGCGACGCAAGCCAGGAAAGCATATCTTCTTTTCCGATCGGATCCGCCGCAACGGGGACGAGGTCATCGTTGCGGCGCGCCAAAGGCTGCCGCCCTTCCTGAAGGTGCAAATCTCCGGCCCTCATTTCCGCTGCAGTCCTCAATAAAGCGTCGATGTCCATAACCCTTACTCCGTGTAAACGCGATGAATTTCCGCTTCCGTCGTCACGGCCTCGTTCAGGGCCTGCCGGACGGCGTCATCAAAAAATAAGACATCCTCCGCAGCGGCACGTTTCATTTCTTCGACACCGCCCATATTGCGGATAACCTTACGCAAGGCCTTTCCGACGGGGACAACTTCGGCCAGGCAGATGCGCCCTCTGTAGCCGCTGCCGTGACAGGCATCACAGCCCTTGCCGGCGCAGTCCGTACAAAGCCTGCGCACAAGGCGCTGTGCCGTCACGCCGATTAACGCGTCGGCCACAAGATAGGCCTCCACGCCCATATCGACGAGGCGGCCCGGCACGCCCAGAGCCGACGAAGTATGGAGCGTGCTGAAAACGAGGTGCCCCGTGAGGGCGGCACGCACCGCAATGGCCGCCGTCTCGGCATCGCGAATCTCGCCGACGACGAGAATATCCGGGTCCTGCCGCAAAAGGGCGCGCAGGCCGTTGTGAAATTCGATGCCTCCTTTCGGATTAATCTGGCTTTGACAAAATCCGTCACACTTATACTCCACCGGATCTTCCAGAGTGGCAATGCTGACGTCATCCGCCGCAATCTCCCGCAAAGCCGCATACAAGGTCGTCGTCTTGCCGCTCCCCGTCGGACCGCAGACGAGAAACAGGCCGTTTTTGCCGCCGATGATACGGCGTATGAGACGGATCGCCTTTTCCTGTAAGCCCAGTCCGTCCAAACGCAGATCCGGCGCGTTTTCACCAAGTATGCGGATGACCGCTTTCTCGCCGCGTACAGTGGGCATCGTGCTGAGACGCAGGTCGATATTTCGCCCGTCTTGCCGCCAAAGCATGCGCCCGTCCTGAGGCTGCCGCTTGTTGGCAATGTCAAGGGCCGCCATAATTTTGAGACGAATGAGGACGGCTTCAGCCTTTTCCTTCGGGAGCGTCCCGACGACATGGAGAACGCCGTCTATGCGGCAGCGCGCACGCAGGACATTATCCAAGGGCTCAATGTGAATATCGCTGGCCTTATGAAGCAGGCTGTAGCTCAAAAGTAAGTCAACCAATTCCTGGGCCGTTCCCGTCGCCCGCTCTCTATCGTGCCAGACAAAGGACTGCATCACATCACCGCCTTTTGTCTTCATCATATGGCAGAAATATGAAAAAAGAAGGGTTTTCAGCTCTTTCTAACGAAGATAAAAACAGAATTAATCTTTTTTTAAGCCCTGCCGCCGTATGGTATAATGAAGCAGCTAAAGCATTTTCAGAAAGATCGTGAAAATCATGAAAAATCCTTTTGCAAAAAAAAATAAACGCGCCCGTACGTGGGCGCAGCGAACAGGTATATTCTTTTGTACTGCCGCCGCCGTCCTCCTTCTCTTGGCGGTCTCCGCATCTCACGGTGCGGCATACATGTTTAACCGCATCGCCGCAAATCAGGACGTCGTCAAAGGCAGTCTGACCGTCAACACTATCGCCGCAGATCTGCAGGGGCGCATTACCTTTACGGATCTTGTCTGGGACGATGCGTCAGGCAACCGCATTCTTTACGTACCGAGCGGCAGCCTCCGTGTCAACCCGTGGGATTTTATTCTGCACCGCCGCATAAAGACGACGACCCTCCGTGAAGTTACACTCAACGATTCAACCGTCACGGCCTACTTCGACAAGGATATGCAGGCCGACCTTATCGGACAGGACGAGGCGGAACGACTGTCAAAGGGACAAAATCGCAGTCTTGACGAAAAGGTACGCAACCTGAACGTAAGCGGCAAAAAATTCAATGTCCGCCTGCGCCTGAACAACTGCCGCTTTGAAGCATATCATCAAAATAATCACTACATTATGTCATCCGTCGATGCGACGATTGCCCTGAAGTCGAACGAATACATGAATATCGACTTCTCTTCCGGCCCCTTTGCGGGAACCTCCGTCGGCGACGGTATTACCGTATCCGGGACGATTGACCTCAAGCCGGAGCTGCCTGAAATGGATTTAGCCGTCAATATCCTCAAGGTCGACCCGTCCTCTCTCGGCTTCGGCCAATCCATTCACGATCCTCTCACCTTAAAGACCTACGCTGCGGGGCCGGTTACACAGCCGACGGCGCAGGGCAAACTTTCTATGGAAAAACTTTCTCTGCCGGCCTTGGACTTTACGGATGTGACCGGCGACGTTACCTACAGTAACGGACTCTTCACCTTTACGAACGTTCGGGCGGATGTATATAACGGCAAGCTCACGGCGCACGGCGACTACGATGTAAACACCAGAGCCTATCACATTTACGGCACCGGCACGGATCTGGACAGCCGCATTGCCTTAAAGCGTATAGAATTTTCCTGTCTCGTTGCCTTGGATATCACTATGGAATGCGACGGCGACCCGAAAAATGTACTCACGTACGGCTCTTTCCGCTCCGGCAAAGGCTCGTACTTCCCGCTCCGTTTTAATTCCATCAGGGGCAATTTCAGCAACAGACGCAATGTGCTGGAATTTTACGACGTCGCCATTGACACGAAGTTCGGCCTCTTTACGACGGACGCCCTGCGCATTGAAAAAGGGCAGGTCATTTTGGGCGATATTAACGTCGTCTTCCCGGGCTCGACGAATGCTTTCAATATTTTTTCTCCCAACCCGTCGGACAACAGATGGTCCGAAACAAAGGAGAATATGGCGCAAATCAAAAAAAATATAGCTTCCCTTAACGAGGCGTCCGGACACATGCGGGAATCTGCACCGGCCATGAAGGAAAGTATAGCCGCCATTAAGGAAAATACAAGGCGCATTAAAGAGAGTGCGGACCGCACTAAAGGAGCTATAATTAGACCTTAAACTTTGCATGCAATTTTGCTATAATTATATACAAAGAAAGGAGGCGGATATCATGCCGCAAATCAGACCGATCACGGATTTAAGAAATACCACAGAAATCTCGGAGCTTTGCCATGCAAAGCATGAGCCGGTTTTTATCACCAAAAACGGCTACGGAGATTTGGTTGTCATGAGTATTGAGGCATACGAAGAAATGCTTGAAACGGCACGGACAGATGCTGCGATAAATGAAGCTGAAAGAGAGTTTGCCGCAGACGGTGAGCTGATGGATGCACGGGCCGCCCTTTCGTCCTTAAGGAGAAAGCATTTTGGATAAGTACCTTGTAAAGCTATATTCTCGTGCTTACCGAGATTTAGACGGAATCTACGCCTATATTGCCAATAATTTATTGGAGCCCGCCACGGCTTCCAAAATAATTGGTGAACTTGAAAATGCCATTTTCAGTTTAGAAACCTTACCGGAGCGTGGAGCGGTTCGGCGTGCAGGTGCCTATGCAAATCAAGGGTACAGACAATTGTTTCATAAAAATTACACCATCATCTATTGCGTGCTGAAAGAAAAGAAAGAAGTGCATATTGTCACAGTGAGGTATACACCGGGCAATTTCTAATAACTAAATATTGAAACGAAAAGGCAGTCTGAAAAAACAAGCTGTCTTTTTTCGTTAGGAAAGGATTAAATATGAAACCCGCATTTTGATCACACCGGCATCGTCAGGTGTCTGTAAGATTGGCCTTGACGGCTGCAGGCAAAGCATGCTAGACTGGTGAAGTATGATATGG
>UMHT01014978.1_pt1 | contig 51568 bp, 51 predicted proteins | sample 1965601 | NCBI WGS metagenome assembly UMHT01 (sample SAMEA4836105, study PRJEB28245) | human gut metagenome | biome: gut microbiome; material: fecal sample | place: Denmark | collected 2008 | reverse complement strand
CCACAGCCTTGGCAGGCCATCGCGTAGCGATTTTGTTCAATCGAAATTTGAAGGAGGAATGGAATTGTCACTAATTAAGGCATTGGTGGTAAGCATGGCAATATCCGCAGTCTGGTACGGCATGGAGTGGATGCAGTACCAAGAACTACAATGGGATAGGAAGTGCGATAATGTGGTTTGGGCATTGTATCTGATGGTATTATGGTGGCTGTTTGCACACCAGAATTAACATTTTCAGGACTGGGGAGCGAAGGAGGAAGACGAGGAATGAATAAGCCATGCGAGCATTGCGTTAAGGCTGATAAGAGGCGGAAGGATTATTTTAAATGTGATACTCCATGCAATCTGGCGAAACAGTGTAAGGAGAACGATAAGAAGCTATTGGAAAATTTTACGCGGCTGTTTTACGCCGTCGAATTAACATTTCCGAGAGAACCGGAGGAAGGAAAAGATGAAAGTTGTCAAAAAGAAGATACTGCCTGAATACTTTCGGGTGGTGCGAGCAAGAAAGAAGAATTTTGAAATCCGGGTGGATGAAGATAATGTCCAGGTTGGAGATTTACTCATTTTGGAGGAATGGGACGGGTTTTACACTGGAAACAGTGTAAGGCGGCATGTTAAATATGTTTTGCGGGACGCCCCAGCACTTGGTTTAAAGCCAGGGTATTGTATCATAAGTTGGTAAAGTTAATATTTGGAGGAGGAAAAATAAATGAAATTATATCAGGGCAACGCAAAAGACCTTGTGGGTAAAAAAATCGACTGCAAAGTACGAAGATTTGGCTATTATCCCATGACTGTCATAGAAATTAACGGTGAACTATACGTGAAAGATGCGGTGGGTGCCTGTATGTCAATTCCGGAAAAAGAGACAGATTTTAACTGTCACTGGTTTGATTTTGTTATCGACTAAACTGACATATTGAGAAGAAAGGACGGGTAAATAGACGGGAATAGCTGATGCATTTGCAAAAGAGGATAGAGTAGAAGTGACTTTTTCAGATTTCTATAGGCTTATGCAGGAGAGTACCAAGGCCGAGATTGTAATGAATGCGGTGAATTGTAATGTTCCGCACAAATACATACGTGAGATGGTAACAGGTAAGTCAGAGGCCCCAGGACAGATACAGGGGAGAGATATGGACCGAGTTGGTTTGCCACTTAAGCCACATATGCATGATTAGGAGGCAGGCATGAGAAAGAAAGGCAGTAAGCAGTCCAAGGTCAGCCGCATCGACCGCAGCAAGGCCCTGGCCGCTCAGGCCGACGAGGCCATCAAGGAGCGCATCCGAACGGCACCGGCCTACATGTACACCAGCCTGTGCCCGGTCCCGGAGCTGCGGGAGCCGTCGAAGGGAGTGATTGTACGTGGCATCAAGACCTGTGTACTATGACCTGTATGATTGTGGCCATTATGACGGCCGGTACAGAGCAGCGGAGCTGATGGTAATGCTGGGCATCCGACATCGGCAGCAGATAGAGCATTACAGTGATGTGGGTATCCTGTACCAAAAGCGATATACCTTTGTGAGGGTGGAGGACGGGAACGCGTCAGAGCTGGCAGATGAGTGGAACAGGGTGACGCAAGCGTTAAAGGGATGCGGGTACGATTTGGAAAGGATACCGATTGTAGTAAAACGAGTATAGAAAAAAAGCCGGGGCATTCCCCCGGCAATAAAAAACGAAAGAAAAGAACATATGTGCGTAAAAGAAAATAAGCGGTGGACACCCGCCAAGATGCTACCACCGCTTTGATATTGCTTGAGTATATTATAGCTTACTCAAGCATGGTGAACAAGTGGAAAATAATACCATAAATGAGGGAGGATATAATATGCAGACAGCGATTAATACAGATGTTTTTATACGGCAGGTATTAAACACATTGGTAACTCAGATGGAGATGTGGGACGAGCTCAGACGGCAGAAAGAGGTCGAGGCGGCCTTGTACATGAATTTGATGAACAAGACTATCCTGGCAGAGTCGGAGGAACGGCAGTTGCCGGCAGAGTACGTGGATGATACCCCGCGGGTGGTGGAGATGTTCCTGCAGTGCCTGAAATTGGAGAAGAGAACAGATGCCACTATCGTGAACTATCGTGGCGAACTTAAATGTCTTTTCCAATTCCTGCGGAAGAACTACGCGGACGTGACAAGCAATGACATCAGGGCCTATCTGGCCTGGAAGCAGACGGAGCACCACAACAAGGATAACACCCTTAACAATAAGATTCACGTCTTTCAGTCATTTTTTAAATGGATGATGAATGAGGACCTTATTGAGGACGGCGGCTGCCTTATGAGGAAACCCAAAAAGAATCCTATGGGTAAGGTATACAAAATCAAAGAGGAGCAGCGCGTAAAGCGGGTGCTGTCGGATGAGCAGGTGGAAATTATCCGGTGTGGATGCCGGCACGTCAGGGATAGAGCCATTGTGGAGATATTGGTGGCTACAGGGATGCGTATATCAGAGCTGGTCGGATTAGATGCGGGTGACATAGACATCAGCCGGAAGCGCTGCATCATTTACGGTAAGGGACGCAAGGAACGGCCGGCCTTCTTTACTCCCAGGGCGATTGTACACTTGGAAGCATACCTGGAGTGGCGTCGGGCACTGCCAGATACCAGCGAGGCCTTGTTTATTAATTTTAGAAAAACTGGTGGTGTGTATGGCAGGGTGTGCACCTGCACCATACGCAAGATGCTCAAAGAGATAGTGGCCAGTGACCCGCGCTTGGAGGGATTAAATCTGCACCCGCATAGGTTCCGGGCGTATCTGGCTACATACATGGCCCGGCATGGGGCGTCACTTAAGGACATAGCGGCGGTCCTGGGCCACAGCAATGTCAATACAACCATGGAGTGTTATATCATTGAGGACCCGGAGGAGACACAGGCCGTGCATGGAAAGTGTGCGGGGTAAAAGGAGGAAATCGGATTGAATGAAGAAAAAGTAATGACTGAGAATGAACAGAAAAAGGAATTTTTACAGAGCTATCAGTTAGCTAAAAGGGATGTGACCCGATTGGAGGAGCAGCTGGCAGAATTGCGGATAGGCAAGATGTCTCCAGGCTGCGATATCGGAGATGGCCTGCCTCATGCTCATAATGCCACGGATTTGTCTGGATATGCGGCAAAGGTGGATGAATTAGAAGATGAGATAATAGCAGCGCGGTACCAACGGATACTAGCTTATCAGCAAGTAAGAAATTGCATCGAGGCATTGGAGGATGAGCGGGAAAAGATGCTACTTACTTACCGATACATTCGCGGTCTGAAATGGGAGGAGATTTGCGTAAAGATGGATTATAAGTGGAGGCAGGTTCATAGAATTCATGCGATGGCTCTTAAAAATTTAAAGATGGCATAGAATGGCACACATGGTCTGTGCTATAATGTATGAAAAGAATTGGGCCTACCGGAAACGGTGGCTCTTTTTGTTACCCATTTTCCCAGCGTCTGAAACTCAGGGCGGCCGGGACCTCCTTTTAGGCACCAAACAGCGGGGACTTTTCTTTTTTTGAATTATGGTGTATTATGAAAGAAAATACGTGAGGAAATTTCATAAATGAAATCTTGGATAAAAGAAAATAAGAGTTGGTTATTGCCAACAGGATTACTATCTATTGTGGGTGTTCCCTTCGCTATATATTTATTATCATCAATACCGTTATTGCCTATAGGTGGAAATAATGATTGGGCCGGTTTTTGGGGAGGATATTTGGGAGCAATTATAGGAGCATTTGTTGCTATTTTTGTAATGAAAAGAACTATTGATTATGAAAGAGATATTCGACAAAGAGATGAGAAAATCCGGTTCTTAAATGAAGTATCAATGACTGTAGCAGAATTGGCAGCTAAGATTAATAAAAGCAATTGTGATTTGTTACGATTTCATCAAACGGGAGAAGATAATTGGAATTACGAGGCAGTGTATGATTTGAGTGAGGTATCAAAGATAGAATCAATATTACAAATAAAACTCTTGTCTCAACAAGAAAATAAGTACATTGGTGTTATTGAATTAAATAATAAAATTATAGAGATAGGTGATGCTACAGCATTACTGCATGAAGTTAATGCACAGTCTTTTGATGAACTTAAAAGCGAAGCAGATGATGTAAGTAATAAACTATCTGAATTATTGAAAGCGACCTATATTTTTGTTATGAATAATATTGAATGATAAATTGGGATGACCGTTAGGGCATCTCTTTTTCTATACTTAAAACAGCCAGATAGGAAGGTGAGGTGGTAAGGTGCTTAAGTCATGTAAATATTGTGGTCGCATCCATGACAGCCAGTATGACTGCGGCAGGAAGCCACAACCTCAAAAGAAGATAACCTACATAGACCGGTTCCGTAGCTCCAGGAAATGGAGAGAGAAGCGGGAGCAGATACGCCGGCGGGACAAGAATCTCTGCCAGGTGTGCATTCGAAACCTTTACGGTACAGACCGGCAATACAACTATGAGAACCTGTCCGTCCATCACGCCATACCCATAGAAGCAGATTATGACCGGCGCCTGGATGATGACAACCTTCTGACGGTGTGCGGGATACATCATGAGATGTGTGAGAGTGGAGAGATACCGTATGAGGTGGTGAAACAAATAATAGATGAACAGGAGGAGAGCCAATGAAAAGGAAAGCGCTATTTGATGGAAGGCAGAACTTAATTGAGAATCCAGAAAGCAGGATATTCTATGAATGTGATAGGAGGTTGTGCTCAATCTGCAATCCGGAATGTACCCACACATCAAACATCAGACATGCGCAGAACTTTCAGTGCGAGAATGGTGTATTTGTAGAGAGTAGGGTATCCCCCCGGGAGTTGTTCAAAAAATAGACACACTTCCGGACACCGACGCCCCACCTTTAAATACACAAAATCTTAGAAATGAGAATTTCGGCCCAGAAGGAAGGTGATAGGATGGCAAGGCCGGCAAAGTCAGCCAGAGTTAAGACTGGTACAATTACAAAAGAAGAAGAAGCGCAGCGCCTTGAGCTGGAGGATAAGCTCCGCGGAAAGAATGACAAACTGGTGCCGCCGCTGTACCTGACGAGATCCCAAATGGAGATATTTAATTACATCATGGCCGAATTGCAAGAGGCCGACATCCTGGGAAACCTGGACCTGTTCATCCTGGCCCAAACCGCCATTGCTGTTGACCGTATCCAGGAGCTGGACCGGCAGGCCAACGACAAGAAGGAACTGCTCTTTGAGAATTCCTTTCGGATGGCCAGGGCCGAGGCATCAAAGGAATACTTCCGGTGCTGCAATGAGCTGTGCCTATCCCCTCAGAGCCGGGCGAAGCTGTCCATCGCGAAAGTGAAGCCTGGAGAGAAGAAAAAGACCATCATGGATTTAATCAATGAGGATGACGAGGACCAAGGTTAAGCACCCGGCGGTCGCATATGCTGAGGGGGTATGCCGGGGAAAGATAAAAGCACCGAGGTACGTCATCCTCCAATGTGCAGACTTTTTGCAGACGTACAAGGGGAAGAACAAGAAATACATCATCAATGAGAAACTGTTGGATAAGATATATAAAATTCTCAAGGTACTTAAGATGGCAAAGGGGCCGAAGGCTGGTCAGTCCATCTATTCGGCGCTGGCCGGATATCAATGGCTGCTTATAACAGCAGTCCTCTGTACGGTCCACCGGAATGACAAGCGGATGCGCCGGTATCAGACGGCGGTCCTGGAGATTTGCAGGAAGAATGGCAAGACATTTGTTGTTGCTGTTCTTTTTATTTTGCTTTTTTACCTGGAGCCGGCCTATTCCAGGTTCTTCTCTGTGGCGCCGGATGGGGCGCTGGCCCGTGAGATTAAGGAGGCTCTGGAGCCGTTGCTGGCAACTAACATGGAGGTCTTTGAAGAGAGCGAGTTTAAGGTGCTGCGGGATTACATCCTGCATAACCCCACAAAGACGAAGTACACGCCACTCAATTACTCTACCAGCAGGATGGATGGAAAGGAACCAAGCGTGTTTATCGCTGATGAAGTGGGAGCCTTGCCTACATCCTATCCGGTGGAGGCCATGCGCTCCGGCCAGCTACTCATACGGAATAAGCTGGGATTTATCATTTCAACCAAGTATCCAACAGCGGACAATCCGCTGGAGGACGAGGTGGACAATGCCAAGAAAATCCTGGACGGCCTGATTGATGACGAGACAGTGTTTGCCCTACTCTATGAGCCAGACAATACAAAAGATTGGGCTACGGATGATACTATCCTGGCCCACGGAAATCCCCTGGCATTGGAAATAGAAATGGTGTGGGACGAACTACTAAAGAAGCGTCGGAATGCCATCAACCGTGAGAAGCTGCGGGAAAACTTTCTGACCAAGCACTGTAACATCATCTATCAGGGCTCCGGGACAGAGACATACATCCCGATTGACCAGGTGAAGACCTGCAAGGTATCGCGGATAGACTGGGAAGGCCGGGAGGTTTATGTGGGAGTTGACCTTGCAATGACAAACGATAACTGTTCCGTGACCATGTCGGCGGAGGAGGACGGGGAGATACTGAGCCACGTCATGACATTTATACCAGAGGGAAGGATTGATGAAAAGAGTGAATTTGAGAAGTTTGATTACAGGGCTGCCATTGCCGCGGGAACCTGCATTGCCTGCGGTGATATGACAGTGGACTACGGCGTGATTGAGGACTACGTGGCAGGCTTGGAGGAATCCAGAGGCGTGGTTATTAAGTCAATCGGCTATGACCGATATAATGCCCTGTCAAGCGCCCAGAAATGGGATAAGAATTATACAACGGTGGAAATACGGCAGCATTCGGACACCCTGCATCCTCCCACCAAGCTATTGGCAGAAATGGTGGCAAACCAGAAGTGGCATTACGAGGAAAACCGGCTGCTGGAAACCAATTTTGAGAATGCGAAGTGTACCTATGACACCAACATGAACCGGTATGTTAACAAGAAGAAATCCAAGGGGAAGGTGGACGGAGTGGTGAGTATTATCAACTCAGTGTATCTGCTCCAGCAGGATATCCTCTTTGATGACAGCGGTTTTACAGTGCAGGTGTGTTAGTTGCGATATCGCAACAGAGAGAGGAGTGATTGCATATGTGGTCCTTTCGGTTGAGGGCAGACCCGGAACCAGAGAAAACAGAAACAGAGTCCAACGAAGATGCGTTGCTGCGGGCCAGTCTATCGGATGACTACATGACCAGGGACCAGGCCATGAATGTGCCAGCCTTTGCGGCCTGCGTGAATAAGATAGCAGAAACCGTTTCAACCATCCCTATTCGTCTTTATAGGCTGGTGGATGGAAAACTGGAAGCTGTTGAGGATGATACCAGGGTCCGGCTGCTAAATGATGATACCGGGGACACGCTGGATGGGGTTCAGTTCAAGCGTGCACTGGTCAGAGATTACCTGATGGGTAAAGGCGGGTATGCCTTCATAAACCGCACTGGGAATCGAATACGTTCCCTGCATTACGTCAGGGAATCTGAGGTATCCTTCCTGTTCACATCAGACCCGATTTTTAAGGACTATGACATCATGATTCAAGGGACGAAATATAAGCCCTTTGAATTTCTGAAAGTGCTCAGGAATACGGAGGATGGACGTTCCGGCAGGAGTGTGGTGGATGAGAACAGTGAAGTCCTGAGCGTATCCTACCATTCCCTGGAGTACGAAAAGAACCTGGTCAAGACCGGTGGCAATAAGAAAGGGTTTGTCAAGTCGGCTAAAAAGCTGGCAGAGCCGGCCATTAAGGCATTAAAGGCAGCATGGCGCCGGCTTTACCAGAACAACACGGAAAATGTCGTCATATTGAACGAGGGGTTAGAGTTTCAGGAAGCCAGTAACACGTCTGTGGAGATGCAGCTGAATGAGAACAAGAAAACCAACAGTGACGAAATCTGTAAGCTGTTCAACATGCCGCCGGCCATGATAAACGGCGGCGCCACGGAGCAGGATAAGACGAACTTCGTCCAGTACTGTCTGAATCCGATTTTAAAAGAAATTGAGTGTGCCCTGAACCGGGACCTGCTTCTTGAATCAGAGAAGGGGTCCTTTTATTTTGCAGCGGATACGTCGGAGCTGACAAAAGGGGACATTGAAAAACGTTTCCGGGCCTATGAAACGGCCTGTAAGAACGGATTCATGCAGATTGATGAGATACGTCTGCGGGAGAACATGCCGCCATTGGGATTGGATTTTGTCCGCCTGGGTCTGCAGGATGTGCTGTATGACCCGGTGACAAAACAGTTTTATATGCCAAACATGAACAAGACCGGCGGACTCGGACAGAAAGAGTCAGAGCCGGAGCAGAAAGAAGGTGAAAAGAAAAATGAGGATTGAACTAAGGTCGGACAGCGTGGTGATTGAAGGCTATGTCAATGCCGTGGCCAGAGATTCGCGGCCTATGAGGGACCGTAAGACCGGGAAACGGTTTGTGGAGCAGATTGTACCGGGGGTGTTTGAGCGGGCGCTCAGGCACAATGAGGTGCAGCTGCTCCTGAACCATGACAAGACCAGAAACCTGGGTTCCACAAGCACAAACCTGGAACTGTATGAGGACAGCATCGGACTCCATGCCAGGGCGGAGGTCACGGACCCGGAAGTCATTGAAAAGGCCCATAAGAAGAAACTCAGAGGCTGGTCCTTTGGGTTCCGGGAACGGGACGCCAGCACAGAGGATATCCATGACGCTCTGGAGCGCCGGTATGTGGAGGATATGGACCTGGTGGAGGTTTCCATCATTGATGAGAGGAAACAGCCTTGCTATGAGGGCACCAGTGTTGAGGTGAGGGCAGAGGGTGATATGGTCCTGACACCGGAGCCATTGGAAGTCCGCGCGGATTATGTGGAGGTTAAGGAAACAAAGGAAACGATTGATATGAGTAAGTATCACAATAGAATCAAGGAATTAGAGAAGGAGAAAGCAGAATGAGAAAGAAAACAGTTGTAAGGCAGTACATGCAGTATCGTGCGGAGGATTTAAAATCTCTTACAGAGCAGCGGGCCGACCTGGTCCAGCAGATGAAAGACCTGACGTCCACCGCAGAGACGGAGCAGAGGGCATTTTCAGAGGAAGAGGACCAGAAGTTTGATGACCTGGACAAACAGGTGAAGGCCCTGGACAGCACTATTGAAAAGTTGGAACGTGCCAGGGACCTGAAATTGAATGTTACCAGCACAGAGAAACATGAGGACCTGAAACAGGAGGAGCTGGAAGAACGTGCTTTTGCGGCCTATATCCGCGGGGAGGTCCTGGAGGAACGTGCTGGTGAGATGACAAAGACCGATAACGGCGCCGTTATCCCCAAGACGATTGCAAACCGGATTATCAAGAAGGTGGAAGACATCTGCCCAATCTATAAGATGGCGACCCGGTACAATGTAAAAGGGACTCTGTCAATCCCGTACTATGCGGCTGATGGTAACACAATCAGGATGGCCTATGCAGAGGAATTCAAATCCCTTACCAGCACCAGTGGGAAGTTCACCAATATCGAACTGACTGGATACCTGGCCGGCGCTCTGTCCAAAGTGTCCAAGTCCCTGGCGAATAACAGCCAGTTTGACATCGTATCGTTTGTTGTTAATGAGATGTCTGAATCAATTGCAAGGTTCCTGGAGGCGGAACTGCTGCATGGGACTGATGCCAAGGTTGAGGGTTTGAAGGGCGTGACCCTCAGCGTGGAAACCGCGGCGGCATCCGCCGTCACGATGGATGAAATCATCATGCTGAAGGACAAGGTGAAGGATGCCTTTCAGGCAAAGGCCGTATTCATTATGAACAGCGCGACCAGGACGGCCCTACGTCTGCTGAAGGATGGTAATGACCGGTATCTCATGCAGGATGACATCACGTCCCCCTTCGGTACGACTCTCCTGGGAAAGCCGGTTTATGTGTCAGACCAAATGGACGGAATGGGGGCGGGGAAGACAGCCATTTACTATGGGGATCTGTCCGGCCTGGCTGTAAAACTGTCCGAGGACGCATCCGTGCAGGTCCTCCAGGAACGATATGCGGATGAACATGCTATAGGTGTGATTGCATGGATGGAGTTTGATGCTAAGGTCGAGAATGCCCAGAAGATTGTCAAACTGGTCATGAAGGCATCCGATTAAGGAGGCAGGACATGAAGGTCAAGGCACTGAAATCATTTTCCGGCGCGGTATCCATGTATAAGGGTGAGGTCAGAGAAATCATAGATGTGGTATTAATCCGCGACTTGGCTCAGGCTGGATATATCGAGCAGGTTACTGTGAGAAAGGGCGTAAAGGATGAAAGTAAGCGAGATAACGCTTAAGGATATCTGTCGGCAGATACGGACGGAAGAGGCATACCTGACGGAGGAGGACAGGCAGTATCTGGAAATCCTCCTTCCGGCAGCCATGGACTATGTAAAGGGATATACCGGTCTCGATGAGGCTGCGATTGATATACATGAGGACATCACAATTGCCGTTTTGGTACTTGTTTCCGATATGTACGATAACCGGCAGATGACCGTAGATAAGAACAATGTTAACCGGGTGGTGGATACCATTCTGGGGATGTATTGTGTCAACTTGTTATAGGAGGATGCGGCATGAATGCAGGGGCATACCGGGAGCCGGTGACGATTGAGAAGAGTGATGGCTATACCGAGGATGATATAGGGAACCAGATAGCAGCCTGGACGGAATATTACCGTGGATACGCCTACATGAATAACCTGTCAGGCTCCGAGTATTGGGAGGCCGCGCAGACACAGGCCCAGAACACAATCATGTTCATACTGCGTTATCATCCGCTGCTGGGGGCCATGAACACGAAGGGGTACAGGCTGGTACACCGGGGTAAGGCTTATGACATCACCAGTATTGATAATGTCCAGTATAAAAATGAAACCGTGAAAATCCGTGCCACAGCAAAGGAGTGATGTCATGTCAGGAATCAGGATTGACTCTCTGGGAACAGAGATTGCCAAAATGATGGAGGAGTATGCCTCTGAGGTAGCCGCCGACACAAAGGCAGAAGCCAGGGCAGTTGCAAAGGAGACCGTGAAGGAACTGAAAAAGACATCCCCGGATGGGCCTGGGAGCAGGAAGGGACATTATAAGGATGGATGGGCCTCAAAGGTGGAATCGGAAAATGCCGTATCCATAGGAATCCGGATATACAACAAGAAAAAGCCGGGCCTCACCCATCTGTTGGAAAAAGGACATGCGAAACGGGGCGGTGGCCGGGTAGAAGGTATCCCGCATATAGGCCCTGCGGAGAAGCAGGCCGCCAAAGAGTTTGAGAAACGTCTGAAAGCGAGGTTATCGCAATGACAGAAAAAGAAGTGTACCAGATGGTTAAGTCAGCCGGATTCCCGGCAGCTTACCATCATTTCGAGGAAGGGCAGGAACCGGAAAAACCATACCTGGTGTATTTGTACCCAGAAACCAATAACTTTTCCGCTGACGGGATTGTCTATCAGGGTATCAACGAGCTGGATTTAGAACTTTATACGGATAGAAAGGACCCGGATGCGGAAAAAAGAGTGGAAGCCGTGCTGAAAGAGCATGGCTTTTTCTATGAGAAAACAGAGACATACCTTGAATCTGAAAAGATGTATGAGGTGCTGTATGAAATGGAGGTATTAATCAATGAATAAAGTCAAGTACAACCTTAAGAACGTGCATTATGCACCACAGACAACAGGAGAGGATGGGGCAATCAAGTTTGCCAAACCGACACCCATCAAGGGGTCTGTCAGCATATCCCTGGATGCCCAGGGTGACATCTCCAAGTTTTACGCAGATGGAATCACCTACTATCAGGCAGCTTCCAATAACGGCTATGAGGGGGACCTGGAGGTGGCCCTGCTGCCGGAAAGCTTCCGGACGGACATCTTGGGGGAAACATTAGACGGAAAGAAGGTCCTGGTAGAAAATGCCGATGCCAAACAGACCGCGTTTGCCCTGCTGTTTGAGTTTGACGGTGATGAGAAGGCCATCCGACATGTGCTGTATAACTGTAGCGCCACCAGGCCGTCTGTGGAGTCTCAGACCAAGGAGGAATCCATTGAGCCGGTGACGGAGACGCTGACCATCTCTGCGACACCTCTTCCGGATGGGAGGATTAAAGCACGGACCGGTGATACAACGGATGAGGCAACCTATAACGGTTGGTATGAAAATGTATATGAGACAGCCGCATCCGGCTTAGGAGCGTAACGGAGGTAAGACATGATAAGCAAGGAAATAGAGATTGATGGAAAGCTGGTGCCGTTCAAGGCATCGGCTGCCATACCAAGGCTGTACCGGGCGCGGTTCCGGCGGGATATCTTCCGGGATTTAATGCGTCTGGGAAAGGCCGTGGAAGGCGAGGAAATCCCAATCAGTGACCTGGAGCTGTTTGAGAATGTGGCATACATAATGGCGCTTCATGCTGACCCGAACCAGCCAGGGACACCGGAGGAGTGGCTGGACCAGTTCAATACGTTTTCAATTTACACGGTACTGCCCCAGCTCCTTGACCTGTGGCATCTGAACATTGAGACAGATGTGGAGGCCAAAAAAAAACGAAGCCGAGCAGCCGGGAAATGACAACGCCCTTGTTCATGCTCCGGGCGGCCCAGCTGGGGGTAGCGGTTAGTGACCTCGACCTGCTCACCATTGGGCTGATCCTGGACATGTTTACAGAGTCACAAAATGACAGCTATAAGTATCCAAACCTGGCAACCCAGGAGGATTTTGACAAATTTTAAGGAGGTGGTATCGTGGCAGACCGTATCAAAGGAATCACAATAGAAATCGGTGGGGATACCACCGGTTTAAACAAGGCATTAAGCGGCGTCAACAAAGAAATCAGCAGCACACAGGGCCAGCTTAAGGATGTGGAGAGACTGCTGAAACTGGACCCAACCAACACGGAGCTGCTGCGGCAGAAACAGAAGCTCCTGGCAGAGGCCGTGCAGGGAACTAAGGGTAAACTGGATACCCTGAAAGAGGCAAACAAGCAGGTGGCAGAATCAGCCTCAAACTATGATGCCTGGAAAGAAAAGTATGACCCAATCAAGAAACAGATAGACGAGACCAAAAATAAACTGGGCGACCTAAAAGAACAGTCCAGGAACGCCGATGAGCAGCTGGCAAACGGAGAGATATCTCAGGAGAAGTACGATGCCATACAGGAGGAAATCAAAAAAACCTCCAGCGAATTAAAGACGCTCCAGAAATCAGCTAAAGAAGTATCGGATGAATTTGGAAACCCGGTAGCGCCGGAACAGTATGACGCCCTGCAGAGGGAGATAGCTGAGACGGAGCAGCAGCTTAAATCTCTGGAGGACCAGGCAGGGAAAGCCAATACAACGTTGCAGCAGATTAGTGCGGCCGGAGAGAAATTCCAGAAAGTCGGACAGGAGATTGAAGGCGTCGGGAAGAAATTTCTTCCGGTTACGGCTGCTGTGGCCGGCGTGGGAGCCGCCGCGATAAAGACAACGGCAGACTTTGATGAATCAATGTCCAATGTGTCAGCCATCAGCGGGGCCACGGGTGAGGATTTTGACCGGCTAAGGGATAAGGCCAGGGAGATGGGCGCAGAGACGAAATTTAGCGCATCTGAGGCCGCAGACGCCATGAGTTACATGGCAATGGCAGGCTGGAAAACAGATGACATGCTGAACGGTATCAGCGGAATCATGAACCTGGCAGCTGCATCCGGTGCAGACTTGGCGACCACATCCGATATCGTAACGGACGCCCTGACCGGTATGGGATACACGGCAGCGGATGCCGGGCGCCTGGCCGATGTTATGGCAGCGGCCTCCAGCAATGCCAACACCAACGTGGAGATGATGGGCGAAACATTCAAGTATGTGGCGCCTGTTTGTGGCTCTCTGGGGTATTCTATGGAGGATACGGCTCTCGCAGTGGGATTGATGGCCAATAGTGGCATCAAGGCCAGCCAGGCAGGCACCCAGTTGAGAGCAGCCATCACCAATATGGTAAAACCCACGGAATCCATGGAAGGCGTCATGAATGAACTGGGGATTGAGATTGCCAATGAAGACGGTTCAATGAAGTCTCTGGATGAAACATTGAAAATCTTGCGGGAATCCTTTGCTGTCACCACAGAGGAACAGAAGGCCCAGCGTCTGGCTACCCTGGAGCAGCAGGCTATTGCTGACGGATACGGGGAAACGCTTAAAGGGTTGTCGGAGGAAGAAAAGTATTTCCAGCTTGCAATGTATGCCGGTCAGGAACAGATAAAGGATATGTCTGAAGCTCAGTTTAAGAAACAGGCAATGGATAAACTGGGAATCAAAGTGACCAAAAAGACCAATAAAGCACAGGTGGCCCAGAATCTTGCTTTAGCACTGGGGACTCAGGCTATTGAGGGGCTTACCCAGGAGCAACAGTCCGCATATGCGGCAACTCTTTTCGGAAAGGAAGCCATGTCTGGCATGCTGGCGATTATCAACGCCAGCGAAGAGGACTATAACAAGTTGTCTGATGCTATTGCCAATTCAGAGGGCGCGGCAAAGGACATGGCAGAGACAACGCAGGACAACCTCAACGGACAGTTGACCATCCTTAAAAGCCAGCTGCAGGAGGCTGCAATTGCGATTGGTGATGCGCTGATTCCAAAGATAAAGGCCCTTGTGTCTAAAATACAGGAGTGGACGGACTGGTTCAATAAACTGGACCAGACTCAAAAGGAAACCGTTGTCAAAATCGGATTAATCGTTGCGGCAATTGGGCCTTTATTGATTGCTATTGGGAAGGTATCAACAGGTATCGGTGCGATAATGAGTACAGTGACTGCGCTTGGTCCTATGCTGGCTGGATTATCAGCGGCAGGTGGCCCCATAATGTTGACCGCGGCTGCCCTGGGAGCAATTGCTTATGCAGCATATGACGCGAAAGAGAGAACCAAAGAATATTATGATAGAGCCGTAGAGCTTACTGACCAGGAACAGCACCATAGGGAGATGATAGATGAATTATACAGCTCATATAAGCTCATGAACCAAAGTCGTGTGGATGCTGTTAATAGTGTAGAAGCGGAAGCAACAAAGGAACGGGAGTTGTTTAGTGAGCTGCAGAAAGTTACGGATGAAAATGGAAATGTAAAAGCGGGTTACGAAGAGCGGGCAAAGTATATTCTGGGAGAATTATCAACGGCTCTAGGACAGGAATATGAGTTGACTGGAAATCAGATACAGAACTACAAAGATATGTGTGACAGTATCGACGACTTAATTCTCAAAAAACAGGCAAATGCGTTAATGGATGCCAATGCTGAAGCTTACGCCGAAGCGCTCAAAAATAGGACAGATGCATTCATGAAATACAATGATGCACAAAAGGACGTAGAAGAAACAACAAAAAAATTAGAAGAATCGCAACGTCGGGAAGCACTGCTCCAAGAAGACCTTAATGCTTTGCGAGAAAGTGGAATTGTACATATGCTTGGGCTTTCCAACGAATCGGCGTATCTCGCTGAAAAAGTAAAGGAAGCATCGGAAACCACTAAAGGATATGAGGATAAGTTGGCTGAATTAGACCAGACGCTTCTGGATGCAGAGACAGCTTATGTCGGATATAAAACAGTTATAAGCAATCAAGATATGCTGATTGCGGCAAAGGATAATCAAGAACTATTGGCTGATGCTGTATTAATGGCAAGTAATAGTTTTCAGACGGCGGAATCATCAACAAAGGCCTCTTTAGAGCGGCAGTTGCAAGACTTTACCGACAAATACCAGGCTATGCAGGCAGCTGTAGATGCAGGAGCGCCAGGCGTAGTACAGGCAGATGTTGATCAAATGAAAGAACTGGTTGACCGAGCCAAGAAAGAACTAGACAGATTGCCCGATGTGATAAGGGAAACAGCAGGAAAGAACGCTCTTGCGGCTGCCGCAGAAAGTAATGACGGATATCGGTCAGCAGGAGGGGATTACGCAAAAAAACTGGCAGAAGGAATTGATGACGAGAAAGATGGCGTCGTTGATGCAATGACAGATGTAGCCAATGAAACTGAATTTGCTGCAGAAGATGGGCTGCCACAGGAAGCATTCTCAGATATTGGAAAGCAAATAACGGCAGGACTAACAGGCGGAATCACTTCGGGAAAGAGTGAGGTGGTGAAAAACGTTCAGCGCATGTGCGCTGAAATAATCACGTCTGCAAAAACGCAGTTAGGTATCCATTCTCCATCCACGGTATTCGCGTACATAGGCCAGATGTCCGGTAAAGGATTCATTACCGGATGGGCAGGAACCGTAGCGGAGATGCAGAATACCATCCACTCCTCAGTCAGTAAGGCCGTGACTGAGGCAACGGCAACATTTTCTGGAATCGAGGACTCATTGCTTTCACTTCGTGATTCATCCGGAAGCACCATTTCCGAAGTAGTAAAAAATGCAGAAGAAGCGCAGGAAGCCCTGCAGAAGATTCAGGACGGACTTGAAAAAATGATATATGGTCAGATTAATACCTTTGACAAATTTGACGGTAAAACCAAGATGTCCACAAATGAACTTTTGGAAAACATGCAGTCTCAGGTTGATGGAACAGAGCAGTGGTCTGATAACTTGAGAGATCTGGCAGAAAGAGGAATTGACCAGGGACTATTGCAGAAACTGGCAGAGATGGGGCCTAAAGGTGCTGGATACGTTGCGGTATTCGCTAAAATGACGGAAGAAGAGTTACAAAAGGCGAATGATTTATTTGCACAGACAATGACCCTTCCAGAGGCAACTGCGGAAAGCATTATGCAGTCATATCAGGTTGCCGGTGGGTTTAAAGATGGCATAACCGAAGAAATCCCACAAGTAATAGAGGAAGTATCGAAAATGTCGCAAGGAATCACTGCAACCATTGAGGCGCTCATCCCCCTGGCTGACACATGGTCTGAGGATATGATGGATGGATTCATCCAGGGTATCAAGGCAAAGACATCCGAAGTAGAAGCAGCCTGCCGGAGTGTGGCGGGCACGGTCTCTGATTATCTGCATTTTACCAGACCTGAAAAGGGGCCGCTCCGCTATTACGAGGAATGGATGCCTCATATGATGCAGGGCCTGGAAGAAGGTATCAGGGGAAATATGTGGCGCGTAACAGACCAGATGGCAGCCCTGGCCGGGAGTATGGACGTCATGACCATGGATATGTCAAGCGGCGGGGAACAGAACGGCGGCGTCACACAGCAGGTCATTTCCCTGTTGGAGGAATATCTTCCTGACATTGCCTCCCAAAAGTACGTCATGATGGACGGGAAGGCCCTGGTGGGCAAGACCGCGGGACAAATGGACCGGAAATTGGGCCAGGTACAGGCCCTTAAGGAGAGGATAGGATGATACACCAGAGTGTGAGCATAAACGGCATTGATATGCTGTCAACCTACAAGATGGCACTGGCAAACAGACATTGTGTTCAGCCGCCAGTGCCAAAGACAATCTATCAGGATGTTCCGGGGGCCGACGGCTCCCTGGACCTCTCCACAGCGATTGCGGGCCGGATTATATATGAGCGGAGGGTAATTACTCTTAATTTTGGATGCGGGTACCCCATGGACAAGTGGCCGGAGGTGTTTTCGGAAATCTTACGAAATTTCCACGGCAGGGAAGGAAAACTGATATTCGATGATGACCCGATGTACTATTATGCCGGGCGCATGACGGTATCTGAATATGCCAGAGCAAGGACCCTGGGGACCTTCACTATCAGCGTGAATGCCGACCCTTATAAGTATGAGCTTACGGCGTCAGACGAGGACTGGCTATGGGATTCATTCTCCTTCGAGAAAGGGGTAATCCGCGATTATAAGGAACTGGAGGTGAATGGCAGCCTGTCCCTTAACGTTCCAGGCACGCAGAGATGGGTTATTCCTGAAATTACGGTATCAGATGCTATGATGGTGAGCTATGGCGACAAGGACTATGAACTGAAACAAGGAACGAATAAGATATATGACATCGTTATAAAGGAAGGGGAGAACATGCTCATGTTCACCGGGACCGGGACTGTTACCATATCGTACAGGGGAGGAATATTGTAAATGTATCGGGTATATGTAAAAAACGTGAATGGAGAATACCCCATATACGAGCCGCTTGATGATACGCTTCGGATATTTGAGCCAGTGCTTACCCAGGAGATGGGAAGCGCCGGCTCTTTCACATTCCGGGTGTACAAAGGGCATCCATATTATAAGCAGTTGAAAGTCCTGACGTCTGAGGTGATTGTTTATGATGATGGCGCATGTGTATTCTGTGGCCGGATGTGGAGACCGGAACAAGATTTTGATAATATGGTCGCGATTACCTGTGAGGGAGAGCTGACGTATCTTCTGGACAGTCGGCAACGCCCCTTTACGTATACCGGAGGGATAGACGGATACATAGGACAGCTCCTTGACGTACACAACAGCCAAGTGGACGCTGGCCGGCAGATAAAAAAAGGTAACATAGTGGTGAGTGGTGATGATGGATACAAAGAGTGGACCGTCCAGGACTTTTCAGACACGCTCACGCTATTGAGGCAGTTGCCGGAATCATTTGGAGGCTATCTCCGTATCAGGCATGAGGCCGGAGTGCGTTATCTGGACTATCTATGGGATTATGGAGGGGTTAACACTCAAGTAATCCGGTTCGGGGAGAACCTGCTGGATTTGACACACTATGTTGATGCCACGCAGATTATAACATGTCTGATTCCCCAGGGCGCAGACGTGGAATACAAGGATGAGTCAGGGGAGACGCAGGGCAAGGCGGTAGATATAACATCTGTCAATGGAGGTGTAGACTACATCGAAAGCGCGGATGCTGTGGAACAGTACGGAAAGATATGGGGATACCAGAAATGGACTGATGTGACTGAACCCGGTATATTGCTTGCAAAGGCCAGAGAATACCTCAAAGAGGCGTCAACCCTTCCGGAATCCATGGAAGTATCTGCTGTGGACCTGGCTGCCATAGACAGCACCGTACAACAATTTCAATTAGGATTCTGGACAAATGTATCCAGCGGACCTCATGGAATCAATCAGAAGTTCCTGCTTACGCGGCGGGAAATCAATCTGCTTGACCCTGGCCAGGGCAGTATTACATTGGGGAGGCAGACTGAGACCCTGACTGAAACAACAGTCAAGAACCAGATAGCTGTATCTGAGCGCATTGAGAAAGTGGCAGAGAACACGCTCCAGGAGATTAACCGGCAAGTGGAGAACGCCACGCAGCTCATCACGGGAGGTAAAGGCGGCTATGTCATCATTGACAACATAGAGCCCGACACCGGAAAGACGACCACTCCGTGGCGTATCCTCATTATGAACACACCGGATAAGGAGACAGCTACAAATGTAATTCAGTTCAATCAGAATGGCATCGGATTTTCGACCACTGGGATAAATGGACCTTATAAGAATGCATGGACCATAGATGGAAAACTGATAGCAGACTATATTACTGGAGGTACGATGCTTGCGGACCGCATCCGTGGAGGGACGCTGGAGCTTGGAGGTACCGGACTTGGTAAGGATGCCGTCCTGATAATCCGAGATACCGCCGGGAAGGAACTGGCGTGTTTTGACAAAAATGGTATAACAATCAATGAGGGTAACATCAACATGACATCAGGCAGTATCACACTGCCGGGATTCAAGTTGACATCCGGTGGTGTCCTTACCCTTGACGGTACAAGTAATAATACAACGGTGGGAGCCGACCTTGTTAATTGTAACACCCTGAGGGTATCGAACCAGATAATGGCCAGCGGGGCATCGTTTAACATAGGTGGTATGTATAGTACAGGCAGCTATGTCCACGGCAGTTTCATGGGTGATTTCCACGGGTCATTCTACGAAACATCCGACCGGCGAAAGAAGAAAAGAATACAACCTTTAAAGGACGGGCAGTCTCTGGCACTGGTACTTGGATTGCATCCCAAAGTATATGTAATGAAAGAGACTGGTGAGCCGATGATGGGATTTGTGGCCCAGGACGTGGAGAAGTTGCAGAAGCAGCTGGGGATTGACCTGCCATTGACATTCATGGATAAGGATGGGTATTACTGTATCCCTTATATGAATTACATTGCCCTTCTGACCGGTGCAATCCAAGCCCAGCAGAAGCAGATAGAACGTTTAACAAGGAAAAAAGAAAGAGGTGATAAACGATGGCTGATATCAGTAAAGAGATTAATGACTTCCGGGTTGCGGTGTATGGGCGGGATGTTCGGGAAAGTATGATATCTCTGTCCGAGAAGGTCAACGGAGAGGTTGAGACTAATACAGCGAATGTGGACCGCGCAGTGAATACGGCCAACACGGCCAGCAGCAGAGCAAACCAGACCCTGGAAACAGCGCAGGAGGCAATCAATGAGGCAGAAACTACGTTACAGGCAGCCAATACAGCAAAGACAGGCGCCCAGTCAAGTGCAGCGGCAGCAGCATCAAGCGCCAGTGCGGCAGAGGCAAGTAAAACCGCAGCATCACAGAGTGCAGTAGCGGCAGAAGCGAGTGCAGCGGCAGCGGAACAAATTGCGGAAGGACTTGGGGGATTTGATGGTAGTGCAGCGTCAGTGACAGCGGTTGATACGCAGGGGCTGGCTGTGGGGGGAGGAAAGAATACGAACGCCCAGGCATTGTTTAATGCCCTTGCCCTGAAAGTCGCGCAGGAGCTTGTGAGCAATACGAAACTTGCTCAACAGCTGGCTGATTATGTTAAAAAAACTGACATCGTACAGACAGAGTCCACAGCAACAAATAAGGTCCCATCCAGCGCATACCTTAAGCAGGTCAAAGCTGACATAAATAGCAATTTAGCATCTATTGGGACAGGAACCCAGCTTGCTACTTTATCCATGAATAATAAGTCAATAACAGGGATTTCGTTTAATGATTATAAAACTGTGGAAATCATGGTAATTATACAGCAAGCGAGTAATGGTAATATGTTTTTTAATTTTACCCTTGTGCCATTAGTAAGTCATATTTTAGACGGAACACGGTACATAACAATACCAGGTAAATCATACGGATATTGCGCAAACGTTTTGCTATCTATAAATTACTCAGCTGGCACAGTAACATTGATAGAAGCTGATGCCAATGAGGGATTTGGGCTTAATGCAATATACATTTTGGGACTTAAATAATTATCTTAACTGCTAGGAGAACCTATTGTTGTCCATCCGCTCCAAACGCCCTCTCTCCGATGCCTGGTAAATAGGTGCGAATCTCCTACAGCCATTGCCAACTGACATAGCCATTGCTCTCCGCTACTGTATGTGATACAAAAGCCATTACCATAAACTGTATTACCTGCTTTAAATGGAGTATCCGCTGTGTTGCTGTCCCACAGCACTAGGTTAATCTTATTTAATACATTTGTACTTATATGGTTAATATAGTTGGACTTAAGTGGATTAATATCACCAATAACTGTATTTAGGTCCGCACTGATATTACCTAAATTGCTATTTTAAATATGAATGTAACCTGCAAACCAGGTCCCTAAACCAGGGGCTTATTTTATTGCCTGGCGTCCGGCATGTCCGGCCAGGCGGAAAGGAAAAGATATGAATGAAAAGATTGTATTGAAAAACGGGAAGGAGTATCCGCTGGTCATCGGGGGCACCTCATCCACGCCCAGCACTCTACGGCTTATTTTCCAGGCGGATGAGGCACTTGAGGATATCGTGGGCGTGTTTAATGACACCGCAGCCACGGAGCAGATTAAGACTGTCAATGTGGATGGCGGAACCCTGGCTGTGTACGATGGTTATACGGTGCTGGATAACCCTAAATCCATTGACGACAGCTACCTTATAACGCCAGAGCAGTACGGGGATGACGGTGCGGTCACCGCGGAGGCTGTATATGGCCGTGTGGCGCTACTGACGCTCTCCCGGCCGAGTGTAGAGGCCGTGGTGGAGCATAACAGGGCTGACATTGATTTCCTGGCTGTGATGACCGGGACAGATTTATAGGAGGTGAGACCATGGATGTAAAAGGACTGGCACAGAAGTATTATCCGAGATTATGGGACATTGACCGGCTTAAGGCCCTGGTGGCTGCCGGCAAGCTGTCCGAGGCGGATTACAAGGAAATAACAGGCAAGAACTATGCCACAAAATAAGGAAAGGTGAGGTTAATGAGAATGAAAAGAGAGTATGTATATGCAGTGCAAGGGGTACTGGCGGCAGCCGGTGCCTTTTTGAGTTCTAAGCTTGGAATCTTATATCCTGTATTGTGTATCCTCATGGGGATGATGGTGCTGGATTACATAACCGGGATGCTGGCCAGCAAGACGGAGGCTATCGACCATCCGGGTGACGCTGGCTATGGTTGGAGTTCCAGGAGGGGCGCAAAGGGCATCATCAAGAAGGTGGGATACCTGTGTGTGATTGCGGTAGCCATAGTTGTGGATTATGTAATTGTGTCAGTGGCGGGGAGCTTGGGCATACAGATAACCGCCAAGGCCTTTTTCGGGCTCCTGGTGGCCGTGTGGTACCTCTTGAACGAATTATTATCCATCATAGAGAATGCCGGCCGCATGGGCGCTAATGTCCCAGAATGGTTGCGTAATTACATCGCGGTCCTGAAGGACAAGATTGATAGTACGGATTATCAGGAAGGCAATAGAGGGTAGAAGGAGGTGGTTCCATCTATCTCCCTGCTGCGGGGTTAGGCAGCAGTTGCGATATCGCAACTTGTGACGTCACAACTTTTCATGGCCTGGGAATAGTCCCGGGCCTTATTTTTTTGATTGGAGGTACGATATGGGTAAAACAGCAGCAGGTTTAATTGAACATTGCAAGGACAAGCTTGGCACGCCTTACGTCTACGGCGCCAAAGGCGAGGTCCTTACCCCGGCCATCCTGGACAGGCTCGCCCGGGAGAACCCAGGCACATACACATCCACCTACAAGGTCAAAGCGGCCAAATACATAGGCCAGCGCTGCACGGACTGCTCCGGCCTTATCAGCTGGTACACCGGGCGTATCCGCGGCAGCTACAACTACCATGACACGGCCGTGGAGCGGGTGGGCATCGACCACCTGAATGAGTCCATGACCGGCTGGGCGCTCTGGAAGCCGGGGCATATCGGGGTATACATAGGTGATGGATACTGCATTGAGGCCAAGGGCATCAATTACGGGACCATCAAGTCCAGAGTGGCGGTCACACCCTGGCAGAAGGTCCTAAAGCTCTGCGACATCGACTATACCCCGGTCCCAGTGACATACACCCAGGGCTTCCAGCCGGCCGCAGACGGCCAGCGCTGGTGGTATCAGTTTACAGACGGCAGCTATGCGGCCAATGGCTGGTACTGGCTCCGGGAGGCCACGGACGGTACCTGCGGCTGGTATCTGTTTGACAGCGAGGGCTATATGCTGACCGGCTACCAGGTGGACCCTGCTGGTGAGGCCTTCCTGCTCTGTCCAGTCAAGGGGTCTGACGAGGGCAAGTGCATGATTACGGATGCCAGGGGTGTGCTCCGGATTGCAGAAGAATACGACATGGCAAATCGTCGGTATGTGTTTAATTGGTAGATTACCGAAGGGCGCTGCGATAGCGCCCTAACTTCCTCAATCATAATAATGGCGTACAACATAATGAGCCAGCGCATCAATAAAGGCGCCGTTCCGCGGCTTTTGTGCCAATTCAAAGCCGAAAACCTGGTTTAAAAGATTCCGGTCGCCATGGAGCCAAATAGTATTAATGATGGTGCGTATATTACGTTCTACACATCCTACAGATGTTTGGTAGCGGGCGGCAATTTCTACGTATAGCCCTTTGGATATGTAGGTAAGCAGTTCCGGGTTCGCAATAGCGCGGATTACACCATAGATAGTATAGCGGAATCCTATGTAGGAATTATTGACGCCAAGCCGTCGAAGCAGGTTACCGGTTTCTCTTTCGTATTTCATACTGATTCCTCCTTGTTTTTTGATACTAATTTAACGGTATATGCAAGGAGGGGCATTATCAAGTGAAGATTGAACGACAAAAAGCAACGAAAAGTGTCGTAAAATGCGAATAAATGGACTATTTATGGTATTATTTACCAGGACAACCCCTGCATTGAAAGGAGTACAATGGCCTTGGAAGGAGGCGCATAAAGATGGATGGAAAGCGAAACGATGAACCGCCAGAATCGGCGGAAAAGTACTCGGATGAAGAACTGCTAAAAGAATTTGAAGCAGTCAGACACATGACCGTCCCCTTACCCATCCTGGACCCGAAGCCGGATGAATTTGAGACCATCTGGAAACGGATTCAGGAAGGGAAGGAGAAAGAGAAGTAAGTGAAAGGCGGGTACCGGATGTGACCGGGCCCGCCTGTAAAAAAAAAACGGTAGGAATTATATCCTACCGTTAATCTTTACGATTATCCCAAACACTCCATTTGCATAAAACAAAGTGTTCGGATAATTCTCCTTAAGTGGAGCTGAGGGGAATCGAACCCCTGTCCGAAAATCAATTCCCTGTTCTTCTACTATCATAGTCCTTTATTTGACATTCCCTCTGCCATCAGAGAAAGGACACCCGGATGGTTTCAGTAGCTTCATCATACGCCCATATGCTCAAAGCTTTGCATACGTCGTTTCCCACATAGTCGATGCCAGGGTCTTAAAGTGCGGGTGCTCTAAGTCTGACAGCTGCCATTAGGCAGCGATTGCTAATTCGTCGTTAGCGTTTATATTTATTTTTGCCATTTAACCCATCGCATGGGGATAGCTTCACCAGCTGCATGACCCCCGTCGAAACCAGTACAACCCCTGAATATTCAGTGCTGCGCTTATCTGGTATGCTAACGAAATCCCGCGCTCACTCTATATTAGCAGTTTCCGGCGCCGCTGTCAAGGGCAGTGACAAAATATAGACAGGCAGGATACGGAGATAGCGGAAAGTTATAGCAAGAGCAGCAGGCATTGCCAGAAATAAATTCGTAGAAACTTTGTAATGAAACATACCTCTATAATTAAGAGAAAAGAAATACCAGAATTCTCTCTTTCTGGTAGTATAAGGATAGGGCATATTAGTACGCCTGTATCATATGAATGGATTCCGATGAAAACAGAAAAGAGGGAGGCAATTATGAAACATTTTATGAAGAGGACAGTATACACAGCGGGTATCAGCGCGGCAGTGGCCGCCGCAGCCTTAGGGCTGGGCGGATGTGCGGCAGGGACGCAGATGCCGGACACGTTGAAGGTACAGAATGTAGATGCCGCAGAGAATGTGATTACGGTGACAGGGCGTGAGGAGGTAAAGGTGGTGCCGGACATGGCCCGGATTGAATATGCCGTCTATACCAGGGAGGATACGGCCGCTGCCTGCCAGGAGAAGAATGCCAGTGACCTGAACGCAGCCATTGAGACATTAAAGGGCCTGGGAGTGGAAGAAACTTCCATACAGACATCTTCCTATGGTCTGAGTCCTATCCGCAATTGGAATTCGGATAAACAGGAGATAATCGGATATGAGATGACGACCAATTTGACAGTATCCGACATACCTATTGACAATGCAGGAACCATCATCACAAAGTCAGTGGCCGCGGGAGTCAACGGTATTAATTCCGTCAGCTATTTTTCCAGCAGCTATGATGCCAGCTATCAGGAGGCGCTGAAGGGAGCCATGGCCGTGGCCCAGGCCAAAGCACAGGCTCTGGCGGAGGCCGGCGCAAAGACATTGGCCGGTGTGGTCCATGTGGAGGAATTCGGCTATCAGCCGGATACCAGATATGCTTCCTATAATTCGGGGGGTTCTGCCAAGATGTCAGCTGTGGCTTTGGAAGATGCAGGCGCTCCTGTAATGCCGGGCCAGGTCAGTGTGGAAGCCCAGGTGACGGTTTCATATGAGCTGAATGAGTAGGTTATATATAAACCGACTGAATAGAAAACAAGTGAAATAACGCCTTGTGTATACCCCGGAAATTGTATCATATAGCAGCATGTGGTACTGTTTCTGGGGATATTTGTCATTGATATTTATATGAAATATATTATTATTATTATTTTAGAGTCCAAATAAGACAGGGGTACTATGAGATGACATCTGCAGATGGCAGAGGAAAGAGCCGCAGGGATACGCTGCTTCCTATCATACTTTGTTTATGTTTTATAGCCAGAAGCATTATTTTTCTTGTTCAGATGATTCTGAAAAGCCAGAAAGAGAACGTAGCATACCTGTATGATGCTGCCAATCAAACCAGGACATCCATTTTAAAACAGATTGAGGGAGACTGGCAGACGCTGGAGGGACTGGCTGTAAGTCTTAGGGAGCTGGCAACGCTGGATGAGAGCCAGATCATGACCATATTAAAAGATATAAATAAGGAAAATGCCTTTATCCGTATGGGATACGCGGATATTAACGGTAATGCCCGTATGGTGGATATGGAAGGTAATGTCCAAGAGGTTAATCTGAAAGGAATGGAATTTTTTGAGCGGGCTTTACAGGGCGGAAAAAGCATATCCAACACATTTGCGGACCAACAGGATGCAAGTGGATATATAAACTATTTTGGCGTCAGAATCAACGACAGCAGCGGCGATGTCAGAGGCATACTCTGTGCGGTCCATTCGGCTGCCGTACTGAGGGAAATCATTGATGCACCGGTTCTTAAAGGGGCTGGTTACTCCAATATCCTGGATGTAAACGGCAATTATGTGCTTAAGACCATTAAGACATATGAGGGAGACATCCTTCCTGATAATAAAGCGAGGATTGCAGAGGCCATAGGAGGCACGGGCATGGGGGGTGGATTTCGTGCTTACGGACAGGCAGGGAATCAGGCAGATACTGGTGATCCTTCCCATTATTGAGGGACAGTGGTATCAGGTGAGTATGGTTCCTGTGGATGTGCTGCGTTCCAGTTATATTCAGACAGCATGGGGCATCATGCTCATCATTGTGGTGGCCTGCGGTTTGTTTATATGGCTGATGAGCAGACAGCGGAAGATGGCTGTGAATAACCAGAGGATGCTGATGAAACTGGCTTACAGTGATTCTCTTACAGGCCTGCGCAATTTCGCGGGCTTTAAGCGTGAAGCGGAGATATTTCTGAACCGTCCTGAGCTCACCCGTTCGGAGCTCACCGCATATGTGCTCTGGTATGGCGATTTAAGGAACTTCAAGCTGATTAATGATGTGCTGGGGTATGAGGAGGGTGACAGGCTTCTCAGGCTGGTGGCAGAGTTTCTAAGGACGGTGGAAGGCTCTGACTGTATCAGCTGCCGCATAGCGGTTGATAGCTTTGCCGGTATTACCCGGTGTGTGGATACGCGGGTACTGGACAGAGGTCTGTGCCAGATTAAGGAATATATGAGAAACTCGGGCATGGATGAACAGCCCTTCATGGAGATTCCTGTGGGCGTTTACCGGTTCCGGCCGGGTGATGGGAAGCAGTCTCTGGATGTGCTGGTGAACTATGCCAATATGGCCCATAAGATTGCAAAGGAAAGACCGGGAAGCTCCTACGTGTTCTATGACGACAGCATCCGCAGGCGTATGTTAGAGGATTCCGCCCTGGAGGCTGAGGCAGAGGCAGCCATGGCAGATGATGAGTTCAAGCTCTATATGCAGCCTAAGATAGATATTCAGAACGGTAACAGGATTACCGGGGCAGAGGTGCTGGCCCGCTGGCTCAGTCCGGGCAGGGGGATGATACTGCCGGGAAATTTCATTCCGTTATTTGAAAAAAGCGAGCTTATTGTGAAACTGGACCGCTATATGTTTGAACATGCATGCCGTTGGTACAGGATTCACCTGGAACGGGGCGGGAGTCCTGTGAGCCTGGCGGTCAACGTTTCAAAAGCCGGTCTGTTCCAGAATGATTTTGTGGATTTTTATACGGATATCAAGGATAAATATTCTGTACCGGACGGCGTCCTGGAGCTGGAGTTTACGGAGAGTATACTGGCTGCTGACACGGAATTATTTGCAGAGCTGGTGGTCAATCTTAATGCGCGCGGGTTTATCTGTTCTCTGGATGATTATGGTTCGGGTTACAGTTCCCTTAACCTGTTAAAGAATCTGCCAATCGATGTGCTGAAGCTGGATATCCTATTCTTCCACAAGAGCCGGGATATCCGGCGCGAACGCATTGTCGTGTCCAATGTTATCAATATGGCCAGGGAGCTGAATATAAAGACCATTGCAGAGGGCGTGGAGGATATGGACACCGTTGAATTCCTCAGAAAGGCGGCTGCAATGTGATCCAGGGATATGTTTTCGCAAAGCCCATGCCTCAGGAGGATTTTGAACATCTGCTGATGGAAAATCAGGATGGGCCTTTTGGGGGCGGGGATTAGATAGAAGGTTATAGTGTCAGGAATTGCTGTGTCTGTGCCGGAACAGGAGATTGTGTTGATATTTTAAATATGGCAATTACACAATTAAATAGATATAGTGAAAACTATATTTAAGAAGTTATACTTCTTCATCCACCGTAATCCGAAAAACGGACCGCCCCTCCAGGGACAGTCCGTTTTCCATCTACACCATTACAATAATAGGATTAATTCTTTTCAGCCTTTCCGGCATCCTTCGGAAGTGTGACATTCAACAGGATAGCCACCAGGGTAGCGATGACAACCGGAGATTTTCCGAAGATTGTGGTAACCCATGTGGGGAATGCGGACAGGGAGGCGGATGCCTGTGACACGCCCATTCCCAGGGCAGCCGCAAGCCCCACGATGGAGGTATTGCGGTAGTTCATATCTTCCGTCATGACCAGTTTCATGCCGGTCATGGCAATGGAAGCGAATACAGATACAGTCGCGCCGCCTAAGACCGCATAGGGAATGGTGGTCAGCAGGGCGGAGAATTTGGGGAACAGTCCGGCAACCAGTATAATCAGCGCGGAAAGTCCTAAGGTCACACGGTTGACAACCTTGGTGGTAGCCACGATACCTACGTTCTGGCTGTAGGTGGCAGTGGGCAGACATCCCAGGAATGCACCTATGATGTTTGAGAAGCCATAGCCCAGGATAGCGCCGTGAAGCTCATTTGTGGTGGGCTCGCGGTCAAGGCCTCCTGCCGTGGTTGCAGAGAAGTCACCGATGGCCTGCACGGAGTTGATGACAAACAGCAGTCCCAGGGCCACGCAGGCAGACGCCTCAAAGCTGATGCCGAAATGCATGACCTGGGGAAGCTGGAACATGCCGGATTCAGCCACATTGCCGAAGCTTACCATGCCAAAGAACATGGAGAAGATATAGCCTGCAATCATGCCTATAAGGATGGACGCCAGTTTCAGGAATCCCTTGGCAAAATGGTTCAGCACAGTGACTATCACCAGAGTGAAGATGGCAACCACCCAGTTCTGCCATGCGCCGTAGGTGGGCTGGCCCGCGCCGCCTGCCATGTAGTTGATGGCAGTGGGGTAGAGGGACAGACCGATGGTGAACACAACCGTGCCTGCAATCAGAGGCGGGAAGAACTTTCGTATTTTCTTGATGGTAAGGCCTACGAGAATGGCGCAGACGCCGCCTGCAATCTGTGCTCCCAGTATGGCCGGGATGCCGGACTGCTCCGCAATGGCCTGCATACTGGGGACGTAGGCAAAGCTTACGCCCAGGATAACAGGAAGGCCGGAGCCCAGATGGAAACCGTTCTTATTGCCTAAGGGGAAGAGCTGCAGCAGGGTGGCCAGGGCGGATACCACCAGGGAAGCCTGAATCAGCAAAACCCGGTCTGCCGTGTCAATGCCTGCTGCTCCGGAAATTATGATGGCCGGCGTTACACAGCCCACAATCATGGCTACTACGTGCTGCAGGGCCAGGGGAATTGCCTGGCTCATTTTTGGCACACCATCCAAATCAAACAGGGATGCGCGCTGTTTCACTGTATTGTCTGTATTCATATTTCATTGCCTCCTTTACGCTAAATGGATATGAGTACCGGTTTTGCCCTGGATACCGTCTTTTGCTTTTTCCAACAGCGTAATGAGAGCAGTGCGTCCTGGTTTTGATTCAGCAAATTTAACAGCAGCCTGAACTTTGGGAAGCATGGAACCAGGGGCAAAATGTCCCTCTTTGATATACTGTCTTGCTTCTTCTGTGTCCAGGTCATCCAGCCACTTTTCTTCCGGCTTTCCGAAGTTAATAGCAACCTTTTCAACTGCAGTGAGAATAATCAGGAAATCAGCGTTCAGATTCTCAGCTAACAGTTCACTTGCGAAGTCCTTGTCGATTACGGCGCTTGCGCCCTTTAAGTGGTTTCCCTGACGGGTAACCGGGATACCGCCGCCGCCGCAGGCGATTACCAGCTGTCCTGAGTCTACCAGGGAGCGGATAGCGCCGATTTCAACGATTTCAGCAGGCTTTGGAGATGCCACCACGCGGCGGAAACCCCGTCCGGAATCCTCCTTCATGATGTAACCATACTTTTCTTCGGCAATCCTGGCCTGTTCTTCTGTCATGAAATGGCCGATTGGCTTGGAAGGAGCTTCAAACGCAGGATCGTCTGCATCCACACGGACCTGTGTAATCATGGTTGCAACCGGAATATCATACATTTCACGGTTATAGAGTTCCTCTCTTAATGCGTTCTGCAGGTCGTAGCCGATATAGGCCTGGCTCATGGCCACACAGACGGAGAGCGGGGTGTTGGGCTGGTTTGCGTCCTCGCGGCTCAGCGCGGCCATTGCATTGTTGATCATGCCCACCTGAGGGCCGTTTCCGTGGGCTACGATAACCTCGCAGCCTTCCTCTATAAGGTCTACGATGGCCTTGGCTGTAATCTTGACAGCTTTCATCTGCTCAGGAAGGGTATTGCCCAGTGCATTGCCGCCAAGGGCGATGACAATACGTTTTTTCTTGTTTTCCATAGTGATTTTCCCCTTTATAGGGCAGGATATGAGGGTATCCCGCCAAGTTTTTGCATAATTTGAGACAAAAAGGGCTGCAGGACTCAGTCCGGCAGCCCTTACATTGTATTACATGGTAAGATGAATGATTTATTTGAATACCCTGGGAGTTCCTTTTTCTTCCAGCCTCTTTAAAACGTCAGCCGGGTCAGCGAACTTAGCCAGCATAATCATGGCGGCGATAACATATGGCTTGTAGCTTGCTTCTTTGTACAGAGGATCGCGGTAGCGGTCAAATACAGTTGCCTCAACCTCGCCGTCCTTGCAGCTTACATCGTTGATGTCAGCAGGTAAGCAGTGCAGGTACAGAGCCTTGCCGTCCTTGGTGGTCTTCATCAGTTCCTCAGTACAGCACCAGTCTTTGTGCTCTGCGTTCTGAGCAAGAAGTTCTTTCTCCAGAGCCTTGATGCCCTCGTGGTCGCCTTCTGCGTACAGGTTGGTTCTCTTTTCCATAGCTGCAAATGGAGCCCAGCTCTTTGGATATACGATGTCGGCATCCTTGAACGCGTCAGCCATGTCATGGGATACACGGAAGGAACCGCCGGTCTTTTCAGCGTTCCTTCTGGCAACTTCCTCAACCTCCGGCATGATTTCATAGCCTTCCGGATGAGCCAGAACAACTTCCATACCCATACGTGTCATCAGGCCCACAACACCCTGAGGAACGGAGAGAGGCTTGCCGTAGGAAGGAGAGTAAGCCCATGTCATGGCTAACTTCTTGCCCTTTAAGTTCTCTACGCCGCCGAACTCATGGATGATGTGCAGCATATCAGCCATACACTGTGTCGGGTGGTCGATGTCACACTGTAAGTTAACCAGGGTTGGCTTCTGCTCCAGAATGCCGTCCTTGTGGCCCTGTGTAACAGCGTCAACAACTTCGTGCATGTAAGCATTGCCCTTGCCGATGTACATGTCATCGCGGATACCGATAACGTCAGCCATGAAGGAAATCATGTTAGCTGTCTCACGAACCGTCTCGCCGTGAGCAACCTGGCTCTTACCCTCGTCCAAATCCTGAACTTCCAGACCTAACAGGTTGCAGGCAGAAGCAAAGGAGAAACGTGTACGGGTGGAGTTGTCACGGAATAAGGAGATGCCAAGGCCGCTCTCAAATACCTTTGTGGAGATGTTGTTCTCTCTCATGAAGCGGAGAGCGTCAGCAACGGTCCATACAGCTTCCAGTTCCTCGTCTGTCTTTTCCCAGGTCAGGAAGAAATCGTTCTCGTACATTTCCTTGAAGTTGAGGCTGTTTAACTTATCAATGTAATCCTGTAATGTTTTCATTTGATTGACTCCTTTAATATGTTTAATTTTTAATTTGGGTATCGTTGTTGGAAGTTACAAAATAAAAGGGATATCCGTTCCTTCATGAATGTAAGTGGGCCTGAGCCGTTCCGGCGGCCTTCAGCATAAGCCGCCGAAACCAAACAGGTCATTTGGACTTCATGGAAAACGGCATACGAATGAGCAGTGCGAAAAATAGGGCGTATGCCCTATGCTTCCCGGCCGCCCCTCAGGCCAAAAGGATGGCACCGGAACCAGCGGGCCGCGCCACAACTGAATGGCAGCCGGGAAAACACCCTGCGGACAATAAACGAATGAAAGCAATTACCTGTAGCAATATTACATGCAGTAAAATTACATGCAGTATAATTACTTGCAGTAAACGCTGGGCAGAGCAGCATAAACAGCTGCGCAGGTAACTAAATCCTGCTTCCAGGTAATCTCGTTGGGAGCATGAGCCTGGGCCTCAGCGCCGGGACCAAAACCGATGCAAGGAATGCCGTTGCGTCCCATGATGGAAACGCCGTTGGTGGAGAAGGTCCACTTATCGGTAAGAGGACGTGCCTTTCTCATCTCTACCGTAGCGTGGGCACCGATACGCTCGTCGCCGAACAGATTCTTATAAGCTTCTTCCAGGGACTTGGTAACTTTGTGGTCCTCCGGGATAACCCAGGTTGGGAAGTAGCACTCGATTGGATATGTAAGGCCCTTATAGGAAGGACGGGAATACTCATACATGGATACGGTAACATCATCGCCATACTTCTTAACTGCGGGAAGGGCGCGAATCTCGTCTAAGCAGCTCTCCCAGGTCTCGCCTGCTGTCATGCGGCGGTCAAGGGATATGGAACAGGAGTCGGCAACCGCGCAGCGGCTTGGAGATGTGAAGAAAATCTCGGAAACAGTAACAGTGCCGCGGCCTAAGAAGTTGGCTTCCTTATACTCGGGATTGTACTTCTCGTCTAACATCTTCACAAGGCCCTTAACTTCCTTGTCGTCAGCTGCATCATTCTCGTTCAGCGCACGTACATCCTGAAGGATGTCAGCCATCTTATAGATAGCGTTGTCGCCGCGTTCAGGAGCGGAACCATGGCAGGAAACGCCCTTTACGTCAACACGGATTTCCATACGGCCTCTCTGTCCGCGGTAGATGCCGCCGTCGGTAGGCTCTGTGGATACTACGAAATCAGGACGAATCTTGTCTTCGTTGATGATGTACTGCCAGCACAGACCGTCGCAGTCCTCTTCCTGAACGGTTCCGGTTACCAGAACCGTATACTTGTCGCTTAACATTCCTAAATCCTTCATGATTTTAGCGCCGTATACAGCAGATACGATACCGCCGCACTGGTCAGACACGCCGCGGCCGCCAATCTCAGTGTCATTCTCATAGCCCTCGTAAGGATCGAAGTTCCAGTTGTTCTTGTTGCCGATGCCAACTGTGTCGATGTGGGCGTCAAAGCCGATGAGGGTTTCGCCGGTTCCCATGTATCCCAGAACATTGCCCATGGGATCGATTTCCACCTTGTTAAATCCCAGCTTTGTCATTTCTTCAGCGATACGGTCAATGTGTGCCTTCTCGTCACAGCTCTCGCCAGGGAACTTAACGATGTCGCGTAAGAACTTGGTCATGTCTTTCTCATAGTTCTTTGCTGCTTCTTTGATTTTTGCGTAATCCAGATTCATTTCTTCATTTCCTCCATTATACATTGATATTTGTTTTGGGTGTGATACAGGTGATTGTTATTTATCCAGACCTTTCCATACAATGTTCTTGTAACGGTCAGGGTCAGTGTCGCCTTCAGTGGAGAAGAGCAGTACTCTGGAATTCTCATCCAGGCCAATGTCCTTCCTCAGGTCAGCATATTCATCCATGGACATGATGGCTGCCAGCGCGCCGAATGGAGCTGCGCCGGATTCTCCGGAGGTAACAGGCGCGTCGCCCTTGATAGGAGCGCCCAGCATACGCATACCGTTTGCGGCTGCCCAGTCAGGAGCAGCGATGAATACTTTCACATGATTCTTTAAGATATCCCATGAAATGGTGTTGGGCTCGCCGCATGCAAGGCCGGCCATAATGGTTTCCATGTCGCCGTCCACGATGCGGATTTGTCCGTCGCCCGCAGCAGCGCCCTTGTACAGGCAGGCGGCTGCCTCGGCTTCCACAACTACGAAAGCAGGAGGATTATCAGCATAGAGATTGGAGAAGTAGCCTACCACAGCGCCTGCCAGTGAACCAACGCCTGCCTGGACAAAGATGTGGGTGGGACGTTCGCAGCCGTATTCCTTTAACTGCTCCCCGGCCTCCATGGCCATGGTTCCGTAACCCTGCATAATCCAGGATGGAATTTCCTCGTATCCGTCCCAGGCCGTATCCTGTACCATGACGCCTCTTGGCGTTTCGTCGGCTTCCTTGGCTGCCAGACGTACGCAGTCATCGTAGTTCATCTCCTGGATGTCTACCTGAGCGCCTTCCTTGGCGATGTTTTCCAGACGTGTCTGGGTGGAACCCTTAGGCATATGTACCACTGCCTTCTGTCCCAGACGGTTGGCTGCCCAAGCAACGCCGCGTCCGTGGTTGCCGTCTGTGGCGGTGAAGAAGGTAGCCTGGCCGAATTCTTCTCTTAACTGGTCAGAAGTGAGGACTGAGTAGGGAAGTTCGGATACGTCCCTGCCTGTTTCCTTGGCAATGTAGCGGGCCATGGAGAAGGAACCGCCCAGAACCTTGAATGCGTTGAGGCCAAAACGGTAGGACTCATCTTTTAAGTAGATTTCCTTTACTCCCAGGTAAGCTGCCATGTGGTCCAGCTTGGTGAGTGGTGTTTTGGTGTACTGGGGGAAGCTTTCGTGGAATGTCCTTGCCTTTGCAATCTCCTCCAGTCCCATAATCGGCAGGTTCTTGTCATCTGTCTTAGGCATATGATTGACCGCCCATAGAATCTTCTGATCCATCTTACATAATCCTCCTTATTATCATCACGCTTTTTTATCATCCGACTTGCGGCTGTTTACATCAATGTAGCTGTACAAAGTAAATTTGGAGATTCCGAAGTACTTGGAAACCTTGTCCCCTGATTTTGTTATAAGAAAGGCGCCTGCATCGTTTAAGAACTGGATGGCAGTGACCTTTTCCTCCTTGTTCATCAGGGCGGCCGGTTTGCCGATAAGAGCCACCGACTGTTCAATCAGGGTGTCTAACAGGTCGTTGACGTTGTGGACAATCTGTTCGGGCTGCTGCTTCACGTCCCCTTGGGGTTCGGTGTCGATGAGAGCTTTAATGGAACGGTCCACGGTCATCAGGCCTGTTATGTCGTAATTGATGGAGAGAAGATAGTCAATGGAATCTCCTTCCTCATTACGAATGTAGATGGTGCTGGACTTCAGTATCTTGCCGTTGGATGTACGGGTCAGGTATCCAAGATGGTCTTTTAAAGAAGCCGGATCCTTGTGAAGGGTTTCCAGGACTACTTTTGAAGGTCCGTCCCCCTCCTGGCGGTTTGTCACATGACCGTTGTTGATGTGCACAATGGAATGTTCCAGGTCGTGCTTCTTCAGGTCGTGTATGACAATCTCACAGTCAGGTCCGAACTGTCTCGCAAGGCCATCAGCAAGCTGTTTCAGTAAATCTAGTGTGTATGACATGGCTTAACCTCCTTTTCCTCGGACTCTTCAAATCTGGTGACTTTGTACAATAAACATTTCGCAAAGTTGTGATGCGTTGTTTATGATTCCATCATAGCACAAAAAAAAGGAATTGCAAGAGGTTTTTACAAAAAAATTTTGAATATCTAAAAAATTTTGCATTTTCTGCTTGCAAATGGATTTGTATGGTGTTAGTATAGGGGTACAGGAAGTCCTGTTCTATCTTATTAAAGTTTATGAATTAAAGTTTATGAAATGTAAAGGAGAGAGGTTATGTTAGTGATTGGGAACGGTCGCCTGGTTACCAGAGACCCAGAACAGCCATTTTTTGAAAATGGGGCAGTGGCAATGGACGGTACCACAATAAAGAAGGTGGGCACACTGGAAGAGATTAAGAAAGAGTTCCATGATGCCGAATATGTGGACGCAAAGGGGGGCGTCATCATGCCGGCCTTCATCAACACCCACGAGCACATCTACAGTGCCATGGCAAGAGGTCTTTCTATTAAAGGTTATGATCCAAAGGGTTTTCTGGATATCCTGGACGGCATGTGGTGGACCATTGACCGCCATCTGACGGGTGAGCAGACCCGCCAGAGCGCCAGGGCCACTTACCTGGATTCCATTAAGAACGGAGTCACCACTGTATTTGACCACCACGCAAGCTTTGGGGAGATAAAGGATTCCCTGTTTGCCATTGAGGACGCCGCAAAGGAGATGAGCGTCAGAACCTGTCTCTGCTATGAGATATCCGACAGGGACGGTATGGATAAGGCAAGGGCGGCTGTTATGGAGAACGCTTCCTGGATCAAACATGCCCTGGCAGACGATACGGACATGATTGCGGGAATGATGGGGATGCACGCCCAGTTCACCATCTCGGATGAGACCATGGAGCTGGCAGCAGCCAACAAGCCGGCTGAGGTGGGATACCACATCCATGTGGCGGAGGGAATCGAGGATCTGCACGACTGCCTTAAGAAGTACGGCAAGAGAATCGTGGATCGTCTGATGGACTGCAATATCCTTGGGGAAAAGACCCTGCTGGCCCACTGCATTTACGTAAATCCTCATGAGATGCAGCTGATTAAGGATACGGATACAATGGTGGTACATAACCCTGAGTCCAACATGGGCAACGCATGCGGATGCCCGCCAACCATGGAAATCGTGCACAGAGGAATTCTCACCGGTCTGGGAACAGACGGCTATACCCACGATATGACAGAATCCTTTAAGGTGGCCAATGTTCTTCACAAACATCACCTCTGTGATGCCAATGCAGCCTGGGGCGAGGTTCCTCAGATGCTCTTTGAGGGCAACGCGAAGATTGCAAACCGCTATTTTAAGAAGCAGTTAGGCGTACTGAAGGAAGGCGCTGCCGCTGACGTGATTGTCACTGACTACATCCCGCTGACTCCTATGGATGCATCCAATATCAACGGCCACATCCTGTTCGGCATGACGGGAAGAAGCGTGGTGACCACGGTATGTAACGGCAAGGTTCTGATGAAGAACAGGGAGCTTGTGGGACTGGATGAGGAGAAGATCCTTTACGAGGTAAGGGAAGAGGCAAAGAAGCTGGCCCATTCCATCAACGGTTAACGGCCAAAACAGACACAATGTATAATTTATAAGTGATATCCGATTGCAGGGCGGCGGGATTTCGGCACCTCGGGACGACTGAGTCTCCCGGGCGGCTGAGCCGGATGGAGAGCCTGCGGACTATGTCCGCAGTATCCGGTGCTGGGACCTGGTCTGGTTATAAAGGAGGATAAGAATAATATGAGCGACATTATGACCCCGATTCCATTTGGAAAACTGATGAACTGGATCCTTGAAGAGAACAAGAAGGGAGCTGTATTCGGCATCAAGAGGCCATTCATTGCGGACCCGGACAAAACCTATGAGATTTTTGGCCGTAAGCTGGAGACTCCCTTCGGGCCGGCAGCAGGCCCCCATACCCAGCTGACCCAGAATATCGTGGCTTCCTACGTGGCAGGCAGCCGTTTCTTCGAGCTTAAGACCGTACAGAAGCTGGACGGTGAGGACCTTCCCGTATCCAAGCCATGTATCAAGGCAGACGACGAGTGCTATAACTGCGAGTGGTCCACAGAGCTCTATGTGCCCCAGGCATTTGACGAGTATGTAAAGGCGTGGTTTGCATGTAAGGTGCTGGCCAGGGAATACGGCCTGGGAAGTCCCGACGGCTTCCAGTTCAACATGTCCGTGGGATATGACCTGGACGGAATCAAGACAGAGAAGATTGACCGTTTCATTGAGGGCATGAAGGATGCCTCTGAAACCGCCATTTTCAAAGAGTGCAGGCAGTGGCTGCTTGACAATCTGGACAGGTTTGAGAAGGTGTCCAGGGAGGATGTGGAAGCCATTTCTCCCAATGTATGCAATTGCGCAACCCTTTCCACCCTTCACGGATGTCCTCCCCAGGAGATTGAGCGTATCGCCAGATACCTGATTGAGGAGAAGAAGGTACATACATTCATCAAATGTAATCCCACCCTGCTTGGATATGAGTATGCAAGGAAGATCATGGATGATATGGGATATGATTACGTTGCCTTTGGCGATTTCCACTTTAAGGACGATTTACAGTACCGGGATGCGGTTCCCATGCTCCAGAGGCTCCAGGCCCTGGCGGACGAGAAGGGTCTGGAATTCGGCGTGAAGATCACCAACACCTTCCCGGTAGACGTAAAACAGAACGAGCTTCCCAGCGAGGAGATGTATATGTCCGGCAAGTCCCTTTATCCGCTGTCCATGTCCGTTGCCAAAATGCTGGCCGAGGACTTTGGAGGGAAGCTGCGCATTTCCTATTCCGGCGGCGCTGACTTCTTTAACATCGCGGATATCGTGGATGCAGGCATCTGGCCGGTGACCATGGCCACCACCATGTTAAAGCCGGGCGGCTATGAGAGACTGGAGCAAATTGGACAGCTGTTTGCGGCCAGAGAAGCCGCTGCCTTTGAGGGCGTGGATGCTGCCAAGGCAGCCGGCCTTGTGGAGGCTGTAAAGTCCGACAAGCATCATGTAAAGGCAGTAAAGCCCCTTCCTTCCAGGAAAATCAATAAGCCGGTTCCGCTGACGGATTGTTTCATCGCCCCCTGCCAGGAAGGATGCCCTATCCATCAGGATATCACCAGATATCTGCAGCTGGCGGGAGCAGGTGAGTTTGAGCAGGCCCTGGAGGTCATTCTCAATAAGAATCCTCTTCCCTTCATCACAGGTACCATCTGCGCCCATAACTGTATGAGCAAGTGTACCAGAAACTTCTACGAGTCCCCGGTGGATATCCGCAGGACCAAGCTGGAGGCGGCAGAGGGCGGCTTCCGGGCAGTTATGGCAAAACTCAAAGCGCCGGAGATTACCTCTGATAAGAAGGCGGCCGTAGTGGGCGGCGGCCCGGCCGGACTGGCGGCAGCTTATTTCCTGGCCAGGGGCGGTGTGAAGGTGACCCTGTTTGAGAAGGAAGAGAAGATGGGCGGCGTTGTCCGCAATGTGATTCCGGGTTTCCGTATCAGCGACAGCGCCATTGACAATGACGTGAAGCTGGTGGCAGCCATGGGCGTGGAGATGGTGAACGGCAGGGAAATCACGGATATAGAGGAACTTAAGAAGGATTACGATTATGTTGTCCTGGCCGTAGGCGCGTCCGAGCAGGGAATTCTTAAGCTGGAGACAGGGGATACCATGAATGCCCTGGATTTCCTGGCCCGGTTCAAGGCAACGGACGGCAAGGTGGAATTAGGCAGAAACGTGGTTGTTATCGGCGGCGGCAACACGGCCATGGATACAGCCAGGGCTGCCAAGAGAAACGCCGGCGTGGAGAAGGTTTCCCTGGTATACAGAAGAACCAGACGCTACATGCCTGCTGACGAGGAAGAACTGGTTATGGCTGTGGAGGACGGCGTGGAATTCGCTGAACTCTTAGCTCCCGTGAAGCTGGAAAATGGCGTCCTGTACTGTAAGAGAATGGTACTGGGAGATATCGACGCAAGCGGACGCCGCGGCGTGGTGGAGACTGACCAGGTAGTGGAAGTGCCTGCCGACACCGTAATTGCCGCTGTTGGCGAGAAGGTACCGGGCGCATTCTACGAGAACTGCGGCATTGTTCTGGACAGCAGAAGACGTCCCCAGGTGAACCAGGAGACACTGGAGACTTCTGTGAAGGGTGTCTATGTTGCCGGCGACGGCCTGTACGGTCCTGCCACGGTAGTGGAAGGAATCAGGGACGGCAAGATGGCAGCAGAAGCCATCATCGGAAAGGCCCTGGCAGAGGACCTGTTTAAGCTCTCGGACGCAGAAGCCATCTATGAGCGCAAGGGCAGGCTGGCCGAGGAAAATGCTCATGTCATCGACAGCACCCGCTGCTTATCCTGCAACAGCTACTGCGAGAACTGTGTTGAGGTATGCCCCAACAGAGCGAATATCTCCCTGGTGGTTCCGGGCATGGAGAAGCATCAGATCATCCATGTGGACTATATGTGTAATGAGTGCGGCAACTGCAAGAGCTTCTGTCCATGGGACAGCGCTCCCTATCTTGACAAATTCACCCTGTTTGCCAACGAGGCCGACATGGCTGACAGCAAGAACCAGGGCTTCACGGTACTGGATGCCGCCGCCGGTGTATGCAGGGTAAGGCTTCAGGGCAAGGTCATGGATTACACAGCCGGTTCCGCAAACGCAGATGTGCCGGACGGCATCCGGAAAATCATCCAGACAGTCATTAACGACTATTCATATATGCTGTAGATAGTGTCTGAACTGTTATAATGTGTGCGAATTGCCGTACAAAGGAGTCCTCAATGAAAATGTGGGGACTCCTTTAGCAAAGGCTTGTTAAAAAAGTAACGTTATTCTTTTGTGAGAATAATGAAAGGAGAAGAATAAAATGGCACAAAAGCGCAATAAAAAAGTAGCTGTGGTGCAATGCCTGGGGGGCTGTCATGCAGAGGCAGTTATTCCGCGTGAGGGCCTGACCGGGGATTGCAGGCAGATCTTGGCAGACCATCCGGACGGCATACTGAAATGTAAATGGGGATGTCTGGGCATGGGAAGCTGCGTGACGGCCTGTAAGATGGACGCCATTCATATAAATGGCCTTGGGATTGCGGATGTGGACCGGGGCAAATGTGTGGGCTGCGGCCTGTGCGTGAAAGCCTGTCCCCAGGGCCTGATACGCATTACCACGCCGGAATATCCGGTTTATCCGGCATGTATGAACCAGGATGTGGGAGCCCGGACAAGGAAGGATTGCTCGGTGGGCTGTATTGCCTGCGGCATCTGTGTAAAGAACTGTCCGGCGGATGCCGTCAGGATAGAGAATAACCACGCGGTAATCGATGAAGCAAAGTGTATCGCCTGCGGTATGTGTGCAGTCAAATGTCCAAGAGGAATCATACTGGATGCCGACGGCATTTTCACAGTAAAGGCGTAGAGGCAGGAGGCATAAAATGGGAGAGAACTTTTGTTTTACAGTAAATGGAGTGGAACGCTGCACCAGCGAGGATAAACCGCTTCTGCGCTATCTGAGGGATGACCTTCACCTTCATTCTGTCAAAGACGGGTGCAGCGAAGGCGCCTGCGGTACATGTACAATCGTAGTGGACGGAAAGGCCGTCAAGTCCTGTGTCCTGACAACCAGGCGGGCAGTGGGCAAAAACATCATTACCACGGAGGGGTTAAGCGACGCGGAAAAGGAAGCCTTTGTGTACGCCTTTGGAGCAATGGGATCCGTGCAGTGCGGATTCTGTACGCCGGGCATGGTGATGGCCGGAAAGGCGCTGATTGACCGCGTCCCGGACCCCACTGAGGAGGAAATCAAGGTAGCGCTAAAGGGAAATATCTGCCGCTGTACAGGATATAAGAAGATTATCGAAGGCATCCAGCTGACGGCAGCCATCCTGAGAGGCGACGCCCGGATTGAGGAGTCCCTGGAAAAGGGAGACGAGTACGGCGTGGGCAAGCGCGCCTTCCGCCTGGATGTGCGGGAAAAGGTGCTGGGCTACGGCGAGTACCCGGATGACGTGGTGATGGAGGGAATGGTATATGCTTCGGCTGTACGCTCACGGTATCCGCGGGCGCGGGTTCTGGATATCAACTACGAGAAAGCGGCGGCGCTTCCTGGCGTGCTGGCTGTGCTTACGGCCGAGGATGTCCCCAATAACAAGGTAGGCCATCTCCAGCAGGACTGGGACGTAATGATTGCAAAGGGAGATATCACCCGGTGCGTGGGCGATGCTATCTGTCTGGTGGTTGCCGAGTCCAGAGACATCCTTGAGAAGGCAAAGAGGATGGTAAAGATTGATTATGAGGAGCTGAAACCCGTGTGCTCTGTCCAGGAAGCCATGGCAGAGGACGCGCCCAAGGTACACGAGAAGGGAAACCTGTGCCAGAGCCGTCATGTTACCAGGGGGAATGCAAAGAAGGCTCTGGAGAATTCCAGGTATGTGGTGACCCAGACTTACCGCACGCCCTTTACCGAACACGCTTTCCTGGAACCGGAATGCGCGGTGGCCTTTCCTTACAAGGACGGCGTGAAGGTATATTCCACAGACCAGGGCGTCTACGATACCAGGAAGGAAATATCCATCATGCTGGGCTGGGATCCGGACCGGGTGGTTGTGGAAAACAAGCTGGTGGGCGGCGGCTTCGGCGGCAAGGAGGATGTATCCACACAGCACATAGCAGCCCTGGCAGCCCTCAAGGTGCAGAGGCCGGTAAAGGTGGTATTCTCCAGACAGGAATCCTTAAGCTTCCATCCAAAGCGCCATGCAATGGAGGGCACGTTTACCCTGGGATGCGACGAGAACGGTATCTTTACCGGACTGGATTGTGAGATTTATTTTGATACAGGGGCCTATGCGTCACTGTGCGGCCCCGTGCTTGAGAGGGCGTGTACCCACTCTGTTGGGCCTTACTGCTACCAAAACACGGATATCCGCGGTTTCGGCTATTATACCAATAATCCGCCCGCGGGCGCGTTCCGCGGATTCGGTGTGTGCCAGAGTGAATTTGCCCTGGAGTCCAACATCAACCTTTTAGCGGAGAAGGTAGGGATTTCCCCATGGGAAATCCGCTACCGCAATGCCATTGAACCGGGCAAGGTGCTTCCAAACGGGCAGATTGCGGACTGCTCCACAGCCCTTAAGGAAACCCTTCTGGCTGTAAAGGATGCCTATGAGAGCAATCCGGGCAGAGCCGGAATCGCCTGCGCCATGAAGAACGCGGGCGTGGGCGTGGGACTTCCCGACAAAGGCCGGGCAAAGCTGGCTGTCCACGACGGAAAGATTGAGTTATACAGCGCTGCCTCCGATATCGGACAGGGATGCGCCACTGTATTCGTACAGATGGTTTCCGAGGCAACCGGCCTTGGAAAGGAACTGATCAGGAATATGGGGGCCAATTCCGAGGTGGCGCCTGATTCAGGAACCACATCCGGTTCCCGCCAGACCCTGATTACAGGCGAGGCTATCAGGATGGCTGCCGCTGATTTGAATGAGGCATTGCAGGAAGCGGGAGGGGACTTAAGCCAGCTGGAAGGCCGTGAGTTCTTTGCGGAATTCTTTGACCCCACGGATAAGCTGGGGGCGGATGTGCCCAATCCAAAGAGCCATGTGGCTTACGGATTTGCAACCCATGTGGTGGTGTTAGACGACGACGGCAGGGTAAAGGAAGTGTATGCTGCCCATGACTCCGGAAAGGTAGTGAACCCCATTTCCATACAGGGGCAGATTGAGGGTGGCGTTCTCATGGGACTGGGCTATGCCCTGACCGAGGACTTCCCGTTAAAGAATGGCGTTCCCCAGGCTAAATACGGCACCCTGGGACTCATGCGCTCCACCCAGATTCCTGATATCCATGCAATCTATGTGGAGAAGGAAGAGCTGCTGCCCTTTGCGTACGGCGCAAAGGGAATCGGGGAGATAGCCACCATACCGACCGCCCCGGCGGCACAGGGAGCTTATTACGCAAAGGACCATATTCTGCGGACAGCGCTTCCCATGGATGACACTTATTATTCAAAGAAGAGGTAAAAATAACATTGGAAATGAACAGCGAAAGGCAGTCCATCTGCTTTTCGCTTGTTCCGCATGAGGAGACGATATTATGGACAACAACCTTGAAGGGACAGGGCATGAAATGGAGCACGGAATGGAGCATGAAATGGAGCACGGAATGGGACATAGAATGACGAATAAGGCCGTTGAATTCCGGTTTGCAGAACCTCAGGACGTAAACCTGATTCTCAGGTTCATAAAAGAGCTGGCTGATTACGAGGGAATGCTGGACCAGGTGGTGGCTACAGAGGAGCTGCTGAATCAGTGGCTGTTTGAAAAGGAAAAAGCAGAGGTGATTCTGGGGATGAAGGATGGGGAGGCAGTTGGATTTGCGCTGTTCTTCCATAATTTCTCCACATTCCTGGGCAGGTCCGGCATTTATCTGGAGGACTTGTATGTGCGTCCGGAGTACCGGGGCCAGGGCTTCGGAACCGCCTTTTTGAACCGGCTGGCAGCCATTGCGGTGGAGCGGGGCTGCGGACGTCTGGAGTGGTGGTGCCTGGACTGGAATAAGCCAAGCATTGACTTTTATCTGGGAATGGGCGCCCAGGCCATGAGTGACTGGACCGTGTACCGGATTGACGGGGAACGGCTGAAGGCCATGGCAGTTACTGCTCAAGGGTAACACGTCCGAAGGCCATGGCAGTTACTGCTCAAGGGTAACACGTCTGAAAGCCATGGCAGAAGGAGAGCAAGCTGGGAAATATATTTATATTGACAGACGGAACAGGAGAGTGATGGATATGAAGCAGGTATTAAAAGGCGGAATTGTTGTTGGCGGAAGCGGCAGTTTCAAGGCAGATGTGCTCATTGACGGGGAAAAGGTGGCGGCAGTGGGAACCGGGGAGGAAATCGGGCATCTGGCAGACAAGGATACCCGGGTTGTGGATGTGGAAGGCTGCCTTCTCTTTCCGGGATTTATTGATGCGCACACCCATTTTGACCTCCATGTGGCGGGAACTGTCACGGCAGATGATTTTGCCACGGGAACCAAGGCGGCTGTCAGGGGCGGCACCACCACCATCGTGGACTTCGGAACACAGTACACAGGGGAGAGCCTGGCTGACGGCCTCAGGAACTGGCATGAAAAAGCGGACGGCAGGTGCTCCTGCGATTACGGATTCCACATGTCCATATCGGACTGGAACCCATCGGTCAGCAGGGAATTGGACGACATGATGGAAGAGGGAATCACCTCATTTAAGCTGTACATGACATACGATACCCAGGTGGACGATAAAACCATCTTTGAAATTCTGCGCAGGCTTAAGGAGGTGGGAGGAATCACCGGTGTTCACTGTGAGAACAGCGGCATGATAGCTGCCCTGCAGGCAGAGGCAAAGGCTGCCGGAAGGATGGGCGTGGAAAGCCACCCGGCCACCCGACCCGCTGCCGCAGAGGCGGAGGCCATAGACAGGCTGCTCAGGCTGGCGGAAGTGGCGGATATCCCTGTGATTGTGGTGCACCTTACCTGCCGGGAGGGCTGCGACGTCATTATGGAGGCCAGGAGAAGGGGCCAGAAGGTATACGCGGAGACCTGCCCCCAGTATCTGCTTATGGATGACAGCCTGTACGGGCTTACGGGCATGGAAGGGGCAAAATATGTGTGCGCGCCTCCTTTGAGGAAACCGGAGGATTCCCAGCGCCTGTGGAGGGCTCTGGCGGACGGGACCATCCAGACCGTGTCCACGGACCACTGCAGCTTTACCACAGCGCAGAAGGCGCTGGGGAAGGATGACTTTACAAAGATTCCGGGAGGAATGCCGGGGGTAGAGACAAGGGGTACGCTGCTCTACACCTACGGCGTGGACGCGGGAAGGATTACCAGGGAAAGGATGTGCCAGCTTCTGTCGGAAAATCCCGCCAAGCTCTATGGAATGTACCCCGAAAAGGGAGTCATTGCCCCTGGAAGCGACGCGGATATCGTTGTCATGCGTACCGGTGTAGAGGATACGGTCACGGCAGCGGACCAGGTGCAGAATGTGGACTACGCCCCCTTTGAGGGAAGGAAGCTGACGGCACGTATAGAGAGCGTGTTCCTGCGCGGCACCCAGGTGGTGAAGGACCATCAGGTGGTGGTTGAAAAGGCCGGGAGGTTTGTGAAGCGCGGGAAGTATGCGCTGTAGGCAGCATAACACCATTGATAGTCTGTAAGACCACTGGATCTGCATTCCATAATCAGGTAAGGGAATCCCTGCTTCGGACTCGGATATACATTAGGTAAGGATAGTAATAAAATGCAGAAATAACCGCCCCAGCGTCACCGCCGATGTGCTGGCCAGCAGGGGAAGCGCCTCATTGATGAACACCAGGTGCGTTTTGTCCTGGAGCACGAAATGCTGGGAGGTGACGCCGTATAGCTGGAAAATATACCAGGAGGAGATACAGTTCGCCATGGAGGACATCAGCGGGGGAATTTGCCGAAATCTGCCCTTTGCGATGACGGGACTGTGCCTTGTGCTCCTGTTTTCCTGTCCGGTAACACTGGCGGTGCGAAGGGCATTGGCAAATGTATCTGCGAAGAGTTTGAAGAACAGAGAGCAAAAGTGTGTGTCATCGACCTGTTGGACAACCCCTCCCCTGGCTGGATCGACGTAGGGTATTACTGATTGTGACGCTCCACCTAATGCCAAGTTCATTCGGATCATAGTTCAGATGGTGGACTATCAGTTGGGGCAGGGGCAACACTTCCTCGGGACACCAGTTCGCAAGGAACCACAATTCGCTTGCCCCGGACATTCCCCTGCCAGAGAAGCTGCATACAGAAGGCAGCAGCCCGAATATTTTCACGCATGAACAGTTCAATAGAAGTGAGAGGAGGATCAGAATACTCCGACAATACGGTGTTATTAAAGGTGACGATGCTGATATCCTCGGGCACCCGCAGCCCCCGTTCCCGCAGAGCCATCATGGCTCCTGGTGCAATGGAGTCGCTGGCAATAAACATCGCTTCGGGCGGCCGGCCATACGTTTCCAAAAAGTTCCGCATAGCGGCATAGCCGCTTTTTGCGTTCATTTCACAGTCCAACACCAGCGATGGGTCATAACTGTCCCGGTTAGCCTGACTGGCCCGGTAATAGTAAAAACGGGGGTCCATCGTCAGCTCTTTGTGGTCGCCGAAGGTGTTGACGCCGCCCAGATAGGCAATCAGTTGATGGCCGTTTATCCGCAGATGCTTCAGTGCCAGCTGGACTGCCAGATGATAGTTGGGTAAAATACTATAATACCGCATAGGCTCCGGATCCGAGTCCAAAAAAACGATGTTGTCCGTATACTCGTGGAAGCTGGCCACTTCTTTCTGTGTGAAGCGCCCTATGGCAAACAAGCCATCCAGAGGCGCCTGATCCCGCCGGACAAAACGACGCCGCTCATCCCGGTAGAGGGGGACTGTAATCCACTGCCGGGAGAAGCATTCCTCATCCAGGATATTTTTCAGGGCAAGGTAGTAGATATCCTCCCGCAGCTCCTCCATATCAAACATTTGCACAACGCCGATCCGCTTCTCCTGCTCTGTTGGAGCTGACGATGCGGTCCGGAGTGTGTTTTTTTTATAGCCCAGGGATTCTGTGATACGCATAACTCGTTCTCGCGTCTCACCAGTGACGCACAAGGTTGGATCCTGATTCAAAATACGGGAGACCGTACCCTGGGCTACACCGGCAATTTGAGCAATATCCTTCAAGGTGGTCATCGTGTCTCACTCCTTGTCTTTACAGCTAATTATTTACTTTATTTTACTGCTTTTTTACAAAAAGTCAAGTGCGGAGCGGCCAACCGGATTGCAGTCGGTTTATTACTCCGGCAATTAGATAATCGTACTTTTCCAAAATGATGATGCCCGGAAACGCTGAAATTTCAATAGTTCTCATGCCGGAGTTTGCGATTTTTTAATTGCCAGAGTAATAAGAACAAGTCCTGATAGTATTGGGGGGGTTGACAGCAGAAATTTCAAGATCAAGAGAACGTTCTTCCTACATGGCCTGGCTTTAGATGTCAAAAATACACCCTAATTTTTGTGCACTTTTCACGAAAGTAAAATATTTAGTAAAATATATTTGTATAATCTATTGACTTTTAGTAAATATTGGAGTAAAGTTTACCTGCACTTCAAAGAACGACTTTTCACGGGAGGGCCCACCGTAAAAAGAGCGCTTGGCGAAAAAATACTATAAATTTATGGAGGTAAGTTATGCAGCAGCTGGAAAAACTGTCTTGGCGCTCAAAGCTCAGCTTTGGCGTCGGTGCCTTTGGCAAGGACCTGGTCTATGCTTTGGTTGGCAACCTGTTCATGTTCTATCTGACCGATGTGCGCTTTGTCGCTCCCGCCTTTGTGGGCACCCTGTTTATGGTGGCCCGAATCTGGGACGCTTTTAACGACCCCTTTATGGGCATGGTGGTGGACAATACCCGGAGCAAATGGGGCAAATTCCGCCCCTGGATCATGATCGGCACTGTACTTAACGCCATTGTCCTGGCCCTGATGTTCTGGAACGTAGACTTTGAGGGCAACACCTTCCTGGCCTTCTGCGCTGTACTGTACATTCTGTGGGGCATGACCTATACCATTGATGATATCCCCTACTGGTCCATGGTTCCCGCCCTGACGGACGATGAAAATGAGCGCAGTCAGGTGTCCGCGATCCCCCGTCTGTTCGCCTCTTTTGCTTGGCTGATCGTAGGTTCCTTCGGCTTAAAAATTATCGACACGGCTGGCGGCGGCGACCGTAAAATTGGTTTTGCCTATTTCGCCATGATGGTCAGTGTGATTTTTGTTGTATGTTCCGCCATCACTGTGATAAACTGCAAAGAGAAAGTTGTCACGAAGAGCGCGGAGAAAACCACTGCCAAGGGCATGCTGCATGTCCTCATCGCCAACGACCAGGTGAAGGTCATTCTGGGCATTGCGCTGTTCTTCAATTTTTCCTATCAGTTGTCCAACTCCTTTTCCCTGTACTACTTCAGCTACGCGATTGGCATTGAGGCTCTGTACCCCGTTTACACTGGCGTGGCCGGTATTGCCCAGATGGCCGCTCAGTTCACATTCCCCATGGTTACCAAGTTCATTGGCCGCGGAAAGGCGTTCTTCCTGGCTTGCTTCCTGCCGGTGGCCGGCTTCCTGCTGCTGTTCGTTGTGGGCATCGTCGCTCCCTCCAGCATCGCCGCTGTGGGCGTCTCCTCCGCGGTGGTTAACTACGGCATCGGCTTTATGCTGGTCTTTATTACGGTCATGCTGGCCGACGTGGTGGATTACGGCGAGTACTCCCTGGGCACTCGGAACGAGCCGATCCTGTTTTCCATGCAGACCTTCATTGTGAAATTCGCCGGCGCGTTCTCCGGTTTCGTCAGCGGCATCGGCCTGACTCTCATCGGCTGGAAAGCAGGCGTTACGCCCGGCGCGGGCACCATCATGGGCCTGAAGGTTATTATGATCATTATCCCCGCGATTCTGTCCGCTCTGTGCTATGTGTTCTATAAGAGCGGCTACAAGCTGACGGGTGAGTTCTACAATAAGATGGTCCGCGAGCTGCGGGCAAGAAAGGAGCAGTAAACACATGTGGTTAGGAGTTGACTACTACCCTGAGCAGTGGGACCCCGCCCTGATGGAGGCTGACATGGACACCATCCGGGAAATGGGCGGAAATGTGATCCGGATCGCTGAGTTTTCCTGGCATCTGATGGAGAAGGTTGAGGGGCAATATGACTTCTCCTTCTTTGACGGCGTCATCGCCAAGGCCAAAGAAAAGGGTCTGAAGGTGATCATGGGCACACCCACCGCTACCATCCCTGCCTGGCTGGCGAAAAAGCACCCCAGTATTCTCTCTCAATTTGAGAACGGACAGAAGCGGACGTTCGGCGGACGTCACGTCTACTGCTTTAACAGCCCGGAGATGTATGAGTATTCTGAGAAAATCATTCGCGCCCTTGTGGGCCATTACAGAGGTGAAAAGCAGATTGTGGCCTGGCAGATTGACAACGAGATCGGCCACGAAGGGAGCGATTTGTGCTGGTGTCCCCAATGCCAAAAGGCGTTTCAGAGTTTCCTGAGCGAAAAATTTGGGGGAGACATTGACAAGCTGAACGATACTTATGGCACCACCTTCTGGTCTCAGGAGTACAACAGCTTTGAAGAAATTCCTCTCCCCGCTGAGACCATCACCACTCACAACCCTGCCCTGCGGCTGGACTGGGAACGGTTCCGAAGTCTGAGCATTTGCCGTTTCATGGACTTCCAGGCCCACCTGGTCCATGAGGTGGATCCCCAAGCTGTGGTCATGCACGATTTCCCCGGCGGCGGCCTGGATAAGCATGTGGACTACTCCCAGGTGGCCAAGAGCCTGGATGTCGTAGCTTACAACAATTACCCCGTCTGGGGTGGGCAGAAGGTGCCGATTCCTCCCCACGAGATCGCCTTTGGTCTGGACTATATCCGGGGTCTGAGCAGAAAGAACTTCTGGATCACCGAGGCCATTATGGGTGCCCAGGGCCACGATGTTACCGGTTTCCTTCCCCGGCCCAACCAGGCAAAGATGTGGTCTTACCAGGGCATGGCCCATGGATGCAACTCCATGATGTACTTCCGCTACCGGGGAGCTACCAAGGGGGCCGAGCAGTTCTGCTACGGTGTGTTGGATGCGGACAATGTGAAGGGGCGGAAATTCTACGAGGTCCAGAGCTTCTTCCGGGATATCAGCCAATATGCCCAGGCCATGGACGCCCCCATTCACAGTGACGTGGCCATCGTCTATGACTATGACTCCCTGGCCAGCTTCCGTATTCAGCGCCAGAGTATTCTGCTGGATTGCGCAGGGGAGATGAAAAAGCTGTATAAGGCCTTTTATGATGGCAATATCCCGGTGGACGTTATCCCGGCAGAGGCAGAATTGTCTGGCTACAAGGTTGTCTTACTGCCCCAGCTGATTATTACGAAGCCGGAGTTCCGGACTAAGGCGGAAGCTTTCGTCCAGAATGGCGGCACCCTGGTCCTCACCTATCGGAATGCGGTGAAAGATGCCGATAACAATATCCCCGTCGGTGAAATTGTCCCCGTAGGCTACACTGGGCTGACCGGGGTAACGGTTACAGAAACCGAGAGTCTTCAGGACCTGAACGCCTTCCCTGTGGAAGGCCAGGGAGCATTCGCCGGCAGCCAGGGCTTCGGCGGTATCTTCCGGGACATGTTGGAAGCCCGGGATGCTGAGGTGCTATATCGCTACGCGGACACCTTCTACACCAAATTTGCCGCTGTCACTCGGAGAAAACAGGGCGCGGGAACAGTGTACTACCTTGGCTGTGCCTTAGATGAGGGTACCACTGCCAAGCTAATGGGTACCATATTGGCCGACAACCAGATTGAGACAACTCCCTCCGAGGACGGGGTAGAGATTATGATCCGGGGTAGTGCGGAGCAGAAGGTTCGCATGCTCATCAACCATAATGACCACGAGGTACATTTCCAGAATAAGACACTGCCTCCTTTCGGTTGCACAGTGGAGCTGCTTTAAGCCTTACACATAGCAGGAACGCTTGTTTTGAGTTCGCCACAGAGCCTGATCCAGCATGAAAGCCCTATCGATTTTCACTCAGCATGTCTGGAATAAGTATAACCCTCAATTTGATTTCCATTACTAAATGCTCATAAAAGGGGCTGTGAAAAAAGCCCCTTAACAAAAAAAGAACATTTTCAGGTTTTACCCTGGAAACGTTCTTTTT
>UMHT01023369.1_pt1 | contig 52684 bp, 23 predicted proteins | sample 1965601 | NCBI WGS metagenome assembly UMHT01 (sample SAMEA4836105, study PRJEB28245) | human gut metagenome | biome: gut microbiome; material: fecal sample | place: Denmark | collected 2008 | reverse complement strand
AGAATACTATAAATTTGCACTTGCTGCTTGAATTCGCCCTTTTATAATATTAGCACATATAGGTTAAAAACAGTATATAAATGTAAATATTTATCCGTGCCTTTTAACTTTTTATGCAATATTTTTTTTATACTTTTTTTATTTTATGATAAAATAAAATTAAACTATGGTTGTTTACGATAAATTTTCACTAAAAATAATTACATTACTTTTAATATATTACTTTTACGAATTTTAACCATAATGTTTGTTTTTGCTTTTGATGAATTTATACTTAATTGTTAATTGTTGTGAACAATTAGATATTAAAGACACACATTCTCTATTAATTTATATATAAAATTCGGTTAAGTGTAATATTATGATAAAAGGTTCTACTTTTGTTATGGGGATGCTGATGCTCCCAATTTGTATGTCTGCACAGACAAAAATAGGTTACAGTAATGGTGACTTCGAACGTACAGACGGTGTAAGGCTCAATAGCAGCGAACAGCAGTCGGCTGCTATCAGGATACCTGTGTCAAAGTTGAAGACCTTGGCAGGTAAGAAAATTACAGGTGTCAGAGGCGTGTTCGGTACGAGAAACGTCGAGTCGGTTAAGTTCTTTATCACGGACAATCTTAACGGCACTCCTTTGTACGAGCAGGCTATTAGCGGAGTAAGTACAAGTTGGAAGAATTTTACTCTTGACACACCTTTTGAAATAACAGCAGATAAGGACCTTTATTTCGGTTTTACAGTTACGAGCACCACTAACTACAGACCTTTGGCTTTCGACCGCAGCTACGGAGAGAAAGGCTGTTCATACGGCGTAAATGAAGACGGAGAATGGGTGGATCTGTTCAGCAACAAGATGGGATGCTTTAACATTATGTTGCTTGTTGATGATGCACCGGCTTTTGTTGATGTGTCAGTGCGTCCTTTCGATGCTGATGGCTATTATAAGACTGAAAGCGAATATAAATTTCAGGGTCAGTTGTATAACTTCGGAAGTGAGACTGTGACAAGTTTTGACGTTCACTGCAAGTTTGACAATAAGGAGACAGAGACATTTACAGTAAGCGGAGTGTCGATACCCAATGCGTCAACATATAATTTTGATATTCCGAATATACTGACAGAGAGCCAGGGACGCAAGGTGGTCGAACTGTCTGTAGATAATATAAACGGCAAGGCAGACGCTGACGCCACCGATAACGAGTGTCAGAGTACGGTCTATTTCTATCCGGCTGACATTCAGCGCTCATATTTGCTTGAGAATTTCACTTCTCAGCTTTGCATCAACTGCCCTGACGGCCATGAGGTAATGGAGGCAACGCTCAAGGACCGCACCGAAAGCATAGTTCAGATCGGACACCATTCCGGCTATCAGCCTGATTCTTTCACGATGGAAGAGGATGATGCCTATGTTGACTTTTATAACAGCAGCTCAACGTTTGCTCCTGCTTTTATGCTTAACAGAGCTACGAATGAGAATATAAGTGCAGCTTCACCGGTGTTTAACGTAAGCCGTGTTTATATAAATGAGAGCATTGATAAACAGGCAACAATTCAGCCCTATGTTGAATTGCAGTTGAATACAGATTTTGACAAGAACACCAGTCTGCTTTCCGGTACGGTTAAGATAAAGACCTATGTAAAGCCGGCAGGAACAGATCCGAGACTTACATTGTGCATTGTTCAGGACTCAATTATGGGTATGCAGCAGAACGGAGGTTCGGCTTACATGCACAGACACGTGTTCAGAGGCTGTCTGAACGGTGCTTGGGGCGAGTCGGTTGCTCTTGAAGAAGGTAAGGAATTTACAAAAGAAATTTCATATACATTGCCTGACAGCATATTGTCTACATACTATGGCATAAACGTAAAGACACTGCCGGAACAGATGTATCTTGTTGCTATCGTAAGCAACTATAATCCTTCAGACGTTACAGACCGTAAGGTGTATAACTGTGCTGAAGTGAGATTTACAGACGGAGGTGCTGCCAGCGGCATTAGTGAAGTGGTGGAGAATAATGTCAGCGGACGCCTGTATGGCTCTTCAGACTGTGTTAAGGCAGACGGAAACTTCGACCGCATGTATGTATATGACATAAACGGAAAACTTGTGCGCAAGTGTGAAAATCCGGGTGAAACGTTTACTCTCTGTCCTGGAATATATGTAACCAGGGCTGTCAGAGACGGCAAGACAGCTACGGCAAAATCAGTTATTGCCCGCTGAATAATGTAAAAATAAGTTTAGCATGAGTAGAATGTGGGGACTGGCATATGGCACCAGTCCCCGGTTCTACAAGCTATCACGCATGGTGTTGTGTGAAAACTTTGACGACTCTTAAACGTTGTTACTTAGCATTTAATACTAGGGGTAAATCATTATATACTAATTTTTTAACAATTAAAGCCTATGATTAAACATTACGCTGCTGCATTATTGGCGGCAATTACTGTAGGTGGAACTGCCTTTGCGCAGAGTCCGGATATGAAGTTGAGATGCGTAGAAAAATGGGGTGATGCTATGGGTGATGCCAAAGGTATCAGCACCAAGGCTGTAAGTTATTACAATTCAGACAATCAGATTGTTTCTGAAACAGACTATGGCGCTGATTATGTCACCGGTGAGTATCTTCCAAGCAGATTCACTGTCTATGAGTATAATGACAAGAAACAGCTTGTTAAGAAGTATTCTCAGCAATATGGATTGTATGACGGCGAGGATCTCGCCTTTAAGGCATCTGTCGACACTGTTTACTATTCGTATGACGATGCTGGCAGACTGATCTGTGAACAAGGAATTCAGTCAAAGGATTCTATTGTTTACGAGTATGACGATCAGGGCAACAAAGTGAGATATGCAAGATATTTGCCTGATTTCTACGGAACTGTAAACAACGGACAGCCTTATGTTATGCAGGAGGAGAGATACAGCGACTTCGTTGCTCCTAACTGTCCGAGAAAAATAGTCGGAGACGGCAGATACGACAGCTATAAGGTTTCTTACGACGTTGCCTATGATGCTGACTTTAACATGATTTCCAAGAAAAAGTTCAACTCAAGCGATGTGCCGACAGAGAGCGAATATTGGACATATGATAATGGTCAGCTTGTTGACTATGTAAAATATAAGGTTAGCAGTGTTAAAGGCGAAAACGATGAGACCACTTATGAGGAAGTGCCTTCTGCCAAGACCGAATACACTGTTGTTGGCGAAGATCCTTTGCGTATAAAGGAACAGGGCTATAGTTACAACAAGCAAAGTTCTAGCTGGGGTGCAAATATTTATTATTATGTATCTGAATATTTCAAGCCGGAGGCAGCTTCAGCTCCTGAATTGTCTGTAGAGAAAGTAGCTGATAAACTTAACACCGTTAAGTTGACTTTCAATGCGACATCTGTGAGCGGCGTTCAGAACGTGGCTTATGACATTATGCGTCATGGAATAAAGGTGGCACGTCTTACATCTGCAGATGCTAAAGACGGACAGATAACCTATACTGACGAATGTGTAAAGAACGGTAACTATGAGTATTTTGTACAGGCTGTTGATGCAGATGCAAGTGACGAAGAAGTTCTCAATTCTTACGGATTTGGTATGAACACTTCAAATCTTATCCCTGTTGAATTTAATACAGAGCTGCCTGCTGTTACAAATATACACAAGGCTTATGTTGAATATGTTGACGGTCAGTGCTTTGCTACGCTGAAATGGGACGAGCCAGCCAATAAGGATGATTATAAATTTTTCAAGTATAATGTGTTCATTAAGGGCATGAAGATACAGGACAACCAGGGCGACACTCTTACCACTAACTCATATAGAATAGCCATCGGACGTGGTTCTGAAGCTAATAACATCTCAAAGGATATTTATGTGCAGGCTGTTTATGCCATAGGTAAGGTTAACAGTGATACTGTTACTATAGACAACAAGGCTTACAGTCTGAATGGATATGTTGCCCGCTCAGTTGAGAAATGGGGTGATGTTATGGGTACAGCCAAAGGTATCAGCACTAAGGATGTAAGCTATTACAACTCAGACAATCTTATTATTTCTGCTGCCAATTATGGTGCTGATTATGTAACTGGCGAATTTGTTCCGAGCAGATTCAATATCTATGTTTATAATGATAAGAAGCAATTGGTTAAGATGTACTCACAGCAATATGGTCTGTATGATGGTGAGGACTTTGCTTTCAAGGCTTCTAACGACACTACATTCTATTCATATGACGATGCAGGAAGACTGGTTTGCGAGTATAACATGCAGAGCAAAGACTCTATCATATATGAATATGATGAAAACGGCAACAAGGTAAGATACGCCCGTTACAGACCAGATACTTATGGAACAATGAACGGCGGTAAACCTTATATCATGCAAGAAGAGAGCTACAGCGATTTTATTGCTCTCGACTGCCCTACAAAAGTTAAAGGCGACGGAAAATATGATAATTATAAGTTTACCATGGACGTTGTCTATGATGGTAGAAACAATGTGATTTCAAAGAAAAAGTATGATGTTAACGGCGTTCCTACACAGAGTGAATATTGGGACTATGTTGACGGCTTGCTTTCTACTTATATAACTTATGATATAAATGCAGAAGAAGGAGAAAATGGCGAAACCGTTTATGAGGAAATGCCAAACACTAAGACTGTATATACGCTTGAAAGCGCTGAACCTATGCGTATAAAGAATCAGGCATATACATATAATCCTTATGATTCAAATTGGGGCGAAAACGCTTATTATTATGTTACAGAGTATTATAAGCCGGAGAGCGAGACAGCTCCTAAGCTGGTAGCTGAGAAAGTTGCAGATAAAATTAATACTGTAAAACTTACGTTTGATGCAACAACAATAGAAGGTGTTCAGAATGTTGCTTATGACATTATGCGTCATGGTATCAAGATTGCCAGAGTAACTGCTGAAGACGCTGTTGACGGTATGATTACTTATACTGATGAGTATGTAAAGAATGGCGACTATGAATATTTTGTTCAGCCTGTTGACGCAGACGCAGACAAGAGCGGCGAAGAGCCTATGAATTCATATGGATATGGTATGAACGTATCTGATCTCGTGCGCGCTAATGTTTACACAGAGCTTCCTGCAGTTACAAACGTTCATGGTGTTGACGTTTCTTATGAAGCAGGAGAGTGCTTTGTTACAATAGAATGGGATGAGCCTGCAGACAAGGACAAGTATATGTTCGTTCAGTATAATGTATTTGTCAAGGGAATGAAGATTCAGGACAATTTCGAGAATCCTATTACAACCAACAGCTACAAGATGTCTATTGGCTGGGGTGACGAGAATACCGAATTGTCTTCAGACATCTATGTTCAGGCTGTATATGCCATAGGTAAGGCTAACAGTGATACGGTTACTATCTCTAACGATATAATTCCGTCTGCAATTGATGCTGTTAATGCAGGTCCTGGCTTCAGCTATAACAATGGCATATTGACAGTTGCTGATGGTGCTACAATGGATGTCAGCTCAATCAACGGAACTGTAATAGCAGTAGGCCGCAAAGAACCTCTTGACCTTACAAGCAATCCTGCCGGTGTATACCTTGTTAAGGTAACCAAGAATGGTGTTTCTTCTGTATACAAGGTTGTTGCAGGCAGTAAGCACTAATGTAAATATGTCCAAGTATGCGCCATGAAAATGGTGCATACCTGGGCTTTTTAAATCTAATACAGGCAACTACAATCAGAATAAAGCGTATAAATAGTTTCTACATGAAAAGAGTACTTACAGGTGTAATGGCTGCTGCTCTCTCTGTCGTGGCTATGGGACAGTCAAAGGTCTATTTGTCCGAGAATTTCGACAATGGTATTCCTTCAGACTTTGTTACTATAGACCGTGACGAGAATCCAGTGGCTACGTTCTGTTATAAAAATGTTTCCATAAGTCCAAGCTGGATAGCCAATGTCATAGATGTTAAAACAAATAAGGCTGCATTCAGCTTCACGCAAGGTAATTATAACTTCGCACAGGAAAACTGGCTCATAACTCCGCAAATTTCCATTGATTCTGACTCAGAGGCTTATCTCTGTTGGGACGGCAAGTCTGTGTATAATGATTACTTGGAAGACTATAAGGTAATGGTGTCTACAGGTAATGATGATACGGGCAGCTTTAAGGAACTTTTTAGTGTTAATGGGGAAAGTTATTTCTGGAAGACTCACACCGTGTCGCTTAAACAGTTTGCCGGTCAGAAGATATATATTGCTTTTGTGTGCACCAGCCTCAATAAGTATATCCTGGCTATCGACAATATGTATATAGGCGAACTTGATGGCTACAATTTTGATGTGAAAAATACATCTAGCCGATTCTCCAGTAATGTTGCTTCGGCTACAATCAGCGGTAAGGTGCGTAACATTGGCCGCACGGCAGACATCAAGTCAGTGGCATGTACCATTGGTGGTTCTGTCCTTTCTGAAGATGTAAATGTCTCAGACTTTGAGCCGGAGGAAGGACTCGACTATAAATTTGACATTCCAATCACAGCAAACAGTGTTAACCGTTATGACATCAGTTTGCGTATGGCTGATGGCACTGAACAGAAGATTTATACTGACAGTGTGATCAGTTCTTATTTTCCGCGCACGCTTTTGCTCGAGGAGATTACAGGCGGCTGGTGTCCTAATTGTCCTGACGGCACTCTTTATCTTAATGAGGTCAAGGAGCGCATGGGCAGCGACGTCATAGTAGTATCGATTCATATGAGTCCGGATCCTCTTATCTGTAATGAGTATGCAAATGGAATGATTCGCTGGCTGTCAAGCCTGCCTTCTGTGATATACAATCGTGACTTTAATTACAAGAATACAGATATGTATCACACTGAAGGCTATCTTGAAAAGGCAATGCTGGAGCCTACAACAGCCATGGTCGCTGCTACGGCTGCTCTCGACGGCAATAAGGTGAATATGCATGCCAATGTCTCTTTTGCCGCAGATTATGATAATTCATCAGACAAATATAGGGTAGGCTTTGCCATTGTAGACAAAGAATATACTCAGGGCAATGTGGTTCAGCGCAACTCATGCACTCTGTTAAGCTCAGGCGAATATTATTATCTGCCACAGGAAATTCCCGGATCGTTTGTATGTTTCCATGATATGCCTATTGAAGGCAGCACGATCATTAACGGCGTGCCTAACAGCTTGCCTGCTGAAATAAAGTCTGGCGGTGAATACGGATTTGACTATCAGCTTACTTTGCCAGACCGCGTGTATGGCGTAGACAGTCTTTGTGTCGTTACAACGGTATTTGACAGCCGTACAGGCGTGGTGCTCAATGCTTCAAGTACAGACCTCGTTGTTGATGTTACGTCTGCTATAAATACTGTTGACGGAAACACATTGAACGCACAAATTATAGGTTCTGATAATGGTGATGTCAGCATCATACTGCCGGAAGCACAGCCTTCGTCAGTGCGTGTAGTAGGTATCGACGGCCGTGTCGTACGTGAGGCATCAACCAATGGTTCAGACCGCTTAAGTGTAAACTGTCAGGGCCTCAAAGGATGCTATATCGTTCAGGTAATACAGAATGGAAGAAAAACAGTAAAGAAAATCATATTATAAATAACTAAAAAAATCAACATGAAAAAATTTTGCATTTCGGTTTGCCTTTCTTTGCTATGCATGAAAGGTCTCGCTGCCACTAAGCCTGTGATCTTGTACAGCGACCCGTATCAGTATGTAACGGCTCTTTCTGCCAACGGAAAGTGGGCTTGCGGTACTCTTAATGATGGCACTGGTTCGCTTGTTGCATTTGTATGGAATCTTGAGTCAAACGAACTCAAGAGTCTTGGTACAGGTACCATTGCTTATGGCATTTCAAATAATGGTGTTGTGGTAGGTTCTTATCCTGACTCAGAGGCTTCAACCAATGGGGCAGAGGTTACTTCTGCAGGTTATTGGAGTGATGGCAAATGGCATCATCTTGAGCTTCCTGAAGGAGTGAAGTATACTGACTCTGACGCCAGCAGTATAGCTAACTGTATCAGCCCTGACGGAAGGTTCATCGGTGGATCTATTTATTCTGCTACAGGCCTTTATTCTCCGGTTGTATGGGATAACGGTAAGTTTGCACGTGATCTGAGCGGCGGATACGCAGGTTCTGTATACGCTGTTACCGACGACGGATCTAAGGCCGGTGGATGGACTTATACCAAGGAGTCTGGCAGCACACGTATCACTGTTATGTGGGACGAAGAAGGCAATCGCCATTTCCTTACAGATAATATATCTCATGGTTCTCCTTATTTTGCCATACAGAAGTTCTCAACCGACGGTAACATAGCTCTTTATGAGCAGGGCCTGTATGACTTTACAACAGGTAAGACAACAACAATTTCTGCTATCAACCCTGACTTCTGGGGATTTGTTCTTTATGATTTCAGCGACAGCCTTTCTGTTGTTGGTTATGAGCAGACTGCCGATGGCGCTCAGTTCCCTGTTATCTATAAGGACGGCAAGACACAGAAACTGGAAGACTATCTTATAGCTAAGGGTGTTGACTTTGGTGCTGACGGAATGATTGCTCCACGTATCGACAGTGAGGGACAATACAATCTGATGATAGCCCGCTCTGTTTCAAAGAACGACAGTGTCTTCGCGTTTACTTTTGTTGACAACAACCAGAATCTGCGTTCTGCAGTTGTAAAACTCAATCAGAATTGCTCTAATCCGGAGCCTGTTGCTGTTCAGGCTGCAATGCTTGAAGGTCTTTCAACAGCTAAGATTACATGGAAAGCTCCTTTGCTGAACAGTGAAAGCATTAAGGGTTATAATGTTTATCGCAACGGCGAGAAGGTGAACGCATCACTGCTGACAACTACAGAATACTTTGATGCAGACCTTGCTGTAGGAGCATATCAGTATTACGTTACTGCTGAGTATAACGACGGACAAGTGTCTGCAGCTTCAACATCTGTTAATGTTAATGTAGAAGCAGATGGCGCTAATGCTCCTTATGCTTTGAGCGCACGTATGAAGAATGCAGAAAATGTGCTTCTCACATGGAACCGTCCGCAGAGCAATCTTCCTACAAAACAGTATTATGCTGCTGAAGACGAAGTTAGCGGATTTGGCGGCGGCAGCAACTCTTTCGAGTCAGCTATACGCTACAGCAAGTCTGAAATGCAGATGTATAAAGGCTATAAGATCTCTGCTGTTAAGTTTGTTCCGAGAACCAAGATCAGCGGTTGGGATATCAACATATACAAAGACAAGGAGCTGATTTATACACAGCATGTAGACCAGGAACTGATTTACGGTCAGGAGAACACCGTAGCTCTTACCAACCCTGTAAGCGTTCCTCAGGATGGTGATGTTTATATCGCAGTCAAGGCTATTGTTCCGTCTTCATTGAACAGCTCTGACGTTATTGGTATAATTTACGAGAAGTGCATATCAGGCTATAGCGATATGGTTAGACTCGTAACAGAGAAAGAGTTCTATTCTCTTAATGAGGCTTCACAGGCCAGCATGGGCACCACATTCCCGGTTACATGGGCTATAGGAGCTACATTCATGGCTGATGACATGACAAGCGACATTGATAATGTTGCAAGCTACAACGTTTATCGTAATGATGAAAAGGTTGGAACATCTGAAACAACCAACTTCTTAAATGAGTCTGTACCTGCAGGCGATTATACTTATGCCGTAGAAGCTGTTTATGAAAATGGCAGCGTATCAGAAAAGGCAGCTCTCGACTTCACTGCTGTTACAAATAAGGCTGCATTCAAGGCCGTAGACGATGTTGCTGTTTCAAATGGTGGCGACGCTACTACAGCTGTGTTCAACTGGCCTGTTCCGGTAGATAATGATGAAACTGTCATTGAGTACTGCGGTAAGAATCCGGCACCGGGTGCCATCGCTTCTGAGAGCACTAACTATGGATATATGGCTCTTACCAACTATTCTGGTGACAAGCTGTTAAGCTATGGTAACTATGACGTTAAGGCTGTTCGTTTCTATCCTACAGCTGATGCAGACTTCACTGTGATAATCAAAAAAGACGGTGAGGAAATTGTAAATCAGTATGTTGAGAACTACAAGCTCAATGAGTGGACCACAGTAACACTTGACGAGCCGTTCGTTATTGATGAGAACTCTTCTTATGACCTTATCATCGACTGCTTCGATGTTACTCCTAATGAAGCTCCTCTTGCTCTCGACGGCGAGACTCCTTTCACAGACATTGCCAATATGTATTCTCTTGATGAGGGCGCAACATTCTCTTCTACCGGTTACGTAGGCAACTGGATGATGGGTCTTATTGCTACTGATCCTAATGCAAGTGAGCTTCCTGTTGAAGGTTACGACGTAAGAGTTGACGGCGTTAAGGCTAACGAGCAGACTCTCACAGAGCCTACATTTACCTATGCATTTGGCGAAGGCGCTGACATGAATGCTACACACAAGGTTAACGTTGACGTTTACTACAGCGTTGCAGGTAAGGTTGAAGGCGGTGCAGTGTTCTTTACTCTTGCTGCTGCTGCCGGCATTGGCGAGAATGTCATCAACGACATCAAGATTACACGTGACGGTGATAGCTATATACGTGTTGAGGGTGAAGGCGTTCTTGGCGTAGACCTCTACTCTGTAAACGGAACACTTGTAAGCAGCACTGACACTAATGTTGTGAATATTTCTGGCGTTCAGGGCGGTGTTTACGTTCTGAAGGCTAAGACGGCCAACGGTGTAAAGAACTTCAAGGTTCGCGTTTCTAAATAATAATGTCTATGTTGTTGTCTGAGGCCTGACATGGTCTTAGACAACAACTGCATGATAAAAAGAAGGTGATTGACGGCATATTAATGTCGTTCTCCTTATATAAAAGTTAACGGACAACAGCTTTAGAATAAACATAAAGCTGTTGTCCGTTAACTTTTATATTATGTGATTACTGATTTTAACCCAAATCAGTCATTAGTATTCGGTCTGTATTTTTGCTTTATATTGAGCGGATTTTGGTTAGATTTTTCGCAGGTATAGCGGGCTATTCAGGAGAAATCAGACAAAAGGACGCCAATAGAAACAAAAAGACCGGCTGAAATCATCAATGCACAAAATTGATAAAGTAGTATGCGGTCTAATTACAGATTGGGGTTTAATTGCCGTCAGACCTCATTCTTCAGCCTGTATTGATATGTTTTGCCGGCGGTGGCATAGTTGACAGCCGGTCAGTTTTGTGCTCTTTATATCGAAATTTTTCAAAGTTCAAAATTTTTCAAAGTTCAGGTTGTGTTACATGGGCTATATTGTCTTCAGCACGCATTATTACGCATCCCGGTTCAGTCGATGTCTATAGTTTCGAGGTCGTCAGGTACAAAAATGTTGCCCTTGAAGCTCTGCGCCGCCTCGCGGGCATATTCGGTTCTGCGTGTGGCCAGCGTCTTGTCTTCGGTGTGGTATAGCAGCAGATTCTTCACGCCCAGTTCGGCTGCCACGGCTCCGGCGTCCCTGGCTGTGCTGTGAAACTTCTCGTAGGGCTTGAACACGTCGCGGTCCTTATACAGACAGAAGGCCTCGCACATGAGCCAGTCGGCACCGCGCGCAATAGGGTAGTTGGCCCTGTTGCACGGCTCGTCGCCCATGCACACCAGCGTGGCTCCTCCCGGCATTATGGCACGGAAGCCAAACTGCTTTTCCTTGTCCGACAGCACGTCGAAGCACTGCATGCTGATGTCGCCGGCCTGAAATTCGTCGCCGCTTAGCTTCTCGCACAGCATGATGCGGCTGCCGAACAGCGCGTTATAGTTCTTGTGCAGCGTCATGAGGCATATCTGCTTTAGCGTGCTTATCACTTTGTCGTTGCCGAATACGTTCAGGTTGCCCTTATATTCGCCGCCGAGAATCCTGTGCATAATCATCCTCACCACCCACACGGCACCCAGTATGTGGTCGGTGTGAGCGTGCGTTATGAACATGTGGTGTATGTCCGTAAGGCTTATGCCCGCCTTTTCTATCTGCGACATTATGCCGTTGCCTCCTCCTGCGTCCACGAGCAGTGCTGTGTCGGCTGTCTTCAGGAAGAAGCATGTGTTATAGCATCTTGTAACTCCTGCGCTGCCTGTGCCCAGCATTATTATCTTGTTGTGTCGAGTATCCATTGTTACAGTTAAAGACGTATTAAAACATTATTTGTTTCTGTTGTTACATTTGTTGCCGAGGCATATCCGTTATTGTTGTTCTTCTTCATTTTCCCCTTCGTCTCCTTCTTTCTTTTCTAACGATATACGCCTGTAAGTAGACGGAGTCATTCCTATCATGTTCTTAAATATCTTGATGAAGCTGCTCGACGAGTTATAACCTGTCTGTATGGCTATGGCCTGTATGTGCATGTCCGACTCGCGCAGCAGTCGGCACGCCTCAAACAGCCTGTATTCGTTGAGCAGTGTTTTAAAGTTCTTGTGATACGTATTGTTGATGATGAACGACGCGTACTTCTCGTTGGTCCCTATTTCTCTAGCCAGCATCGGCAGGCTGCAGTCGGGCTGAAATATAAAGTCTTTGTTTCTCATTACATGTATTATGCGCTCAAGCAATATTTCTTCCTGATCTTCTTTCAGCAGTCTTTTGTTTTGTGTTGTGTCTTCGTCGTCACTTTTCTTTCCGCTTTCCTGCTGGCGTGCTTTCATGTATTTGTCCTGTATGGTCTCGTTCATCTTGTAAGCCTCGTCGAGCGCGGCTGATTTTTCTATTAGCCTGCGGTACGATTCGTCTTGCCTCCGCTTTTGTCTGTATATGATTATGAACAATATGAGCAGAATTATGAAAAAGAACAGGATTATAGATATTATTAACAGTCCAGTATTTACTTTCTTAGTGAGTAGTGTCACGGTTTTGTTGTGTTCTTTATTTTCATAATTTTGCAGGTTGTATTGCGCCTTTATGAACATTCCCGTATTATAGAGCGAGTCGTATATCACGCGCAGTTTTGAGAAACATTCATATTCTGCATCGTGTTTTCCGATGCTTCTGTATAGATAACCCAGCTGTTTGTATGCGTTTGAAAGCAGGTCGGGGCGGTTAAATTTTGCAACAACAGATTTGTAGTTTTCATAACATTCTATCGCTTTTTGCGTCTGCCCGGTGGTTACGTATATAAGTCCAATTTCGTTTTGTGCGCTCAGCGCAAAGTCAGGGGGCAGGTTGTTCTTCTGTGCCTCATTGTGTGCCTTGTTTAGATATGCCATGGCCGTTTTATATTTCTTTTCCTTGGCGGCTATCACACCTTTGCTGAAGAGGATATAGAAATTGGCAATATCTTTGTCCTCCATGGGATACTGTTTCTGCAGTTCCAGATATTTATGGGCTTTCTGCGGTTGGTTAAGAAAGCAGTAGCCCATCATCAGACTTATGGCAAATTTGCTTATTTTTCCGCTGTCATTTATTTCCGTCGCCTTTTCCAGTCCGCGCTCATAGTAGTATACCGAGCGGTCATAGTCTTCAAACATGGCGTATATAGACGCAATGTTTCCCATTGTGGCAGCCTGAATGCTTTTGTCATCGTTGTGTCTTGCGCTTTCCAGGCACAATGTGTAGAAGTCGAGAGCCTCTATGAATCTGTTGGCATCGTAGCATATGCCTCCTCCTTTGAACAGAAGTTCCGGAAAACGTTTGTCGTCCTTGTTATTATGGTATATATTTTTCAGCTTGTCATATTCCTTAATAGCCTGGTCATAGTTGTTTGCTTGTAGTGCCTTGTCTCCTGATTTTGCAATGTCTTTAACCTGGTCTGCGTAAATATTGAGGCAGATCATGCATACCGACAATAAAAAAAGTCTTAAAATATTCATACAATGTATCGTTGTCAATGGTTTGGTAAAATTAATAAATTTATTTGAAAAAACAGCATTTAATGTAAATATTTTTTGTTGCTCTTTCAAGAAAAAAAGATTTTTTTACTTGAAAATAGCCCATTTTATCGATAAATTGTGAGTAAAATAGACTATTTGATGCGTATTTTACACTTTCTAAAATTTTCAAGTTTTTGCAATCCGTTTTTCGTAAAATGAAAATCGGCGCATACAAAATAACCATAATTTTGTGCCATCTTTGTTAACTTAATTATTAATTAAAAGTGTTTAGTTTATGAATTATTTTATTCAATTTACGCTGGTAATGCTCATGTTGTTGGCTGGGCCAATGCGAGCTGATGCCCAGCAGATGTTAAAGCTGAAGCCCAAGGCTCAGACGGATCTGAATGAGATTCGGCGCGACAGAGACCTGGGCGCGGCTAAAGTGGTTGACGGACTGTTGACGCCAAACCAAAACAAATTGTTGTCTTTCCAACAAATGATGGATAAGACAGAGACTTCTAAAATAAATAAAGTGGCTCCACGTTCTGGGGCGGCAGCTGTTGGAAATTCTGATTCCGGTGAATATCAGTTCGCAGGTTTCAACATTACACTGCCGGGAGTTATTCAGTTTAATGTGTCACCATATGAGCAAGACACTCTTGCTGTTGATTCCAGCCTGACTGAATATGCATTTTGTCATGAAGGAAAATATTATGCCTTCAAACCTATATGGAACTCTGCTACTATGAATTACGACCAGATGGACTGTGTCGTATTTAATACAGCCGACTGGGAAAAAGACGACTCTGTAAGACTAAATATAGCAAACCAGGGTGAAGTGCCTTACATCACTTTATATGACAATACAACCGGACAGTTTTATTGCATCTCGATGATGTCGACATATAAGACTCATACGGATTCTTATGAATTGAACATTCTTGACCCTACCACATTTAAGATGACAAAGGTGGGGCACATCTGCAGCTGGACATGGATGGATGATGAACACCAACAGTCAATTAACGGAGCAGTGATGATTAACGGTGAGATAATTGCCATCGACAATTATAACCGGCTTGTTAAGATTGACAAGAACACAGGAGCTCTTTCTATAATCGGAAAAATGAAGATTGGATATTCAAGTCCGCAGCATCCTGATTATGATCAGATTACAGGTTTGCAGGGTATGGTTTATGAAGAGTCTACTGGTGACATCATAATCAGCCATCTTGACTATTTGGAAGGAGCATATCTTTACAGAGTGCATCCTAATGATATTACAGACGGTGTGATAAGCACCGAGAAGATGGACGAACTGTATTCTACATATTATTATATATATGCGCAGAACAGCGGTATGTCGGCCGCACGCCTGACCTCTCCGTCTGACTTTAAAATTGAGATGAATGATATGAAAGCAAATATATCATTCACCGTTCCTTCAAAAATGGTTAATGGAACACAGCTTTCAGGTGACGGCCTTATAAAGGCTGAATTCATGGTTGACGGAATTGCAGTTTCGCTTGGTGAAGTTACTGATGCCGGCGTGGCTCCCGGTACTGTTGTAAACAAGCAGATAGACTTGGCCAAGGGCTTGCACACTATATCATTGACTCTCTCTGCAACAGGTTTTGACGCAAGTCTGGGCGAGATTGCTTCATCTCAGACTATTTCAAAGATGATTTATGCCGGATATGACGTTCCTACAGTACCGACAGACGCAAAACTGACAATAGCTGACAATACAGCCACCATAACATGGACTGCACCCGCTACAGGCGAGAATGCCCAATGGGGAGCTGTGTTTGATCCTTCAGACCTTACCTACACCGTAACACGTACTTACGACAACAAGGTTGTTGCCAAGGACATTACAGCCACACAATGTGTGGATACAGAACTTGGCGATGTTATGCATACATATACTTATCTGATTACTGCAAAATCACATGATGCAGTCAGTGAGACGGCTAAGACGAATAGTGTGGTCAATGGTAAATATGTTGAGCTGCCTTATATCAACGACTTCTCTTCTTCAGAGTCTCTCGATTTCTTTACCAACCATAGCCTTAACCAGGACGGCGAAGGACGCCAGTGGTCATGGAACTATATTCAGAGACACATAACTACGATGCCTTCAGCCACATATTACAACAATAACTACTGGCTCTACAGCCCGTCATTTGCTATGGATACAGAACACGTATATCGTGCGCGATTCGACTTCACACCTAACGGCAGAGCTGCTTCCACAGGCGTACGCATGGCCGTTACCCTTGGACAGACAACCAACGAAAACGAGCGCATCGATACGCTGATGAATTATGATGGTAAAAAAGGTGATGTTTCTACAGAAACTGTTTATTTCCGCGCACCGCAGAGCGGATACTATAACATAGCATTTTGGGATTATTCTCCGCTAGACAATAATGACGACGGTGGCTCGGTAATTATTGACAACCTAGAAATCAGCGAGGCTCTTTCAGTGGCAGCTCCTGACAAGGTAAGCGGTCTGAACCTTGCTAAAGGTGAGAACGGAGCGTTGAAGGCTATATTGACATTCACGCTTCCTACAAAGACTATTTCAGGAGAGGCTATTTCTTCTCTGAGCGCAGTCAAAGTGCTTGTCGGCGATGAAGTTGTCGGCACGATAGATAATCCTGTTCCTGGCTCAACACAGACTATTGAGGTCGACGCTATTAACGGCGTGAACACATATGCCGTGGCTGCATACAACAACGCAGGTCAGGGCTGGCCGGTAGAGGTAAGAGACTTTATTGGTCCTGATGTGCCTGCTGAGGTACATAACTTTAGAGTAAACTGGGGCGAGAACGAGAACCAGGTTGAGATGACATGGGACGCTCCTGAGATTGGCGCTAACGGAGGATATGTAGATTCAGAAAATCTTACTTACAATGTTTACGGCTACGACGGCAATACGGCTACGCTGACATTGCTCCAGAGCGACATTGAGACAACCAACTTTACTTATACTGAAAACACTGGCAACACCCAGGCTTATTTCGCATATCAGATAACTGCCAACAATGAGGTAGGTGAGAGCGAAGCTGCTACCCGCACCATATTCCTCGGTAAGGCATACGAACTGCCGTTTGCAGAGCCTTTTGCCGGCACATCTTTGGAAACTGCTCCTTGGATGACTGATACTGACAAGAACGGACTTTTCTGGGACGTTGACGCAGGCGATTATGACCTGACGGTAATACCTGTCAACAATGATGACCTGAAACTTATGTTCCGCAGCGATAGCAATCTGGGCGGCGCAGGAAGAATAAACACTCCGATTATCGACCTTACAGGACATGACAATGCATCGTTCAACATCTATCTGTATCATGACATTAATGCCGGCGAAAACGGATTCTGCCGCATCGATGCTACAACAAACGGTATGGATTTTGAACCGGTGAGCGATACAATTTATGTCGGCGATAACGCAGGATGGGTGAAACATGTTATTCCGCTCAAGAAGTATGCAGGCAAACGCATTTCTCTCGGTCTGTATGGTAGCATTGACGACCCCGCATACCGTTTGTTTGCCGACTCTGTCTCAGTTGTTGACATGCCTCAGAACGACCTTGCTGTAAGTGCAGTTTCTTATGACGCAGGTAAGATTGTCAAAGGTTCGTCTCCAACAGTTACTGTTACTGTGGCTAATCAGGGCGTAAATGCAATGAGCGACTATGCTGTTGAGTTCTTCGTAAATGATGTAAACGTAGGTGAAGTTATGCCTGATGAGGCTCTGGCTATGGGCGAGATGCGTCAGTTTAGTTTCACTGTTCCCGTTACGGCAGGAACTGATACCGTGAAATGTTATGCTCAGGTGGTTGCCGATGAGGACGAAAGACCGGACAACGACATAAGTCAGACAGTTTCTATTGTTCCGCAGATTTCAACATTGCCGGCTCCTGTTAATCTCCGTGGCGAGCTGAAGGACGGTAAGGTGGAACTGGCTTGGGAGGCTCCTGAAGTTGCCGATGGCCTGAAGGTTGTTGACGATTTTGAAAACAACGAGGCTTTCACGCTCGACAATATTAATGGCTGGAACACTTATGATGCCGACAAGCAGCGTACAATTTCAATGATACGTCTTACAGATAATGATTGGCCTAACTGTCATCTTGCTCAGGCTTGGATGGTTTGGAATCCGCTTAAGGCTCTTTGCGAGGATTCTTATTGGCAGGCAAAAGACGGCAGCCAGTGTATCATCAGCTGGGGTTCAAGCGGTGTCGGTTCTGACGGTTATCTCAACCTTGAAGGCTATATCAATGACGACTGGTTTATTTCTCCTGAAATAAAGGGTGGAGCAGAATTTGAGTTTGATGCCTATGCAACTACGTCTTCGGTTTATGGTGATTCATATATGGAGGTCCTTACTTCGTCAACAGACCGCAATGCCGAGTCGTTCACAACATTGAAGAGCTTTGCTGTTGGTGGTGATATTGAAGCATGGCAGCATTTCAGCTTCACGCTTCCTGAAGACGCCAAGTATGTTGCTATCCGTAACAGATACACAGAGTTTGCCATTTTGCTTGACAACCTGACTTATACACTTGACAAGACACCTGTACTGAAAGGTTATAATGTATATCAGAACGGTTCGCTGCAGAACGACACGCCATTGTCGGCAACAGCATTTACAGGTCTCAATGAGGGCGAATACCGCGTAAGCGCAGTATATGACCTTGGAGAATCTGAACCACAGTCAACAGTAGTTTCTACCGGCATCAAGGATGTAACTTACGGTGTTACTGTTAAGGTTGAATATGGCGACATCGTTGTCAGCGGTGCACGTAATGTGAAAGTTTACAATACAGCCGGTATGCAGATTGCTTCTGTAGACAATGATAATAATGTTAAGCGTATCTCTGTTTCAGAGGGCGTATATCTTGTAAAGGCTGATAAAGCCACATATAAGATTATGGTGAATGAACGTTAATTCCTTTTTACTATGAAGCACAATAAAATGTTGGTTTCTGGTTTTACATGCCTCTTGCTCTTAGGAGCAAGGGGCGTTTCGGCCCAGGAATCTGAAAATAAGTTTAATAAGGGCTATGCATTCAATTGCTCGAGCGTAGTTACGGATGTCCGTGGTATTTACAGTTTTGACTTCGGTACAGAGATGTCCAATGTGGAGAACGTCGTTAAGCTTGAAGAGTCTACCCGCGTCGGCTCTCCCGTCCTTTATAACGGCAGTTATTATTTTCTTGACTGGACTTCTGATACCCGTCTTAGAAGCCTTAGCCTTGACGGAGAAAAACTCACAGACATAAAGACCTACGGCGACTACAACGCCTGCAACCATTTCACCTACAATCATCAGGACGGAAAGGTTTACTGCGTTGAGAACGGTTATGACGATGCTTATGAATCCGTTACTTATCTCGAGACCGTAGACCTCACGAACGGTAACATAGACACCCTCTGCGTGCTCCAGCCCGACAACGGCACATCCCTTTACGCCATGGGCCTTGCCGTCAACTATGACGGCGAGATGTACGTCCTCAACGAGGACGGCCAGCTGTTCAGTGTTGACTATCCTTCAGGCCGCAGCTCTTATGTCGGCACAATGGACTACAATCCCGATGACGTGTTCTATCAAGAGAACAACAGTCTTTTCTTTGACGACAACAGCGGCAAGCTTTACTACCGCATGAAGACTTACGGCGGCGGAAACGAGCTTGTAAGCATCGACACAAAGACAGCCGCCACGACTCGTGTCTGCAACCTGTCTGGTGATAAAATATTTTGCGGATTTTCAATATCCTATCAGGCTGCAGCGGCCGGTGCCCCTGCAAGGGTCAGTGATCTTGTCATAACTCCTGCTGCTGAGGGCAGGCTTTCTGCCACATTGAGCTGGACTAATCCTTCTATGACTTACGGCGGTGAGAGCCTCGACGCAATCAGTTCTGTTTTGATTTACCGTAACGGAACTCAGGTTGGCGAGGTTACAGGCGCAACTGTCGGCGGTAGGTCTACATGGACTGATGAGTCCGTACCTTCCAGCAGCAAGTATACCTACACAGTTGTCGCTGTGAACGCGTCAGGCAATGGAGACCGTTCTGTCAGCAAAATGTGGATAGGCAACGGCATTCCTCTGTCGGTTACCGACGTAACTCTCTCAACCGACGGTGCCCGCGGTCAGCTTGCATGGAAGGCTCCTGCTGTTGGTCAGGACGATGCTTATGTTAATCCGGATATGCTCCGCTATGACGTGATCCGTTATCCTGATGAGAAACTGGTTGCTTCCGACCTGTCTGCAACGGAGTTTACAGACGAGACAATTGACGCCCTTGGACGTTACTATTACACCGTTACCGTTAAGAACGACGCCGGAACGGCCGAGGCCGTTTCATCCAACTCGTTGGTAATGGGTCCGGCTCTTGACGTTCCTTGCAATATGGAACTTCTCACGAGCGATGAACTCGACACGTGGACCATTATAGACGCTGACGGCAATGGCCATTCATGGCGCTGGACCAAGGGATACGGCTCAGACTTGACAGGTGCCCGTGTGACTTACTGGAATGACAAGGTTGCAGCAGATGACTGGCTGATATCTCCTCCTGTTAATTTCGAAGCAGGATATGTATATCAGCTCAAATTTGCAGTTCAGTCGGGTACTGACACAACCGACAGTCTTGAGGTTACTTTTGGAACCGGAGCTACAGCCGAATTGCAGAAGTATGTTGAAGGCTTTGTTATTGACGGCAATGAAGTAGACAGCATAACCGTGATCCTGCCTAAAGTTGAGAAGGATTGTGTGGGATATTTCGGATTCCATTGTGTTACACCATTACTGAAATATTATCTTGCTGTTGCAGGAGTAACTGTAACGAAGACAATAGACACTAACGTTGATTTGATGGGTCAAGATGCCAATGTCCTTATAAATGGCCGCCATATTACGGTTGGTGCTGCAGAGGATAGAGTAACCTTGTTTGATGTCAGGGGCTGCTGTGTCACGGGCGTGATGACAGGAAGCACCGCATATGAATTGAATAACATCCCTGCTGGTTTGTATATAGTAAGAGTAGAGACTGAAGGTGGTGTTGTTTGCAAGAAGATAATCATAAAGTAACGTTTTTTCATAGAGCAATTATTGTTGATGGAGCGCGTGGCGCTGTTTGTTGCGCGCTCCTTTTCCTGAAAAGAAGACCATTATGCGAAGTTTATTTAAAAAGATATTTATGGCAGCCTGTTTTATGTCATTACTGCCATTAGCCACAAATGCCGTTCCTGCCGACCCTCGCCTGCGTACTCATTTGCAGGCCAACGGTGAACTGTTGCATTATTATGTAGTCGGTGACGAACATGGTCATTATGCCGTTACTACAGATGGTATACCCATCGGTTATGATGCGGCAAATCAATCTTATGTGTATGCCACGATACACAATTCGGCTGTAGTCAACAGCTGCATTATTGCCAAGGACAAGACTTTGCGCACTGACGAAGACAATAGAATTCTTTCTACGCTTCAGTCGGCAGAAGTATTGTCCATGCAAAAGCAAAAACGTGTTGATGTGATGCGTCAAAAGAAGCTGAATTCATCATCGTCTGGCGTTCCCGGCAAAGTGAACGATTATCCCACAATAGGAAAGCGCAATTCTCCTGTCATACTTATCCAGTTCTCTGACTTGTCTTTCAGTTCAGTTGAGAATCCGCATGACTATTATACCCGTATGCTTAATGAAAAGGGCTTCAGCGATCATAATGGAACAGGCAGCGCAAGCGATTATTATTACGACAACTCTTGCGGACTGTTTGATGCCACCTATGACGTGTATGGCCCTGTTACGGTTTCAAAGCCTCATTTCTATTATGCCGCTACTACTACAGGTGTGGCTGACGCCCTTGCTGAGGCATGCGAACTGCTTGACGATCAGATAGATTTCAGCCAATATGACACCAATAATGACGGTGTTGTTGATAATGTATTTTATTTCTATGCAGGCTATGGTCAGGCCGACAGCGGCGACCCTAATGACATTTGGCCATGTTCATGGGATTTGAGAATGGCTAAAGATACTCTCATCTGCGACGGGAAATATATTGGAAGCTTTGCGTGCAGCAATGAAATAAGATATAATGCGAACGATCCCGAGCCTGTTCCTACAGGCATTGGCACGTTTGTACACGAGTTCGGGCATGTGCTGGGTCTTCCTGACATGTATGATGTGGGATATAACATGATGAGTTTTACGGCCGGATATATTGATCTTATGGATAAGGGCTCTTATACAAATGACTCGCGTACTCCTCCTAACCTTTCAGGATATGAGAGATGCTCACTCGGATGGGCCGTGCCCAAGGTGCTTGATCTGAATGCAGACTCGGTTGTCACTATACAGCCGATAAAAGAAAATGAAGTGTTGCAGGTAACTACCGGCAATCCTGACGAGAGCTTCTTCCTCGAGAATCGCCAGCAGGAAGGCTGGGATGCCTATCTTTCTCTTCATGGCATGCTTGTATGGCATGTCGACTACGATTCATTGGCCTTTTATCAGAATGTGGTCAATACTGATTACACCCATCCTCGGTATGACCTCGTTGAGGCAGATGGAAAGCAGACTGAAAACACACGCAATGGCGACTCTTATCCGGGTGTGTCAAATATAACGACTTGTGAATTTCTGTCTTGGGACGGTGAAACATCTCCCGTGCGTCTTGAAGAAATCAACGAGCTTGACGGACTGATACGCTTTGTGGTTTCAGGCGTTGAGTTTGACATTGACAAACCGGCTAACGTCAAGACCGGAAACGTCAGCCAGACATCCATGTCACTTTCGTGGGACAAGAATCCAAATGCGTTGGATTATGTTGTAAGCGTGTTCCAGGATGATAAGACTATATATCATAAAGAAGGGATAAAAGATTGCAGCATAGAAATAAGCGGTCTGAATCCTGATACTGAATATAAGGTAAGCCTTTATGCCGTTTCAGGCATCAACCGTTCCGAGTCTGTCGTACTCTACGAAACGACTCTTCCTTTGCCGTTCAACGAGCGCAGCGTTGTGTCGCTTCAGCCAGTCAATGTTTCTGAAACAGGTTTCACGGCCAATTGGGAGCCGATGAAGGATGCAGTGGGATACGAGCTGTATGTCTATAATACAGTAGTAAATTCTGAAACCACAGATAAGGGCTATGGCTTTGCTGAGCAGGCTTATGGTATGCCGGAGGGCTGGTCTACCAGCAGCACGGTATATTCTTCTGTTTCAGGGCGATATGGCGAGGCAGCACCTTCGTTGCGCTTCTCTGACGATGCTGATTATCTTACTGTTTCTTATCCAGATGAAAATATTGAGGCTTTGAGTTTTTGGTATGTTTCAACTAAGTCGGCCGGCAAACTTTATATCGACCAGCTTTCTGGCGGCCAATGGTCTGTGGCAGACTCTATCATGCCTTTGCAGACAGAGGGGACAACCGTCAACTTTGCGTTTGAAGGCGTTCAGGCCGTGCGTATCCGTTATGCACGTGAATCGGGATATGTTACTATTGATGATGTAAATGTAACAGTTAGAGGTGTAACCAATAATCCTGTTGCCGGCCTCTGCCCGGTTTCAACCGGAAACGTAACATCTTATGCTGTTGGCAACCTGTCTTCGGGTAACTATTTGTATAAGGTTGCTGCCATCGATGCCGACGGCACGCGTTCGCAGAGCTACAATGAAATTAAGGTCAGCTTGGGCACCGCAGGCGTCATGGACAATGTTGTTGTTGATGATGGCGAGGAGAGCATATACACCGTTGACGGCGTTAAGGTAAATAAGGTTGGAAGCAATGGCGTTTATCTGATACGTCGTGGAAACAATGTTTATAAAGTAATACAAAAGAGATGAAAAGAGCAATAACATTTTTATTTGCCCTGACAGTGCTTTTCTGTGTAAGAGCGCAGGAAACATTAAATCTGGGCTACTGCGACGGTAAGCTGGCTTCTACCAGCGACCTGTCATTCAAGGGCAATAACCAGTGGGGTGAGGCTGCCATATATTTTCCGGCAGACGGACTGAAGGCATACGAGGGCAACAATATCGTATCTGTCAGGGTTGGTCTGGTGTCGCGTATCAATCTTGACTCTCTGGTTATATGGATACGTAAGGACTTAGAAGGTCCCAATGTTCAGGAGCATATCATAACAAAAGATTCGTCTCCACGCATTTCAACAGGATGGAACGAGATGGTTCTTGAAACGCCTATGCCGGTTGACGGCAGCGAAGGGCTTTACATAGGCTACAGCTACAAGCAGCGTTCGGGCGTGGCTACGATTTCCTATGTTGACAACCCTCAGCAAAACGCCTTCTTTGTCAAGTTGGGCGACGATGCTGCCTGGGAAGACAAGTGTAAGGACGGAGCTTTGTCTATCGAGGCTGTGCTTGAAGGCGAGCGCCTGCCGCAGTATGACCTGCAGCTGAAGCGCGCCACCGTTATGTGGGCTTCTGACGGCAGCATGACTATAATGGGCACTGTGCGCAACAAGGCTGCCAAGACAGTGAACGGCTTTACGCTTACGGCGGCCGTCGACGGCACAGATATCAGCTTCGACAGCTATTTCGCCGATGTGTTGGCGAGCGGTGAGGAGACTGAAGTGTCGTTTAAAGCTCAGTCAGATATCGAGGGCATAGGAACCATTCATCCTGTTACTTTGTCTATAAGCTCTCTTGGTGAGGATGTTCAGGATGAAAACATGTTCAATAACACCCTTACAGCTGATTTCTTCTATCGCCGCCACGTGCTCCTTGAAGAGTTCACTACTGAGCAATGCTCAAATTGTCCGGATGTGGCTGCTTTTGTTAATAGTGTGTTGGCAGATGAGCCTTACGCAAGCGATGTAAGCATGGTGGCCCATCATTCCGGCTTTTATACCGACCCGTTCACTCAGCCTTGCGACAACAGTCTGGTATGGCTCTACAACTCTAACGGCTCCCTGTTTGCTCCTGCGATGATGTTTGACCGTTATGCCTCATATCTCAGCAGTACGGGCATGCCTACACCGGTTATCTTCGTATCTGACAGATCTTCGCTTGAATCGTATCTTACTGAGAGGATTATGACTGGTTCGCAGGTTTACATGGACGTTGTTCTCACCACAGAAGACAGCATTCATTATGACGTGCATGTTGAAGGCGGACGCAGCGCCGGTTTTGATACTGATATGTTTATGACCATCTATCTTACCGAGAGCGATGTTCCTGCTGTTTATCAGCAAGGCACTACAGGTGGCTTCAGGCATAATCATCTGATACGTGCATATAACAGTATATGGGGCGAGCCTATAACATGGAACGATGACAACACCTTCGCGTTTGACTGGTCGTTTGAGGTGAATGATGAATGGAATCCTGACAATATGGAGGTCGTTGCCCTCGCAGCAGCATTTGATGAGACAGATCCGTCAGAGTGTGCAGTAGAAAACTGTGCTGCGGCTCGTCTTAAAGCTAAAGTTGCCACAGGTATTCATACGCCGGTGTCTTCTAATGCTTGTATAACTTATTATGACTTGCAGGGACGAAAACTTGAATCTGCTTCAGATGCTTCCGGAATATGTATTGTCAAAGAAGTACGTGGCGATGGAACTGTTATTGTCAGAAAAGTCGTAGTTAGCAAATAATAAATCACAGAAACTTTTCTATACCATTTTTATCGCAGAGGGTCGCCTGTCGGGATTTTTCCTGTCGGGCGGCCCGTTTTTCATTTCTGGGCTATTTTTACGGTAGTTATTTTTAGAAGTTAAGACAAATGCCTTTCTCTTTGGTAGTTAAAGTAGTTATCGCCAACAAGTTGGCTAGGAGTTAAAGTCAATAGTTTTGTGTATTCTTATCACCACTCTGCATTTTAATTTTTAATTCTTAATTTTTAATTGCGCGCAGCGCCTGCTCTTCACTTAAAAAAGGTTGTTGTGGAATATAAACAAAAAAGGAGTTACCGAAGTAACTCCTTTTTGCGCTTCAAGATGGGCTTGAACCAACGACCCCCTGATTAACAGTCAGGTGCTCTAACCAACTGAGCTATTGAAGCATGTGATGCATTTCCTTTCAAATGCGATGCAAAGGTAAGAAGATTTTTTGAAACCTCCAAACTTTTTTGGCAAAAAATTCAATTTTAGACTAAAATAAAATAATTTTTCCCCGAAAAGTGGTGTTTTCACCATATATATATGTAACTTTGCATAAGTCAATACGGCTGCTGAGACCATGCCTTAGGCTCATGCTTTTTGGCCTGTGTCCGGCCGGCTGCCGGTGAGTCTGCGTGTGCTGCTTCCGCCGCTTAGGGCACGTGCGCATGCTTTTGCTGCCGGTGGAGGTGGCTGTGGGCATTGCCGGCAACAGGGCTGAGACCTCTCGCGTTGACGCTTTGCGGCCGTATGGGGCATGAATTTGCTTTGCAACAAGAAAAAGAAACAATAAGAACATAAGATGAGAATAAGACTATTTCAGCTTGCGGTGCTGCTCATGCTGCCTTTCATGGCGGCGTCGGCCCAGGAAAGCAAGAGCCACAACTTCGACGTGGCCAAGAACATGCAGGTGTTCAACGAGATTTACAGCTATCTCGACCTGATGTATGTAGACACGCTCAACGCCGACGAGGTGGTGGGCACGGCCATCAACTCGATGCTGCGCTCGCTCGACCCCTACACCGTCTACTATCCCGAGGACAAGGTGAACGACCTTAAGACGATGATAACCGGCCGCTATGTGGGCATAGGAGCCGTGATACGCTACAACCAGAAGCTGAAGCGCGTGGTCATCGACGAGCCTTATGCAGGCAACCCGGCTGCCGAGGTGGGCCTGAAGAAGGGCGACATCATCCTGAGCATCGACGACTCTGTGATGACCGACAAGGACGTGAGCTACGTAAGTTCGCATCTGCGCGGCGACGCCGGCACGACGTTCGTGCTGAAGGTGAAGCGCCCCAGCACGGGCAAGAACATGGAGTTCAGAATAACGCGCCGCTCTGTCAACATGCCTTCAATTCCTTACTACGGCCTGCGCCCCGACAGCATAGGCTATCTCAATCTGAGCAGCTTCACCGAAGACTGCTCAAAGGATGTGCGCAAGGCGTTCATCGAGATGAAGAAGCAGGGCATGAAGGGCCTCGTGCTCGACCTGCGCGGCAACGGCGGCGGCTCTCTCTCAGAGGCTGTCAACATTGTCAACATGTTTGTGCCGAAGGACATCACGCTGGTGAAGACGCGCGGCAAGCTGAAGCGTGCCAACTATGACTATAAGACCACCGTTGAGCCTATCGACACGGTGATGCCCGTTGTGGTGCTCGTCAACGGCGAGTCTGCCAGTGCCAGCGAGATTACCAGCGGAAGCCTGCAGGACCTCGACCGCGCCGTAATCATGGGCACGCGCACCTACGGCAAGGGTCTCGTGCAGTTGCCTGTTGACATATCATACAACGGACAGCTGAAGCTGACCACAAGCAAATATTACATTCCGAGCGGACGCTGCATACAGGCAATAAACTATAAGCACGCGCGCGGCGGATATACCGAGCACATTCCCGACAGCCTGACCAAGGTGTTCTATACGGCAGGCGGACGTGAGGTGCGCGACGGCGGAGGCATTAAGCCCGACATAGAGGTGCGCCCCGACTCGCTGCCCAACATTGCCTACTATCTCACCGTGAGCGGACTCGACTCTACCGAGGTGCTGCTCGACTATGAGGTTGACTATATCGCTTCTCACCCAACGATAGCCAAGCCTTCAGAGTTTGAGCTTTCTGACGCCGACTATGAGGACTTCAAGCAGAGAGTGATAAAGAGCGGATTCACCTACGACCCTGAGAGCGAGAAACTGCTCAAGTCGCTAAAGAAGGTTGTTGAGTTTGAGGGCTATTATGACGACGCCAAGGCCGAATTTGAAAATCTGGAGAAGAAGCTGAAGCACAACATAGCCAAAGACCTCGACTATCACAAGGACGTGTTAAAGCAGATAATATCCAACGACATCATTGCGGCCTACTATTATCAGGTTGGAAGCATGGAGAACAGTCTGCGTTACGACAAGCAGATGAAGGAGGCATGTCGCCTGCTCAACAGTCCTGACGAGTATAAGGCTGTATTAGTAAAAGGTGCAGTGAAGAAGAAATAAAAGTTGAGAGAATATATTTTTTCGGGAGAGGTAAAGGCCGCATGGCTTTTGCCTCTCCCTTTTTTATGGAGTCTCATTAGGAGTTAAAGTAGTTAAAGTCAAATGCTTTTTTCGGAGTTAAGGAGAAATTTCCTTGAGCACAGCGAAAAAAGTCAAATGCTTTTCTTTTTAGACAGTTAAATTTAAATATCTTGTGTTTTTTCTCGCTATTCTTTTTTTGTTGCAGCGATGTTAAGAAACTGCAAGACTAATGTTCTGCCGGATGTGTCATCCGGCAGCATTGAATATAAGGATCTTTGATCCGCAACATATACCTTTTGGTGTTCAAAATATAATAACACCCCTGACTGACAGCTCAGATGTTTTATGCCATAAAACAAAAAGCCGTAATAGGTTAAGTTGTTGAATGCGAAAAATAACAGGGCCGTTTGCGTATAAAAAGTGGCCGGTTTTTGACTCGTAAACGGCCCATTAACGACCCGTAAACCGGCCACTAACAGTCTGAAATCATTATGGCTTGATTTGCTTAAAGAAAATGTTTTTAAATAGCGCTGTATGGCATAACCGTAACATAATTAAAAGAAAAAGTTACGGATTTTTGGATATTTTTGCTGCGTGGTGAAAATATTAAGGTTAAAATGGCGGAAATTACATCTTTATGAGGATAGTTTTTCAGCATTATCCGTAGGGACATCCCCGAGGTATGTCCACCTTTGCATATAATTTATTATTGTTATTCATAGTGTCGTTATTTGAACGTACATCGGGTACGTCCCTACGGGCTGGTTTGTTGCGCTCAAATCCAGAATTCAGCAGGCATAAAGGCTTATGTCTTGGTTAGGCTTTAGAGGTCTGATCCGTAACTCTTCCCGCATTTTTGTTTCAGTATAAAAACAGAAAAGGCGGAAACCTTCAGACGGATGTTGTTTACAAGCCGGCTCGGGTTTCCACCTTTTTCTGCGCTTATGAATGTTGTTTTTACTTTGTCTTTGTTGCTTTCAGGCAGGCGCGCCACGCCTTATTTAGCCTGTTTGCCGTGTGATGTGGCGGTGCTGCTGAATTTGCAGCTCAGCTTTTCGCCCATCAGGCTGTTCAGATAAACCTCAAGGGCGGTGTAGCCGTCGGGGTTTGTCAGGTTGCGGTCGTCGGCATTGTCAGGGTTCAGCCCGTGTTTCTTCTCCCATTTGTCCGGCATTCCGTCGCCGTCGGTGTCAGCCGGTGCTGCCTCCTGTTTGTGGCTTAGGCCGAAGCCTTCGGCATCGTTCACAGAGTCGATAATGCCGCGCTTGCCTGTCTTCGAGCCGCTGAACTTCGGGTTGCCGCTCTTCACGTCGTTTATCACGCGCTTTTCCGTGGCGTCGCGGTTTATCGTTCCCGCCTTCTTCAGCACTGTCTTATATGCCTCGCCGGCCGTCTGTATGTCGGTCAGCATGTAGCGCGACGGGCGGTATTTGCCTATGGCGCCTTCTGTCTCGTCGAGCTTATAGTAAGGCATTTCGGGCACGATGCGCTCATTCACCCTTATCTGGTCTGTTGTATATTTCTCGGCGCTCATGGCCTGCCAGTTGTCGGCCGTGGCAGCGTCGTTGCCTTCCATGACGTTTCCGCTTACATACCAGCGCGCCGGGCCCCACGACGTGGCACCCTTGCGGGCGTGGCTAGCCATGACAAACACCGAGTTGGCAGGCGACTCAGGGCCGGGCTTGTAGTAGTTGTTCATGAAGTTGCACTCATGAGCCGAGTTGCGGCCGTTATATTCTGTTATGTCGGCCGAGTTCTCGCCGCCGTAGCACGAGTTCCAACGTCCCCAGTTGAAGTTCACGTTGTTCACATATTCCATAAACACCACATAGTCTTCGCCCCTGGCGCCGTTGAAGCGCGGACTGCGCGAGTCGTTGCCTGCCAGCAGATTGTGGTGGTAAGTGGCAGGCGAGCCGCCCCACTGCGAGCCGTATCCGCGCTTGCCCTTCTTGTGGCCGGCGTCGTTGAGGCCCTCGTGCACGATGCAGTACTGAACGGTAAGATAGTGGCTGTCGGCTGTGTTCATGTTTTCCTCCATCGACCATCCGAACACGCAGTGGTCGAATATAAAGTTGGTGCAGTTCTCCGTTCCGCAGGCCTGGTCCTGCTTGCCGTCGCCGGCGCGGAAGCGTATGTTGCGCACGATGAAGTTTTCCGAACTGCCGAAGTTCACCTTGTCGCCCACGATGCTTATGCCGTCGCCCGGAGCCGTCTGTCCTGCCAGCGTCCAGTTGGCACGCTTCACGCGCAGGTTGCTGTTGAGGCGTATCTCGCCGTTCACGGCAAACACGATGGTGAGCGGCTCGCCCGGATACTGGCTGAAGGCCCATCGCAGCGTGCCTTCGTCCTCGGTGTCGGCCAGCGACGTAACCGTAACCACCTTTCCGCCGCGTCCGCCAGTGGCATATTTGCCGAAGCCTTCGGCAGTGGGGAAGGCCACGGGCGTTACGCGCATGGTCACAGCCTCTGACGTAGCACCCTGACGCGAAACGGTCTTCACGCTGTATTCGTCTGCATTGCCATCTGATATGGTGTATTCAGGTTCGGCCACAAAAGCCTCGAAGCGCCCGTTGCGGTATATCAGGTAGCCGGCAGCCAGTCGGTCGCTGTTCCACTCGAACGTGTTGCCGCTGCGCGTGAATACCGACGGGGCAGGGGCGCCCTGAAGTATGGCGTTGAAGTCGAAGGGCACGTCAGACGCCTTCTTGAACAGGAAGTCGGCGTTTATGTATGCCTCCACCTCGTCCTTGGTGGCCTGGCGGCCGAAGCCTACGCGCCGGCTTGTGTCCGCAGGCTGCCCGTTTTCGTCGGTGCTGTTATATTCAAGATATGATGCCGTGTTGCCTCGTCCGCCCCAGTCGAGCCATCCTGCCTTGTTTATGTGGCTGCCCAGCGTGCAGTTTATGAACATCGTGCCGCAGTTCTCCTTCCACGGGCGGCCCAGATAGTAGGCGCCGTCGGCCACGCCCTGCTCGGCGGTTAGTCGGCAGCGGTTGAAGAACAGACCCGCATACAGGCGGCTCTGGCTCAGTTTTGGATACATGGCACGTGTCAGCGGCAGCTCAGATGTGGCGGCAGCCGTGATGTAGCCCTTGCCCCTGACGCAGCGTATCTCGCAGTCGTCAAACCACTCGAGGCCCGCGTCATAAATAAAGTCGGTGGCACCCTCTATGGTGCAGCGGCTGAAGTATCCGCGCGCTCCGCCGTTGGCCTTGTATGTGTCCTGATATCCGCTCAGCGTGCAGTTGCTGAACACGTGTGCGTCGCCGGCCGTAAACAGCGCCTCGGCCTGTCCCACGTTGCCGCTGGTATTGCGTATGGTGATGTTCTCGGCATAGAATCGGTCGGCGTAGACGTTGAGCGCGGCGCAGTCGTAGTAGCGCTTGCCCTTGCTCTTCGGGCCGCGGTCAACAGATGATGTCAGTATCGTGGTGTTGCGGTCTTCGCCTATTATGCTTATAAACTTGTTCTTGTCGTTGCGTCTGCCGGCATATACGTTCTCGTCGTATACGCCCGGACGAACATATATTATGCCGCGTGCCCCGTCGCTGACGGCGTCGATGGCCTGCTGTATGCTCGTGTACTGCGCGCTGCCGTCCTGCGCCACCACCTTCAGTTCTACGGGGGCCTTGGCGTCGGGCGCGCTTATGTGCGGCTCCTTATGTCCCCTTATGGCTGTCAGCTCGCCCACGCTGCCCACGGGGTTCTGCCTTGCATAGAGAGCCTGTTCGGCCGTAATCTTCTTTCCGTATATCATTATCTTGTGCACACGGGCCGGCTGCTGGCGTGCCAGCGGATCGGTCTCAGCCTGAAATACGGCCTTGCCGTCGGCTGTAAGCTGCACGGGATTGTCCTGATCTTCGCCGTCCCACACGCGCCAGCGCAGCGACACGTCGCTGGCGTTAATCACGTTCTCCATCATGTAGCCCTGGTCGCTGAAGGCCGAGTAGCCGTAGGCGGCCATGCCCGAGCCCATCCATACCAGCGGCTTCCACTGGCCGTTGCCAATCTTTATGTCGCACTTTATGCCGCGGCCCCATGATGTAGACGACCACGACCACTGCACGCGCTCAACGTATGGTATGTGGTCTATCTCCACCCATCCGTGCTGCGACTCGCCCTTTGTGGCGCCCTCATGTCCTGCCGTGGCCGGAGCGCTGCACATCTGCACGAATCCTGCCTCGCCGTAGACGATGTTTCCGTCCTTGTCGCGCTTTATGTTGTCCTCCAGATAGGCCGTGTGCCCCTTTGCCGTCCAGTCGTTGGCATAGCGGTTGCCCTTGCCTGTGGCGCTCTGTCCGAGGTAATACTGTCGGCTGAAGGCCGCCGTTGCACCCGCAAAGCCGTTGTAGCTCTTCTTGTTGGCAAAGGTGCAGTTGTGGAACATCACGGGATATGTAACCTCGCTGCCGCCGTTGGCAGGCACGTCTATTATCGTGTTGACATATCCGCCGTCTGCCTGTTCCGGACTGTCGGCTCCGGTCTTGCCTGCCCATGTCTGTCCGGGCCACATGGCATCGCTGAAGTTTATGTCGATAATCTTCTGATAATCCTTCGGCGTGCTCCACGCCGCAACCACGGCTGGCGGGTCTACGCCGTCGTTAATAGCCTTTCCGCCGGCACATACGGTCTGTGCGACGGCTACTGATACAATTGTAAGTTTCAGGGAAAAGTTCATAGTAACAATATTGCTTTTACATTATTTCCGTTCTTATACCCCTTAAATCAGGGCGTTGATATAAAAACGCATTTGTGCCCTTTTTGTTACTATGGTTTAATGTTAAAAGTTCATATATGTTGCCTCATGCATTGTTTTCAGCGGCTTCTGCCGGGCAGCCGTAATCATTCTGCCCTGTAGCCGTGAGGCTCTATGCTGCTACATGTCGGGCAGTCTGCTGCCGTCTGTGCTGCCGCCGTAAGACGATGTCATGTGCTAAGTGCATTCATACCATGTTTTAAGCCATACGGCTGTCAGCCTTCATCATGCCTGCTGCCGTCATGCAGCTGCATGGGTTTTCTTTCTGTGGCGGTGTTCATTGCCAGAATGCGCTTCTCCGTTATCAGGTCGTCCTCGTGCATGGTGGGCGAGGGAATGTTGCACATGCGCACCACATCCTCCTGTCCGCACGTATATTCATAATATTTGCGCTCCTGCTCGCTCAGTTCCTCGCGTGTTTTGAGACATCCCTTTAGCTTCGCGAAGTCTTCGCGCGAGGTGCTGTCTGACAGTTTCACGAAGAGAATGCGCCTTGCAATGGGATTATAGTTGTAGTCGAAGCAAGTGTAGACGCCCCTCAGAAACGGCGGTCTGTCGTACATCGGAATCTTCAGGCAGATGTTGAACAGGGCAAGCTGAGGCTCCTTGTTCTCGTTGAACATCAGGTAGATGTGGTTTATGCCGTTCATCATCGCAATACCCCAGTGTGTAGTTCCGTAGGCGTTGTTGTGTCCAACGAGCACGTAGTTGCCGTTGGCCGCCGGCGTTATGATATAAGGTTCGAGCTTCATTGCGAGCGAGCCTGACGACACGCTGTAGCTCATGTATATGCCGCTGTAGTTGGCTATCTGTCCGGCAGTGCGCTTCATGTTGCGCTCAAGCTCGGATATGAAGGGATTGGCGGTCTCGCTTTCAGGCACAACAGGTATGATGTCGTCAGAGAACAGCACCTTCTTCATGGCCGGAATAGAGCCCAGCAGCTTCTTCTTTGAAACATTGTTGACCCATATCAGGGCGTTGTCGAGCGCAGCCTCATGGCTCTCGCCCTTCTCTATGTTCTTGAAGAAGGCCGGCAGCACGGTGGTGTAAAGGGCCGAAAGCACACTCGGCGCAAAGTCGATGCATCCTGCTATGTCCTTCATTTTCATGCCTTTCTGTCTCAGATAGGTTATGCGGTCGTATATCTCTCTAAGCTCTTTCATAATTTCACTGAATGGTAATTGCACTGCAAAGATAGGCCTTTTCGTATTAAAACATATTACATCCGTGTTACATTCGGGTTTCTTTCCGGCAACAGAAAAATTATTATCCGGTTACAATCATTTTACTGAATTGTTACGGCTTATTATTCATGATTTATTCATTTTTGCGCTGCCTGCACGATGCTAATTTTGCACCCGAAACCGAATGACTGCAAATATTGAAATGGAAAAGATTCTAAACATAATACAGCGCCTGAGAGGCAACGGCAAGGCAATGCCCGACTGGCTTTTCGTATTCTGGGCAGGAGGCACGGCCCTGCTTTCATATTCGCTCGTGTATGCCCTGCGCAAGCCGTTCACGGCAGCCGAGTTCGACGGCATGCAGATAGCCGGCATGGACTACAAGATTGTGGTCAGCATGATGCAGCTCATAGGCTATGTGTGCGCCAAGATGCTCGGCATAAAGTTTATATCAGAGCTTAAGCCGCAGAACCGCCTGAAGTTTATCGTCGGTTCGGCAGCCCTGTCGGAGGTGTCGCTGCTGACGTTTGCCCTCGTGCCTGCGCCGCTCAACATCTTCGCACTCTTCTTCAACGGCCTGTCGCTGGGCTGTATGTGGGGCGTGATATTCAGTTTTCTTGAAGGACGCCGCACCACCGACATACTGGCAAGCATCATGGGAGTGAGCATGGCCCTGAGCTCGGGCGTGGCAAAGTCGCTCGGACTCTATGCGCTCCACACGCTCCACGTCAGCGAGTTCTGGATGCCGGCCCTGATAGGGGCAGTGGCCTTCCCGCTGTTATGCCTCGCAGGGTGGGTGATGACCAAGCTGCCGCGCCCCACGGCTGCCGACATAGCGTCGCGTTCGGAGCGCGTGACTCTCAACGCCAGAGAGCGCATGCAGCTGTTCCGCAGGTTTATGCCCGTGCTGCTTATGCTATTCATAGCCAACCTTCTGCTCACAGTGCAGCGCGACATAAAGGAAGACTTCATTGTCTGCATCATCGACGTTCACAGCGTTTCGTCGTGGGCCTTCGCCTATATCGACGGCATTGCCACGCTCGTCCTGCTGGGAGTGTTCGCCGTGATGTCAACGGTGAAGAGCCATCTGAAGACACTCTGCATCCTGCTTGGCGTGTCTGCCGCCGGAATGGCAGCCCTGGCGTTTGTCGGAGCAAGGCATGCTGCGCTGTCGATGCCCGCCACGGCATGGCTGTTCATGCAGACCTTCTGCATCGACATAGCATATCTGAGCTTCCAGACAATATTCTTCGAGCGCTTCATTGCATGCTTCAAGATTCGCGGCAACGTGGGATTCTTCATCATAACCATCGACTTCATCGGCTATGTGGGCACGCTCGCCCTGCTGATGTTCAAGGAGCTGGGAGCATCGAATGTCGACTGGGCTGTGTTCTACAACCAGATGAGCATATTTATCGGAGTTGCGTGCTGCGTGATGTTTATCGGAGCATTGGTATATATGCTGCAGGCAGGAAGGCCGAAGCGCAGCACCGACGAGGCCGGAGCCGGCGACGCACAGCTCTACGGCACGGTGAGCATGGCTAAATAAAAGCAAACGGAATAATACAAACAAAGAACATTAAACAGTAATAAGAATATGAACAAGATTGAATGTGTGATTATGGACTGGGCCGGAACGGCCGTTGACTACGGATGCTTCGCTCCGGTGGCAGCCTTCGTTGAGTGTTTCAAGAACATGGGACTTACCGTTACGGCGGAAGAAACCCGCGCCCACATGGGTCTGACAAAGATAGAGGAGATACGCGCTCTGTTCGCCATAGACCATGTTAGGGAAGAGTTTGCCGAAAAATACGGACGCGACTACAACGAGGACGACGTGCAGGCATGCTACAAGGGCTTTCAGGACAAGCTGATGGCTACGCTGGCCGACTATTCGGAGCCTATCGACGGAGTGGTTGAGACGGTGGCTGCGCTAAAGGCACAGGGCATAAAGCTAGGATCGACCACGGGCTACACCAAGACCATGATGGACATTGTGATAAAGGCTGCGGCCGAGAAAGGCTATACCGTTGACAACTGTGTTACGTCTGACAACATGCCCGGCGGACGTCCGAAGCCATACATGATATACAAGAACATGTGCGACCTGGATGTGGCATCGCGCCATTCGGTTGTGAAATTCGGCGACACCATTGCCGACATCAAGGAGGGAGCTAACGCCGGAGTGTGGAGCGTGGGCGTGATATTGGGCAGCAACGAGCTGGCTCTGACGCGCGACGAGGTGGCTGCCATGCCTGCCGACGAACTGAAAAGACGCATGGCCTGCGTGCGCAACCGCATGTATGCAGCAGGCGCCGACTTTGTGGTGGACGACATAACTGAGCTGCCCGGACTGATAGACAGCATTAACGCACGAATGAACAGATAAGCAGACACAAGCATGACAGCCGCCGCACGGCGGCCGGAACTTGCAGAGCATAGATAATAACGATAAAAAACAGTAACGACATGAGACCATACTTATTACTTACACCCGGACCACTGACAACCACAGACACCGTTAAGGAAGCCATGATGAGCGACTGGTGTACATGGGACGAAGACTATAATATAGGCATTGTTGAGGTTATACGCAAAGAGCTCGTGGAGCTGGCGTCGAGCCGGCCCGAAGAATATACGGCAGTGCTGATGCAGGGCAGCGGCAGCTTCTGTGTTGAGGCTACGCTCGGTTCGGTGATAAAGGCCGACGACCATCTGCTCGTGGCTGCCAACGGAGCCTACGGAAAGCGTATGGGCGTGATAGCCGACTATTATCATCTGAACTGCCACGTGATGCGCTTTGAGGAGACTCAGCCCGTTGACCCGAAGCAGATAGACGAATATCTGACCAGTCATCCCGAGACGACACACGTGTCGGTGGTTCACTGCGAGACCACTACCGGAGTGCTCAATCCGCTGGCCGACATTGCAGCCGTTGTAAAGAAGCACGGCAAGACGCTGATAGTGGACGCGATGAGCAGCTTTGGCGGAGTGCCCGTAGACATGGCTGCGCTAGGCATCGACTTCATGATAAGCAGTGCCAACAAGTGCATACAGGGCGTGCCGGGCTTCGGCTTCATCATTGCGCGCCGCTCGCTGCTCGAAGGATGCAAGGGCGTTGCACGCTCGCTGTCGCTCGACCTGTATGACCAGTGGCAGACGATGGAGAGCGGACACGGCAAGTGGCGCTTCACTTCTCCCACTCACGTGGTGCGCGCTTTCATGCAGGCACTGAAGGAACTGAAGGCTGAAGGCGGTGTGGAAGCACGCCATGCACGCTACGCCGAGAACCACCGCACGCTGGTGGAGGGCATGCGCAGCCTCGGCTACAAGACGCTGCTGCCCGACGAGGAGCAGTCGCCCGTGATAACGTCGTTCTATTATCCGTCGGCCGACTTCAACTTCAAGGACTTCTACACAAAGCTCAAGGCCAAGGGCTTCGTGATATATCCGGGCAAGATTTCGCAGGCCGACACGTTCCGCATAGGCAACATAGGCGACGTGCATCCAGCCGACTTCAAGCGCCTGATAGAGGCCATAAGAGAGATTAGTCTGTAAGATTAAGCATCCGTAAAGTAGAATATCGATAATTTTCAGCCCGGGCTGGTCGTGAGACTGGCTCGGGCTTGCTTGTTATGCGGCCTGCATAAGCTAAGACAGACCACAGGCATGCGCATGGCCTTACGCTGTAATAAGACTCTTGTTTTCAGCCGTCTGGGCGTTTTCCGGCATCGTCCTGCCGGCTGTATTTTATCGAATTGCATGCCATGCATGCTGAAAATAAGACAGCAAAAAGCCCCATACGGCAACGGCGATGCGCCCTGATGCTTACGGCAGACAGGGCGTTTATGCCCCTTGACGGCGCAGGCGTAAGGCTGGCTACTCTTTAGAATTGTTGTCGAGGGCTATCTTCTGATAAATAGAAGGCGTGATGCCCGTAATCTTCTTGAATGCATTGACAAATGCGGTGTACGACTTGAAGCCCACGCTTTCGGCTATAGCCTTCATCGTGAAGTTGCCGTAGTTGACCCTGTCGGTGAGCCGCTTGCAGGCAAGGTGTATTCTGTAAGGCGTCACGTAGTCGTTGAATGTCTTCTGGAACGAGTCGTTAATAACCTGCGACACATACGACCTGTTAGACCCCACAAGGTCGGCAAGCCTGCTGAGAGAGAAGTTGCAGTCGCAAAACTCAGTGGTGTTCTCCATCACGTTGCCTATGGCGTCGGCTATGGTCTGCATCTGTCCGTCGGTCAGGTTGCTCGTCTGATATTTCATTCCCTCCTCGGCGGCGCTCTCTTCCGTGTCCTTCGCGTTGCCGAGTTCCTGCCTCAGGCTGTCTATTATGTCGTTTTTCTCGCTTATTTCTGTACGGCATTTGCGCAGTCGGCTCGTCAGCAGTTCCTGCGTCTCTATGAAGTCGTGGTTGATTTTATACAGGTTGATATATCCCTTGTGTATTCTCTTCTTCTGCTTCCATACGATGAAGAGAAACAATATTGTGGTGAGCGCCACAACAGCCACGGCACACATTATTACCCATTGCATCCTGATGGTCTGCATCCTCTCGTGCTGGCTTGTGCGCAGGTCTTCTATCTCCTTTGTCGTCTTGTATATCTCGTAGTTGAGCAGCGAGTTTTTTACCATGTCGAACTTTCTCATGTCATAAATAGAGTCCATGATGTCGAGATAGCGCGACTTGTAGAGATTAGACATGGCTATGTCGCCCTTCTCCTGAAAAAAGTCAGAAAGGCTCTTGGTCGTCGTTACGAACGTGTGCTGAAGGTTGTATTTCTGTGCCGTCCTGTCGCACAGATGCATGTATTTAAGCGTAGAGTCTTTTACCCCCAGCTGCCTGTAGGCGCTGTAAATCTCCTGATAGGCAAAGCAGCGGAACCTCGGCTCCAGCTTCTCCTTTGCGGCATATCCGGCGAGCCATTTCAGCCTTGATATGGCAGGCTTGATGTCGCCCTCGCTTATCTGTATCAGGCTTAGCGTGTAGAAACTCATGAACGTGTCGGTCTTGTTGTTCTTGTCTCTCGTGCTTTCAGACAGCTGATAATACTTCTTGGCCTTCGGGATGTCCTTGATGTAATAGCTGTACATGCCGGTCAGGTTAACGAGTACGCTGTGCTGCATCTTCCTGTCGGGATACTTCTTGCTCAGGTCATACGCCTTCAGATAGTAGCGTATTCCCTTCTCGTAGTCGAGAAAGATGCAGTAGATGTTGCCTATGTAGTTATACAGACTTGCCGCATACGTGGGTTTGGAGCACGCCTCGCTGATCTTCACGCCGTTGATAAACTCGTCGAGGGCGTTTATGTAGTTGCCTTTGTCATAGTATAGCGTGCCGGCCTTTTTCCTTGCCAGCGCGCACATGTCCTTTTCCTTGTCGGCAGCATTGGGGTCAAACCTGTTATATACTATGGCATACAGCACGAGGGCTTCGCCGTCTTTGCCCTTTGCCGCATATCTGTCTGCAATATTCATTATGTTAGCCGTCGGTTTGACCGAAACCTTCTTCACGAGCTTAGTATATTTCGTGTCACCGGAACCAAATGCCGCGCATGTGGTGAGCAGCGCGCAGATAATAATGAATATCTTGTATTTTTTCATAGTAGCGACTCTGTTTGCCGGTTTGTATCTAAACCAAATAGCGCACAAAAGTAATAAATATAATTTTAAATGTGGCATAATATTTTGAAAAAGACATATTGACGTTGCGTTTCCTTCATGAGTATTATATAGCCTTGTCGGCATATAATAAATCCAAATGGAGGTGCAAATCATGCATGAGACAAGGTAAAAAGTCAGGACAAAATATTTTTCCGTTATAGGAAATCAATGTATAACAGATGTTAATGCCTTGCCGTCCGAATATGCTTTTGTTTAACTTTTGTTAGCTGTAGAGCGTCAGAAACAGCCCGAAACTCATTGTCTTTTGGTCTGTAAGGCATCCTTTTGATGCATAAAACACGGCCTTTCGCCCTGCAAAAGGTGCCCTTTTAGAGTCTGAAAGGGCATCTTTCATAGTATAAGCCGTGTCCGTTTTATTTGTGTTTAGATGTAAGTGGCTGTGCATCAGTATCTTATCTTTTCTGCCGTTTTTCGCCATATTTCCCGTCATTCTGCCCTTTCGCTCCCACCGTTGCCGTTCTGAGAGCGTCAAACGGACGGGAAATGTCATTTTTGTTTACAAACGGCTGATGGATTCAGCAGCCGTGATGCCCGTTCAGATATGCTGAATATATCAGTCGGCCGTTGCGCCGGTGTTGGCGTTGTCAGCGCGATGGTCAGACCGCCTGTTTCTCGATGCTATATATTCAGACGGCGTGCATCCCTCCATCTTCTTGAACAGTCTGCTGAAGTGCTGCGGATATTCAAAGCCCAGGGCGTAGGCCACCTGGCACACCTGTTCGCCTGCCGTCAGCCTGCTCTTGGCCATGGACATCACAAAGCGGTGGATGTGTTCGCCGGCCGTGATGCCGGTCTGCTTCTTTATCAGGTCGGCAAAATAGTTGCTCGAGAGGCATAGCTCTGATGCGCATGCCTGTACGGTAGGCAGTCCGTCCGTAAGCTGTCTTTCTGAGTCGTAGTAGCTGTGCATCAATTGCTCAAAGCGTGTCAGTATGTCGCTGTTCTGCTGCCTGTGCGAGCTGAACTGTCTGTTGTAGAAACGTGTGCAGTATTGCAGCACGATGTCTATCAGGCCCACGATGATAGAGTCGCGGCAGCCGTCGTCAGGCGCATGAAACTCCTGCTTGATGAGCTTCAGGCATGCCACGAGTATGTCGCGCTCGCCGGGGCGCATGTGCAGAGCCTCGTTCACGTTGTAGGCAAAGAACGAGTAGCGGTGCATCCTGCCTTCAAGAAACGTGCCTCTTATCAGGTCGGGATGAAACAGCAGGGCCCATCCCTTCAGAGCCACTCTCTCGCCGTTGTCCTCCTTGCCGCCCGTCTGTCCAGGCGCCACGCATATCAGCGTAGACTCGTCGTAGTCGTATCTGCCGCAGCCATAGGTCAGGTCTACGAGCGTGTCCTCGCGCAGAAACAGACCGTATATGCCGTAGCTGTTGAGGCTGTGCCTTATCGGGGGCAGGTCGTCATAGTTTATCACGCTTGCCAGCCTGTGCTCGTCTGCCTGTCCTACGTATGTGTTATAGTCGTGCACCGTGTTTACCTTCTCAATCTTTGCCATGCCCTTAACTTTTTTGGTTGTTGCAGATGCAAATATATTGCTATTTATCCTTAACGGCGAAACATAAACCATGAAAATGGTACTTATGCATGAGAATTGTATACCGCGCCGGCCCTGTCGTGGCATATCTTTGCGACAGAAACAACAACTAACCTCCAAAAGACAGAAAGATATGGACAGAAGAAAATTCTTAAAGTCGGCATCGGGCCTGGCACTCATAGCTGCCGGAGCCTTGACGGGCACGTCGAGAGTGCTTGCCGCCACAGATGCCATGGCTGCCACAGGCAAGGATAAAGGGCGCACGGGGCGGCAGACTAAGGCCGAGCGCCGCAATCTGGGCGGCATGAGCGTGTCGCCCATAGGCCTTGGATGCCTGCCCATGGTGGGCTATTATGGCGGCCGTTATGACCGCCGCGACATGGTGGCGCTGATACGCCGCGCCTACGAAAAGGGCGTTACGCTGTTTGACACGGCCGAGGTTTACGGCCCTTACACAAGCGAAGAGTGGGTGGGCGAGGCCCTGCAGCCCATAAGAGACAATGTTAAGATAGCCACAAAGTTCGGATTTGGTGTTGAGGAGGGTCGCCCTACGGCTCTCAACAGCAGCGTGGCCCATATGCGCCGGGCCGTTGAGGGCTCGCTGAGGCGGCTGCGCACAGACCACATCGACCTGCTGTATCAGCACCGCGTAGACCCTGCCACGTCCATAGAGGAGGTGGCCGACGCCGTGGCACAGCTGATAAAGGAGGGCAAGGTGCTGCACTTCGGACTGTCGGAGGCAAGCGCCCGCACCATCAGGCGTGCCCACAGCGTGTGTCCAGTGTCGGCAGTTCAGAGCGAGTATGCCATCTGGTGGCGCGAGCCTGAGCTTAAGATTTTCCCCACGCTCGAAGAACTTGGCATAGGTTTCGTGCCTTATTGTCCGCTCGGCCGCGGCTATCTGACATGCACGATAGGCGAGGACAGCCGTTTCGGCAGTGATGACCGCCGCCACAATCTGCCGCGCTTCACTCCGCAGGCGCTGCGCTACAACAGGCCGCTGACAGAGCTGGTAGGGCGCTGGGCGCGGCGCAAGGGCATCACGCCTGCGCAGTTCTCGCTCGTATGGATGCTGTCGCGCAAGCCATGGATTGTGCCCATACCCGGCACTACGAGTGCAGCCCATCTCGACGACTTTATTGGTGCGGCAGGCGTAAGGCTTACGCCGGACGAGGCAGACGAGTTTGACATGGAATACTCGCGTATCGACCTGATGGGCCATCGTGCCGACTCCTTCACCGAGAGTCAGATAGACAAGTGAGGCATGGCGCGGTCTGTTAGAGTATGGAAGCCGGCAGGGCATGGTGGCGGCACGGGCAGGGCAGAGGCGGCTGTTGCGCCTCATGCAGCTTCTGATTGGGGCTTGTCAGGCGTATGATTGCGGCAGCCTGATGGCAGCATGCCTCCTTTGTGGACACAAAAAAATCCCGACAGCCATGACGGCTGCCGGGATTTCTTATGATATAGGCTTATGCAAGATTCTTATTTGTTCACCTTTAAAATTCTCGGGCACAGGTTGTTGCCGCTTACATACAGCAGTACGACGCCCTTAGGCAGGCTGTTGAGCTGTGTCGTGGCAGATGTTATGCGCATCTGTGCCAGCTGCTTGCCGTCGGTTGTAAACACTCTCAGCGTTGCGCCTATGGCGTTTTCGCTTACGGTCAGTGTGTTGTTGCTGCTGTTGTAGCTTATCTCAGGCTTCTCGGTAACGGCCTGTGTTATGCCTGATGTGAAGTCGTCGTCGAGCAGCTCGCCCATGAGTCCGTTGAGGTAAACCTCGAGGGCGGTGTAGCCTTCGGCGTTGCGCAGGTTGCGGTCGGCAGCGTCGTTGGCGTTAAGTCCGTGCTCCTTCTCCCATTCGTCGGGCATTCCGTCGCCGTCAGTGTCGGCAGGAGCCTTTTCGTTGCCGTGGTCGAGACCGAAGCCCTCAGCGTCGTTCACAGAGTCGATGATACCCTTCTTGTTGGCCAGCGAGCCGGTGTACTTAGGTGTACCGGTCTTAACGTCGTTGATGACACGCTGCTCTATCACGTCGCGGTTTATGGTTCCGGCTTTCTCGAGTACTGTGTTGTAGGCGTCTTCTGCAGTCTGAATGTCGGTGAGCATGTAGAGTGCAGGGTCGTATTCGCCCTCGTTGCCCAGAACAGAGTTGTACTTGTAGTAAGGAGTCTCTGTCACGATGCGCTCGTCAACACGCAACTCGTCGAATGTGAAGTGGTCTGAAGCCATTGCCGACCAGTTGTCTGCCGTAGCTGTGGCGTTGCCTTCCATTACGTTTCCGTTGATATACCATTTAGAAGGTGCCCATGACGGACCGATGTCGCGCATGTAACCTACTGATACGAACACAGAGTTAGATGGTGACTGAGGTCCTGGCTTGTAGTAGTTGTTCATGAAGTTGCACTCGTGAACAGAGTTCTTGCCGTTGTAAGAAGTGATTTCGGCTGCGTTCTCTCCGCCATAGCAAGCCTTGGCGCTGCCCCAGTTGAAGTTTACGTTGTTTACGTATTCCATGAATACGACATAGTCTTCGCCGCGTGCGCCGTTGATACGCGGGCTGCGCGAGTTGTTGCCTGCGAGCAGGTTGTGGTGGTATGTCACGGGTGATCCGCCCCACTGTGCGCCATATCCACGGTTACCCTTGTCGTGGCCTGCCTGATAGAGACCTTCGTGAACGATGCTGTACTGCACTGTAAGGAAGTGGCTGTCGGCAGTGTTCATACATTCCTCAACTGACCATCCGAATGCGCAGTGGTCGAAGATATAGTTAGAGCAGTTTTCTGTTCCGCATGCCTGATCCTGCTTGCCGTCGCCTGAGCGGAAACGGATGTTACGTATAATAAAGTTCTGTGAACCTCCAAGGTTAACCTTGTCGCCCACGATGCTTATGCCGTCGCCGGGAGCTGTCTGTCCGGCCAGCGTCCAGTCAGAGCGGCTTACGCGCAGGTTTCCGTTGAGATGAATCTCGCCGTTAACGGCAAATACGATAGTTATAGGCTCGTTGGGATACTGTTCGAAAGCCCAGCGCAGAGTTCCTTCTGTGCCGTCGTCGGCAAGAGAAGTTACGGTAACTACCTGTCCGCCGCGGCCTCCTGATGTGTATTTACCGAAGCCTTCTGCCGTCGGGAATGCAAGCATCATGGCGCCTTCCTTGGCTTCAACGGCGTCTGATGTTACGCCGTGGCGTGAGATGCTCTTCACGGTGTATGTAGCGTTGTCGTCAGCGTCCTTTGTGTAAGAAGGCTCTGCCGTCATGTCTACGAATACGCCGTCCTTGTAGATGAGGTAGCCGGCAGCCTTGTCGTCGCCGTCCCATGTGAAGCCGGTTGCAGACACGTTGAAGTTTGAAGGCTCTGCAGCGCCGTTCAGGATTGCGTTATAGTCGAAAGAAACGTCAGAGAATTTAGAGAAGATGAACTCTGGGTTCATGTATGCTTCTACCTCAGCGTCGGTTGCCTGGTGGCTGAAAGATGCACGTGATGAGGTGTCAATCAGGTTTCCGCTCTTGTCAACGTTCTTGTATTCAAAGTAAGAGCAGTCGTCCTCGGCTCCGCTCCATTCTGTCCATCCCTTGGTGTTGATGTGCTTGTCGAGCGTACACTGTATGAACATTGTTCCGCACTTCTCCTTCCACGGACGTCCCAGATAATAGTCGCCTGCAGATACTCGCGGAGCCGGCACCACCTGGCAGTTGCGGAAGAACAGGCCGGCATAGAACTTGTCGGTGCTGAGTTCCGGATACAGAGTCTTTGTGAGTGTCAGTCCGGCATCGCCGGCAGCCGTGATGTAGCCGCCGCCCTTGAGACATTTAATCTCGCAGTTCTCAAACCACTCCAGACCGCTGTCGTAGATAAAGTCGGTAGTACCCTCGATGGTACATCTTGTGAAGTATCCGCGTGCGCCGATGTTTGCCTTGTATGTATCCTGGTAGCCGCTTATCAGACAGTTTTTGAATATGTGTGCGTCGCCTGCCGTAAACAGAGCCTCGGCCTGTCCCACGTTGCCGCTGGTGTTGCGTATGGTGAGGTTCTCGGCGTAGAAGCGTGATGTATACACGTTGAGCGCAGCGCAGTCGTTGTAGGTGTTCTGCGGGTTGTTTGAGCCGCGGTCTACAGATGAAGTCAGGATGGTAGTGGCCTTGTCCTCACCGATAAGACTGATAAACTTGTTCTTATTAGTCTTGGTGCCCGAGTAGAGGTTTTCCTCATATACGCCCGGACGGATGTATATAATACCGCGTGAGCCGTCGCTTACGGCGTTGATGGCATCCTGGATTTTTGTATAGTCGCCCGTGCCGTCCTGAGCCACGGTGTAGAGTTCTATCGGAGCGTTTGCGTCGGGAGCGTTGTCGTCAGATGTATCGCCGCCGCCCCCGATGTCAGACAGCTCGCCCACGTCGCTCACAGGGTTGTCCTTTGCATACTGAGCCTGCTCGGCAGTTATCTCAGATCCGAAAATCTGTATCTTGTGTACGCGGGTGGTCTGTTGCTGTGTATACGGACTCTCGCTCTTGCCGAACACCGGCTGTCCTTCTTCGTCAGTCTGCACAGGGTCTTTCATGTTCTCGCCGTCCCAGATGCGCCAGCGGATAGACACGTCGTGGGCGTCAATTACGTTTTCCATGAAGTAGCCTTGGTCGCTGAATGATGTGTAGCCGAACTTATGCATGTCCGAACCCATCCATACCAGCGGCTGCCAGTCGCCGTCACCAATCTTTATGTCGCACTTTATTCCGCGTCCCCATGATGTAGAAGACCATGCCCACTGAATGCGTTCTACATAAGGAATGTGGTCGATTTCCATCCATCCGTGCATCGAGATTTTCTCCTGAGTTTCAGGGTCGCGTTCTGTTGAAGCATCGCGGCAGAACTGCACAAATCCGGCTTCGCCATATACAGGCTTTCCGTCTTCTCCGTATTTTATGTTGTCTTCGATATATTTAGTATGGTCCTTGACCGTCCAGTCGTTTACATATTCTGTGCCATATCCTGAAGGGTTCTGGCCAAGGTAGTATTGGCGGCAGAATGCAGCCGTAGCGCCAGCATAGCCGTTGTATGACTTTTTGTTAGCAAATGTGCAGTTGTGAAAAAGCACTGGATATTTTACTTCTGTGCCGCCATTTGCAGGAACTTCGATAATGGTGTTTACATATGCTCCGTCAGCATATTCAGGGCAGTCCATGCCGGTCTCGCCGGTCCATGTCTGTCCGGGCCACATTTCGTCACTGAAGTTGATGTCGATTATTTTAGGATATGTGGACGAATTGCTCCACTCGGATACAACCGAAGATGGGTCAAGACTTCCGTCAATGGCAGCTCCTGTGTTTAGTGCCGCAGATAATAGCACTGTAGCGGAAAATGCCAGTTTTGATATGAATTTCATGCTTAAAGATTTAATAGTGTTTTTAATGTTTGTAATGACTTTTATAATAAAAAAACGGAACTACGTTTTTCTTTATCGCATAGATTTATAAAAGAAACCGTCTTTCACGCGAAAGGCGGTTTCTTTATCATGAAGAACTTATTATTTAACAATGAACTTCTTACCGTCCTTAATGACGATACCTTTGTAGTTCTTGTCTACTCTCTGACCTGCGAGGTTGTACATCTTGTTGCTGTTAGCATTTTCAGCTTCTATAGAAGATATGCCTGTTGTGCCTTCAGATATTGTCAGATAAACATTGGCATATGTCATGTTCTTCTGCCATTTGCCCCAGTAATATACTTTTACTGTGTATGTTCCTGTGAGATCCTTCAGCTCAGGCAGACATTCTGTTTCTGCAACATCATAGTTTGTAGCCAGGCCCCAGCTCTCAAGAAGTTTCTGTGACCATTCAGGTTCTGTAACTTCTGTTGTTGTTACGTGAACACCGTTGGTGTAGGCTGTCTTGTTGTAGTTGTTGTTCTTGATACCCTTGTCCTGAGTCTTGTAAACAACATTTCCCTGAGCATCTGTTATTTCAACCTGCCAGTAGTATGCGTTGCCCAAAAGCAGATATACATCCAAAGCTTCGATGTTTACAGATTTTCCTTCAGGAATATCCATTGTGAATCCAAAGTATTCTTCAGCCTGACGTTCTGTCTGCTCTGCAACTTTCGGATAAATAACATTGTCAGCAGCATAAACAGCTGAAGCTGCCATGCTTTGTGCAGGGTCGCCTGTTACGTTGTAGCCAATGTAGAGATCTGATGCATCAGAAGTTTCCTGGCCGGCTTCTTCACGGAATGTTGCATCCTTACCGCGAATCTCTGTAATTTTTACACCATAGGCTTCCTTAACTGCGGGATCGCCAACCTCCAGAATCTTGAGGTCCAATGGGCGATAAATACCTACTTCACTCTGTGCAAATGCACCTAAGCTCATAAGAGCTGTAGCACATAAAGTAAAAATCTTTTTCATCTTCTTAAAATTTAAATGTTTGAATCTTTTTAAAAGGAGCCGCTTGCTTGTTCAGCGGCTCCGTCATTTGTCGCTTTTATTTTGTATAAGGGTTATATCCAGGATTCTGACCAAATTCTTCGGCATTCTGTAATTTATCAAGGAATGTATTTGGAATAGGTCTCAGTGCATGATATTCTTGCATGCAGTCGTCTCCGATCATACTTGGGTTACGTCCTATTATAGTAGAGGCGAAGTTGCCTTGTGGGCTATAAATTCGCTTCATGTCGAACCAACGCAGCCATTCTCCGCAGAGTTCGCGAGCACGTTCTGCCATAATCCACTCGATAGTCATGTCTGAGGCAGTAACTTGAGCTTCGCTAAGGCTATGTCCTGGCTTAACGACGCGTGCTGTACGTATTTCTTGGTTAATGATGTTAGCAGCTTCAGATGCTTGTCCTAATGCGATGTAGCATTCTGCTGCAATCAGAGGCATTTCTGCATAACGCATAACAGGCACGTCAGCATATCCAAACTGTCCGTTTGCTGCGGCAAGGAGGAATGTTCCGTTTTCATCGCGGTCCCATATGCGATATTTCATAAAGCGCGGGAATGAACTTGCGATGTACTGTGTTGAGGCTGTCGGGTCTGCCTGGTAGTTGCGGAGCGGTGCTCCTCCGTAGGCATTGACATTCTCTGTTTCAAAAACGTCATCAATGTCGATGGCTGCATAAGACTTGCTTTGCTTGAATTCGTCTGTGAGACTCTTCTTTGTGAAATACAATGCAGTATCACCTACTTCAATCTGCTTGCCAATCAGGTCAGGACGGAGATATCTGTTTGCAAGAGCTTCGGTCCATGTGAATGTTTTGCTTGAATTTTCAGGGAATGCTTCCTGGAATATAACGTCATAGCGCAGGTCCCAGTCCTCCCAAAGGTTGAGGAAGTAATAGGTCGGCATAAGCAGTGTGCCTTCTGACGGATATTCCCATGTGGTTGCAGTATTTCTGATACCGGCGTTACCTACAAGTTTCGGTGCGAAATAACGGTACAGACGGTTTGGCTTGCTGTCAGGGTTCAGACTTGAGTTAGATGAGAATGTAGTAACCCACAGGAACTCAGTGTTGTTCTTGTTGTTCTTTGCCTGCCATATCTCATCGTAAGTATTGTAAATCTGAATGCCATAAGCAGCCTTGTTGTTTATAACGTCAAGTGCTGCCTTGAGCGCCTCTTCATAGAAGTATTTCTGCTCTGCGCTTCCGGCTGTCTCATACTGAGCACGAGTCAGCAGAACGCGTGCAAGGAGAGCCTTGGCTGCTTTCTTTGTAGAGCGGCCTATGTGTCCGTTATACGGTGTCACTGGCAGCTTCTCTGCTGCAATTCTTGCATCAGGTATGATAACGTCGTCATAAATTTTCTTACGGTCTGTTCTTACTGCGGTAAATTCTGCTGTTTGTGTTTCTTCCAGACGTAACTCAATGTCTCCGAAGAATTCAACAAGCCACCAATAGCAGTATGAACGCATGAAGCGTGCCTCACCTTCGAAATCGAGCTGCTGAGCTTCTGTGAGACCAACAACGTCATTAAGGCGGTTGATTATGGCATTGGCATCATTGATGTTGTCATAAACACGGTTCCATACGTTTGCTATCTGACCGCGGTCGCCCTGCAGGTCGACGCAGCGTGTCAGCTGCTTTCCGTATTCATAGTTAGAACCGATGTTCTGCCAGATGTCAGCGTTGCCTTCCATATACAGACAGGGATCCTCGCGTCCGTAATATTTCCAGCGGAAGTTATAGTACATCTGGTTGACAAGATCCTCCATTCCTTCAGGTGTCTTGAACACCTGGTCTGCGCCTTCGCCTGACGGGTTATATTCGTCAAGGCTGCATGATGTTAACGAAAATGCAGTAGCACCGATAAATAATGCACCGGCAATATGTTTATTAATAATATTTTTCATGTTTACTTTTTATTAGAAGTTTACATTGAGACCTATTGTTACGCTACGCTGGTTTCCTTCCGGATCATAATGTTTCTGCCATTCATTCTTAACGAAATACAACGGGTCGTTGATAGTTGCGTATATGCGCAGGTTGCTTATTCTCATGGCCTTAAGTGCCGATTTAGGCAATGTATAGCCAAGTGTTATTCTCTTCAGCTTTATGAAAGAGTTGTCGCAGTAGGCAAGTGCCTGATAGCCGACATAGTCGTAAAGGTTACGTCCTTTGTACAGTGCAGGGAGTGATCCGCCCTCATTTGTTCCGGCTGCCCAATAGTCAAAGTTAGTTGTCATGCCGCCTGTAGAAGGATCATAGTTTGCAACTTTGCTTTCAGCCCACTGTCCCCAGCGTGCGTAGAGATAGATGTTGAGGTCCCAGTTCTTGTATCTGAGATCATTGTTGAATCCGGCAAACCAGTCTGGTGATGTTGAACCAACATAACCGATGTCGTCATTCTGGTCGATAACGTAGTCGCCGTTAAGGTCGGCAACCTTTATGTCGCCCGGCTTGAACGGATTGGTCTTTTCTGCATCTTTAAAGTATTTAGCAGCCTCGTCAGCTTCAGCTGTAGTCCATATTCCAAGATACTTGAATGTGTTGTATGACTTGATAGGATGGCCAATCATAAGAGTCTGTGTCTCTTTTGCTGTACCGATCATGATGTCTGTTCCGTCAACAAGGTCAGTAATCTTCTCTCTGTTAGCAGAGAATGTAAGTGTTGAAGACCAAGAGAAGTCTTTTGTTACAATGTTACGGCTGTTTACGGTGAATTCAAAACCTGTGTTCTTTGTAGAACCGATGTTTGTGTATGTAGCGTATTTACCGTCCATACCGGCTGATGTCGGAAGTGAGCGCAGCAGGATAAGGTCTGTAGTCTTGGTGTTATACCAGTCGAATGTTACGCTCAGACGGTTGTTCAGCAGCACTGCATCGAAACCTAAATCAAATGTTGTAGATTTCTCCCATTTTGTGTCTTTGTTTGCGATTACATAATATCCGCTGCCGTTTTGGTCTGCCACACCGAGAATATATCTGTTTGCAGAGATATCCTGGAAGCCGAAGCTCCAGTTTGCGAATGTTACTCCTGACTGTGTTCCGTAAACACCGATACCGGCATTACCTGTAACACCATATGTAGCACGTATCTTTAAATCGTCCAGCCATGACTTAGTCTTTTTCATGAAGGCTTCATCAGATATACGCCATGCCAAAGCTGCTGACGGGAACCAGTCCCACTTGTTGCCGTCGGCGAGTTTTGACGAACCGTCTCTACGTAAAGATGCGGTTACGAGGTAGCGGCTCTTCCAGTCGTAAGAGATACGTCCTGCGTAAGAGAAGTTCTGTGCCTGTGTATAGAGGCTTGAGTGTATAGAGCTTCCGTCTTCTCCGTCATTGCTGCCGAGGTTCCACCACAGGTTGCCGGGTATTGTCTGTCCTTTTGATGTAGCAGACATTTCGTCTTTTATCGTCTTGTTCCATGTCGTAAGAAGAGTTACGCCAAGGTGGTGATCGTTAGGCAGTTTTGTGAAGTTGTATGTCAGGATGTTGTTCCACTCTATGTATGTACCAGAGGCTTTTGTCATTTCGGCAGTGCTTTTCTGTCCTGTCTTGTCAAGGTTTGCAGCAGACTTGCCGTCAGTGTATGTTCCCTCTGAAGAGTTTGTAATGTGTGTGTTGAGCTGTGAGCGGAAGGTGAGTCCCTCTATAGGATGAATGTCAACGTATGCGTTGGCTACGATGTTTGTGAAGTATGACTCGTTCTTATATAAGTCATCTCCGGCACCGTCGATAAGCGGATTCACGTATCCGTCGCTTGCGAGCGGGCGCTCAACCAAAGTGTTGCCTATGTTATATGTGTCTGTTTCGGCATCATATACACCATAGGGTGAGCCGAGCTCCAGGCTGGTAGTTGTTGCCTTCTCATAAGGAGAAGATGCGTTGCGTGAGTGTGTGAGCTGGAAGTTTACACCAGCATTGATCCAGCTGTAGAGCTTATGGTCAATGTTTGCACGCAGTGTATATTTGTCTGTTCCTGAGCTTCTCTTCCATTTGTTGCCGTCGTTGGCATATCCGAGAGAGAATCTGGCCTGTGTCTTTTCTGTACCTCCAGACAATGTCACGGTGTGCTTGTTGCTCCATGTCACGTCCTTCTGCAGCAGTTTCTCATAGTCAGTCCATACGCCTGCACGGAATGCTGCATAGCTCTCGAGGTCTGAGAATAGCGATGCGTCGTCGTTGGTGCTGTTCCATAATCCTGCGTTTTGTGCTGCAAGCTTGAGTGTTTCGTAATAGTTCTCCGGCGAGCGGTATTCTGCTCTGTCGGGGCGGAATGCTGCTGTTACATATCCGTCGTAAGACACCTGCATCTTGCCTGCTTCGGCCTTCTTTGTTGTAATGATGATAACACCGTTGGCACCCTGAGAACCATAGATTGCTGTAGATGATGCATCTTTCAATACGTCTATAGACTCAATATCGTTAGGGTTAAGGTCGCTCATAGAACCTCCCTGTACGCCGTCGATGATAACGAGCGGGTCGTTGCTACCGTTGATAGAGCGGTTACCGCGGATTCTCATGTCGTCGCCGTTGATGTCAAGACCTGAGATGCGTCCCTGAAGTGCAGTTGCTACGTCTGATGTAGGCGTCTGCACGATAGCGTCTGCCTTGATTGAGGCAACAGAACCGGTCAGGTCGCGCTTCTTTACTGTACCGAAACCGATTACGACAACCTCGTCAAGGTCGCTTGCCACCGGCTTCAACTGCAGGTTAAGGGTGTTTGATGTTACCTTCACTGTCGTTGTCTCATAGCCGACATAAGACACTTCGATAAAGTCTCCCTGGTTTGCTGATAATGAGAACTTACCGTCCAAGTCTGTTACGGCTGCTGCTCTGCTGCCTTTCACTCTGACAGTAACTCCGATCATAGGCTCGCCGGTTTCGTCAGTAATAGTACCTTTTACCGTGCGGCTCTGCTGAACTACCTGTACCGCCATTTCCTTAGCCTCTGCATTCTCTGCATAACCGCAGGCGGGTATGCACAGTAGGGCAGAAAGACTGAAAATGACAGAAGTTTTTGTCAAGGCTTTGCCTGAATAATGCTTCATGTTCTTCGCAAGTTCAAGATAGAAGTGCAATCGGTTGTCAGGTACA